>Ga0207738_100074_pt1 | contig 23773 bp, 18 predicted proteins | sample LuqExpMetagenom9_FD_187767 | JGI IMG/M metagenome (GOLD analysis project Ga0207738, IMG submission 187767) | Tropical forest soil microbial communities from Luquillo Experimental Forest, Puerto Rico - Sample 9 (SPAdes) | ecosystem: Environmental > Terrestrial > Soil > Tropical forest ... | reverse complement strand
CCCCGTCGGCTTGGAGCAGTGTTTAGAAGCGAACGTGCGCGGAGATTTGCACCACACGCGCATTGTTAGCCTGCGCGGTGATCGTTCCAAAAGCGCTGCTGGTGGCCGTCATGTTCGGCGCACTGAACTGCGGATGGTTGAACGCGTTGAAGGCTTCCATGCGGAGCTCGGCATTGAACAGGTCATGGAACTTCATCTGACGTGCGAGAGAGAGGTCAACTTTGTTGGTTTTGTCCGCACGATACTGGGAGAACGTGGAGTGGAGTGTGCGGATATTGGTTTGCGAAGTGACACCGTTGACCGAGACGCTCGGCTGATCGGCGGAGACGGTGTCAAATTGCGTAGTGTCGAAGGCTTTCGAGGTTGTATTACGCGGGTCGATCTTCAGATCGCCGCCGTAATAGATGAGGTTGCCAAAGCCGATGGGCGCGCCGGACTGCAGCAGATAAATGCCGCTGACGGACCAACCGCCGAGAGCTGCGTGGGCAATGTGCCCGGTGAGGCTGCTGCCGCCGGTCTGCGAAAAGGGCAAAGTGTAGACCGAGGCCACGCTCAGCTTGTGCGGATAATCGTACGTGGAGATACGCTTTTCGTACTTGGTGTCGCTGCTGTTGAGTAGGGAGTCCTGCTCAATGTTCTTCGACCAGGTGTAGTTGGCAATCAGCGACAGGCCATGCGTGAGGCGGCGCTGCAAGCGTACGTTGAGGCTGTTATAGCTCACCGAGCCGTTGTCCACATCTGCCAGGGTGAGTCCGTTGATGATGTATTGCGGATAGGCTGTCAGCAACTGGCCGCGCGCAATGGTGGCGCCATTCAAGGTGGTTCCCGTCAACAAGCCGCTGAAGGGGTTGGTTACGGAGCCGGTCAACAGGCTGGCAACCGTTGCATCCTTGACGGCGCTGGTGCTGAGATACTTCTGCGGAATCGGGTTGAGCGGCACACTGCTGACCTGCAGCTTGACGTAATGCGCGCCAACGTAGGCCAGCTGGAGCACCGTGCTGTTATCAATCTGCTGCTGGATCGAAAGAGCGTACCGTTCGGAATAGCCATTCTTCATATGCTGATTGAAGGTGGCCATGCTCTGTCCCTGATAGGTTGCTGCACCGCCCGAAGCCCCTGCAGGCTGCAGCAGACCGCTGGGGAAGGGATTCGCCAGGGTGGATGCCGCGGTCATGTAGTTGTCATTGGTGGCAAGATACGATGTTGTCTGGCTGAAACCGGTGCTGTTGATGGTGGCCAGATTCTGCATCGGGAACACAAAGATGGAGAAACCGCCGGTCACGGTTGTTTTGCCGTTATAGAAGTCGGGCTTCCAGGCAAAGCCAAAACGCGGGCTGAAGGTGTAGGAGTCAGTGTTATAAAGCTGCGGGCGCGCTGCGCTGGCATACACGACACCGCCCGGGGCCTGGAACTGACCGACGGGAATTTGCGCAATCGGGTTCTTGGCATAGGCGGCCATTGCAGCGGCATTCAGCGATGTGGTCAGCGTCGGATCAAAGCTGGCGATCGCACGATTGTGGCGTTCGTACATGGGAAAGTCGTGATCGAAGCGCAGGCCGATGTTCAGTGTGAGGTTCTTCGTGGCGCGCCAGTCGTCCTGCACAAAGGCTGACAGGTAGCGATTCCAGGTGGAGGTGAAGACATTGCGGTTGAGGCTGCCCGAGGTCGGCAGACCCAATTCCAACGCGGCAAGATCCTGGCCGAGCGGAGCCGCTGAGGCAGAGCTGCTGGCCTGCGTAAAGTTGCTTCCGAAGACGAACTGCCCGGTGGGATAGCCGTACGAGATGTTCTCGATGCGGTATTCACGCGCGTCCACACCCATCTTCAGTGTGTGGCTGTTCAGCATCTTGGTCACATCGCCAAAGATGTGGAAGCTGTCATTCCAGTTTGCATTGGGCGCGTTGTTCGGTGTGAAGAGGCAGGCAAAGGTCGCGCTGCTGCTGGAATTGCAGTTGGAGGTGGAACCAAGCGCAATGCTCGGAAATTGCATGGTGGTGGTTCCGGACTGGAGCGAAGCCGGCAAGCCCAGCTTGGTGACGTCGGAACCCTGACTGGGACCAGTGGTGACCGAGGCGTAACGGGTCCAGTTGAAGCGTACATTGGCCACGGTGGTGGCATTGAAGGTGTGCACATCGTCAACCACTGCGCCCCAGTTGGTGCGGGTCAGCGGCGCGCCGGTAGCAATGTTGTGGAAGTAGTCCGAAGCCTGCTGCAAGCGATTGTTATGGCGCACGTCAAGGAACAGTTTGTCCGAGGAACCGATGTTGAAGTCCAAACGGCCAAACTGATTGTCATAGGTGTCGGTGCCGGGATAATTGCTGAAGTAGTTGTTGACTCCAGTTGCGGAGGCCGTTGTGACGTTCGGCTTCGGGTAATAAGCTAGCAATGCAGTTGCGATAGGGCTGACGGAGGGCAGCTTGTTCCCTGCAAATGCGGTGCGCTGCACCTTGCCGTTGACAGTTACTGCGGTGGACGGATCGTAGATGGTATATGCGCTACCTCCGGCCGCCAACAGCGGGCCGAAGTTGCCGGCGCGCTCTTCATCGGTCGGTACGGTCAAATAGCCGGATGCCGGCGATGAATCGCGAATTCCCTCATAGCCAAATTCGAAGAAGACTTTGTCGCGGCCATTGAAAACCTTGGGAATCCAGATGGGACCGCCAATGGACAAGCCGTATTGGTTGTAGTGCGAGTTAGGCTTTGCCACATTATTGCGATTGTTGAAGTAGAGATTGGCGGTCAGAGCGGCCGTCTGGTTGTACTCGTACATTGAGCCATGCAGCTTGTTGGTGCCGCCCAGAGTGACCAGATTGACGATGCCTCCGCCGGAGTGACCGTAGGCCGCATCGGCCTGGAAGGCAGAGACCTGAACTTCGCGAACAACATCCTGCGGCGGATTGTAGGCTACCTTAAGCTGGCTATCCGTATCGGGCGAGCCATCCAACAGCGTTTCCGTGGTCTGATTCTTGGCGCCGGCAATCGTGATGGAAGCTGCGCCTCCATTGTCGAAGGGGCGTACCTGAGCGGGTCCGGAAGTGCTGGAAACACCCAATGCCAACAGTGCCAAAGTTACCGGAGTACGACCATTCTGGGGAAGGGAACCGACTTCTTCCGTACCAATGTTTTGGCCGATGGCGGCGTTCGTCGAATCAATCAGAGGCGCATCGGCCGTGACTGTTACTTCCTGGCTTACCGAAGCCAGTTGTAGAACCACATCGATCTGCACGTGGCTGCCCGCAGCCAGCGAGATGCCTGTGCGTGTGTAGGTGCTGAATCCGTCAAAGGATACGCGCACCGAATAAACGCCAGGGGCAAGAGATGGCGCGGTATACGTGCCGGATTGTCCCACCGTGGTTTTTGAAACTGCGCCAGTCTCAATGTTGTTGACTGAAACCGACGCGCCGGGGATGATAGCTCCCTGCGAGTCAGCGACAGAACCGCTGATAGTGGCGCGGAATTCCTGAGCTGTGAGCAGTACCGTGCTCATGCTGAGCAGTAGAAGAGCAAAAACGATGCGCGTTACCGGGGCAACTAAGCTGGATACAATCCATCTAGGAGCGGTTGGCCCATGCGTGGCGCTCCTTTGATGGCAAGGATTTTGTAGTGCAATGTGAAGAATCATCGTGAGTTGAACACACTTTCCGTTGAATGTATACCATTAGAAATCTAGTCTTCGTATTGAATCAACGCAACAGCGTTGGTCGATAATTGGGACACGTATTCCGAATCATGGACCGCTTCTGCGGCATGGCTGCTGCGCGAATATGCTTTGCAGCGCAGTGCAGTGTGCTCAAAGGTGCATAAACAGTAGGTGTTTCTCGACTGTCGCAATTCGGGAATTTCTTTTCATATCGATGGACGACATCCCAACTTTGATCGCGCCAAAAGACAGAGGATGCACGGTGCGTAGACTCGGATCTTCTCCATGTCTGCAATGGAGAAGAGTGTGGTGTTGGCTTGACTGTCCGGTTTTGCGACAACTGATGTCTCGAATGCGCAAGAGGCTCCGCACGGTGGCACGAATTTGATCCTGCGCTCACGTGCCTGATCTTCATTCTTCGTGAGTCAGCTTGAAGATCGATGGCGTCTTTGGAGTAGATGCCGTCGCTTACACTCAAACTACATGCTCAACCGAGGCTATGCTTACACCACGATCATCGGCAGCAAGCACCATGGACAGACTCTGCTCTCTCACTTGGCTAGCCTTTACTCGCACTCGACTTCACAAGCATGGCTACAGAAGCTGAACAATGGCGAGGTCACTCTCGACGGCGTCATTGCTGTCGGAAGCGAGTTACTGGTTGCGGGCCAAACCCTTGTTTGGAACCGCCCGCCCTGGCTCGAACCAGACGCTCCGCAGCATTTTGAAGTGCTGTTGGAGGATCCCCATCTGTTGGCCGTCAATAAGCCAAGCGGGTTGCCGACTCTCCCTGGCGGCGGCTTCATGGAAAACACCCTCTTGCGCCTGGTGCAAAAGCATGCCCCAAGTGCAAACCCAGTCCATCGTTTGGGTCGAGGCACCTCCGGCATTGTCCTCTTTGCCAAAACACCGCAGGCAGCATCGCATCTGATCGCGAACTGGAATACACCCAAAATTCAAAAGATCTACCGCGCGTTGGCTCAAAACGTTGCCGAGCACGATGTCTATGAAATCCTCACGCCCATCGGCCTCGTACCACATCCGCGCATTGGTTCCGTATGGGCGGCCAATCCAAAGGGCAAACCGTCCAAGTCGTTGGCCAAGGTGATTGCACGGACCCCAACCACCACAACCTTTGAAGTGAGCTTGTATTCTGGCCGCCCGCATCAGATCAGAATTCATCTGGCATCTATTGGACATCCCCTGGTAGGAGATCCTCTGTACGGTTTGGACGGTCAGCCTCTTGAGAATCTCCCTGGTCTTCCAGGCGATGGAGGATATTTGCTGCATGCCCAATTTTTGAAATTTGAACACCCCATCATTGGAGAACAAATCGATCTTGAGGCGGCTTTGCCATCCGGGTTTTCATAGCATGCGTAGCTTCACGACGTGTAGTGTGAACCGGCTATGTGCATCGCAACAAATTCACTGCCTGGGATCACTTCCTGGTTCCTGCAACTCATAAATCGCAAGGTTTGAGTTGGCGCGGAGCACATACAAATAGTCGTGGCCCGCAGTAGAAGACAACAACAGGTCAACGCCATCGCGTCGGATGTCAATCTCTCCAATTTCCGACAGGGATTTCGTAGAGAAAACAACAACCGCGGGGCTATTCCAAGTCCAGCGCCCCAAAATGCTTAAGCGAACCTCACGGCGGAATCCGGTGCCGAAACGAGAGTCCGGCGAAAAATAATTGGGCTGTGGGCAATACTTCTGCTGCAAATTGCCGCATGTGAATTCTTTAGTCGCAGGCGTAGAAGAAGGGGACTGGCTCTCGCCTGACTCGGTTGCGCCAGGAACCTGCATGCAGTTATCGGCATGCGTGCTGGCATGACATTGAGACGCTTCTTGCAGCGATGAAATATTGAGTGGGATGTGCACTCGATCCATCGAGTTCGTGACGCCATCAACTAGAAGATGGTCGTCGTCTATGGTTCGAATACTTTGCACATGATGCAGGCCGAGAGTGTTTGTCTGCATATGTAGTCCGATTGTGAAATCCTGCAACTGAACAGTTGTAATCGCGTAGATTGATTTTGCGGGTTTGCTGTTTTTCTCCTTATTGATCCATTCGGCGCGAACCATGCATACCGCATACTTCCCGTCGTCGGTTAAAAGGATTTGCGTGTCGAGATCCATCAAACCCTTTCTTTCGCTGTTCGTGAAGGATCTCGGCAGCACCATCTGCGTAACCTGCAGTTTATTGTCTGACCAATTTCTTAAGCGGCTCAATACCCAGCGTCCATCGGGGGATGCTGTAAATACAAATAAATCGCCAGTGGAGGATAATGCCATCGAGCTCTTCACGGCTCTGTGTACGTGGCCTAGAAATGTCCATTTCTCACCGCGCGGCAAAAGAGAAACGGCATTGAGTTCTTGCGGTTGAGCAAGAACATGAGCCGAAGAATGTAGCATGGAAAATAAAACAATCACAATGCACACAAGCCTCTTCGGTATCTTTGTGAAGCTAACCTGCAAAGTATATTTTTGACGTTCTGGCCTCTTCATCATTCCCTCACTCAAAACTTCTCACTCGATTCTTTTACGGAGTCTTGCTGTTGTTGCCTCGCTTGCTCACTGCATGTGTCAGTTTTCCTAAGACAAACTCCTGGGCAAGAGTGCTCACCATCCGTCCAGCCGTGCCAATTGCAAAATTTCCAAAAACGAGGTTATAGCCGCGATTGGATTCCGGATAATAAAGGTTCGAGAGGGCATTGGAAAGAAGATCTCCACCCAGGCTGGAGTAATTTGGCTGCAGGCGTCCGTTGTCGCCGTGGCAAACAAAGGGGGCCATCATTGCATGACGCATGCGCGAAGATGTGGAGCCCGTTCCTTGATAGAAATAGCGTGGGTCTTGATGCAGCAGCGAGGGCAGAATCGCGCCTCCCAGCATGATGTCGGAAAAACCATCTGCGGCCTGAACGCCGAATCGTTGTCCATAACCGCGTGCTCCCTGCTGAAAGTCGGGCGTATTGCCTACCTGTTTGACTCCAGCCATAAAGCCCACCGCCACAATGGTCACCGGATCAGTGGCTACTTTAAGCGCAAGACGGTACTTTAACTTGGGTGTGAGAGGTACGGCGTTGGCGGCGTCATAGACCACATAGAAGTTGGGTATGAAGCCGAGAACGCGTTGCTGTTCTTCCATCTGTATCTGTTCGGTTGCAATTTGTTCTGTAGACGCAGAGACGGTAACAGAGGTTTGTTGCCCATCCACTTTGAGCTGAATGTTGACCAAAGAGACAAGCTGCTCAGAGCTGAGAACAATCGGAGTCGATGCCCAATCGACGAAACCTGCTACGTGGACACTCACGCGATAGGGGACACCGACCTTGAGTGCATCGAACTCAAACGCGGCATTCTCACTGGCCACGGTCTGGCGATGATCCTCCGCTTGAGGACCGTCAAGAACGACTGTGGCGCTCGGCACGAGATCGCCGTTCACATCCATAACGGTGCCGCTGATATGTCCTTCGGCAAGGGGCGCTGGAGTCTTCTGTGCAGTTTCCAGCCCGTTGGTGCTTGCTCCTTCTGCAGGTGTGGAAACTGTATCCCGGGTCTTTGAGGAAGAGATTTGTGGCGCAGGCGCATCGGGGAGAGATGAGACGCTAGAGGCCACGACGGTTCCCTCTTGTGCCGCGAGACAGGTCGAGGCGGGCAACTGCATCAACAAGGTGGGGACCAATACAACAAGCAATTTTGAAAGTATCTTCATTCAATTTCCTTTAAACAGTGGGGCGATTCACCTTGTATCGAAATCTCATCGTGACGAAGATGCTGAGCAAAGCAAAAAGCAAACCACCAATCGCTGATGAAACAAGGAAGACCGACGAGAATCCGGCAGGCGTGAAGACATTGAGCCGGAGCAAGAACTTGGCGATATGAACGTACAAGATTGCGGTGTCAAGGCAAAAGACACCAAGAGCGCTAAACACGAAGCCAGGAAGCCAGCGGTTTGTTGCGCGGTATCTGCGCCATGCGAATGCCGCAAAAGCAGACAGATATACGCCCAGCATGGCGGCCCATCCGATAGCGCTTGGATGGCGTGGGGAGAAGAGTAGGCCGGTAGCGCCTGCGGCAAGGCTCCATTTCAAGAATCGAATCGCTTGGCGTGCATCGATATGCCGTGAGGCCAAGCGAGTGACAAAAATCAATCCAAGACCAATTGCGCCGGCTCCGGTGAGCACGTGAATCAACGTGAGAGCGCTTAGAAACATAAAATTCTCCATTCAAGACCTGGAAGACTGCTTCGCCCTAAGCGGCGTTGCATGGATATTGGTCGCAAGCGGGGAAGCTTGTTCTTGGTGGAGTGAGTGGAATTCGGTTGAAGATCTGAGCGAATTTCTGTTGTCATCGCGGCTCTCCGATTCTGTTTCCAACACTTCCCAGCAACATGCGCCGGGCACGGAAAAGCCGTGATTTAGCCGCGGAGTGTGTGATTCCAAGTCGGCGTGCGGCCTGATCGATGGGCACCTCATCAAGATCACACCAACGTAAAATCATCTGAAATTTCGGATGCTGCCTTGAAATTGCTCTGCGCAAAACATTGTGCCGCTCCTTATTGAGATGTGCCTGTTCTGGATTCCACCGATGATCAGATGAAGTGGCCATTGGCAGAAGTTCGTCGTAGGAATGTAAGGACTCATCCAAATAGACCCAGCGGACGCGGTTTTCCTTTCGCTTGAGGGAGATTGCGACATTGATTGCAATGGCTACCAGCCACGATGAAAATCGGGCCCCATGACGAAAGGAGCGAATGCTCTTGCACGCGTGAAACATGGTTTCCTGAACGATGTCTTCTGCATCCTCGGTAGTATTTGAATAACGACGCGCCGTGCGATACACCATGGGAGAGTACTGACTCAGGAGGTGCTCCAATGCCGAGCGCATGCCATTTTGAGCTGCGAGAATAATCTCTTTCTCGGTAACGACGTCTGGCTGCGCGCAAGCGGATGGTGTACTCTCGCTTTTCAAGTCTGGCGAAGCGCTATCGCAGAAAGGCGCAAAATCGCAGCCATCTGCAGCTCTTGAGGCCTCTGCGGCTGGAAGGGGAATTGTGCTCTGTGTGCAGGAGCTTGTTTTTTTATCGGGCATCCTTCAACCTGTTCTTCAATCTCGATTCCATTTGTCCAGGCCTCGCCTCAAGGCGTCTTCGCATCCGTGCACAGGCCGCCAGCTTCTCGATTACGACGAGCAATGCTTTTTCGGGCGTGCCCGGCTCGAGGCGTTCCTCGTAGAGAGCATCCTCTAAAAGTTCTGTGTGAGCGCTCATTAGCAAGATTCCTGAACTACTCCAGTGATGGCGGATGTAGTGCGCGGAACTGCGTAATTCGGCAGCCGGCAGTGTGTCGTGAAGAATCGCAACATCAATGTCACCGTGTGTAAGAGCAGCAGACAAATCCCAGACACTGGTCGCCCCGAAGAGACGACACTTCGTTCGCGAGAGGAGTATGTCGCGAATCAGATCATTTGCCTCGAGAGAGCCGATGGACAGAATGTTCAATGTGGTGATCATGTCGCCCCTTCTGGCGAAGCATGTTTCTCTGAATTTGTCCGAGGCACTATCCTGAGGATGTCTTCGGAACGCTATAGACTGGCCCAAATGCAGAACAACGTAAAGGCGGCAAACCATAAAATTGCGAGCCCTTTGCCGAGTGCTTTCATGGATATTGCTGCCCTTCGTTAGTCGAATTCACGAGGAAGACCGAGAATGAGGAAGTGAATCGCTGCCAGGCTGAGACTCTGATCTCCTCCGCTTCGGCCTCTCATAGGTAGAGCCTGTAGTCGTGCTGAAAAGGCGCAAATGTAGTCGTTCACATAAATCCTTCCCGTAGGCCGTATCGGTGATGAATGTGGCGCCTATCCGATTCAGCCATCTCAGCGTTTCCTCGCCCAGCGAATCCACGAAGAAGACTTCTTCAAGATCGAAGATGCATTTTGTGCTGAGCGGGATCTGGCGTGTGACGCGGATAAGCTCCTTCGCCCATTCGCCAGTCAGTCTTCCTTCCAAGACGAAGACGGGAGGATTTTCACCCACTTTGGGTAAAGTGATTCGCAACATGCAAAGGACTAAAGCACGCGAGTTACCAATCCATAAGAAGTAAGTAACTGTAAGATTTATCGTTGTTTGCAGGCTCTACTAAGACTGAATGTGAATAGGAGTGACGGACGTTATTTCGGCAAGTGCCGACATTACGGCAGGAAAGAGAGAGTAAGGAAGTCGGAATTTGCTCAAGTAGATGCGGGAATCCATGAACCTGTCTCGCATGCTAGATCTTTTGAGTAATCAGGAGCAATGAGATACTCATGCAACGGAGTGAACAGCGTGGAGAGCAGCGACGAGTTTTGTTCATTGTTATACAAAAACTGCAGTATTTTTTTCAAAATGCGCAACAGCCGCGCAAGTTGCTTGCGCGGCTGTTGGCTTGTTCTGTTGCAACTTTGTATAAGGCCAGACGTACTGCTGCGTCCTCACTCGGAACATGACCAAGTTCATCGGTTCGCGGTGAGTCTATCTTATCGGAGCAGGCTAGATTTCGCCGAGGCTAAGTGTACTCAGCCCGTCGAACATCAAGACGCGTCATCTTGCTTTGCAGGGTCGTGCGCTTGAGGCCAAGTCGTTCTGCCGCTCCTCCCGCGCCTGAGATCTTTCCTCCGGCTTCGCGCAGAGCTTTCACAATTGCTGCACGCTCCGTGGCGTCGAGCGTGGTCAATGCAGAATCTTTTTGGGGAACGCTAGAGGTTAGCTCGGATACCGGTGCGGCGAGGGTTTCATCCCGAGTGAGGATCACGGAGCGCTCTACGAAATTTTGCAGTTCACGTACATTGCCGGGCCAGTACCAGTTCATCATGGCATCCATCATTTCGCGGGGAATGATGCGAATCGACTTACGCATCTTGTGCGCAAGCGATGCAACAAAATAATGCACCAGCAGCGGGATGTCTTCTTTCCTGTCCCGAAGGGGAGGAATGTGAATAGGGAATACATTCAAACGATAGTAAAGGTCTTCGCGGAATTCGCCGTTCTTTACCATTACGGGAAGATCGCGATGGGTTGCCGCGATCAGACGCATGTCTACTTTGATGGTTCGATTGCCGCCTAGCCGCTCAAACTCCCTTTCCTGGAGCACGCGCAGGAGCTTTGGTTGCAGCTCGAGATCGATGTCTCCCACTTCGTCGAGAAATAGGCTGCCTTCGTGAGCCAGTTCCACGCGCCCACGCTTTTGCGCAAGGGCTCCCGTGAAGGCGCCTTTCTCATGGCCGAACAACTCGCTTTCCATGAGTCCCTGCGGAATTGCCGCGCAATTCAATCGCACAAAAGTTCTTTCGCGCCGGATGCTGAGATTATGAATGGCGCGCGCGATCAGCTCTTTTCCCGTTCCAGTCTCGCCGATGAGCAGCACCGTTGAATCGGTTGGTGCCACAATCGTTGCCTGGTCCAGGACCTTCCGCAGAGCTTCACTTTTTCCGATGATGTCTTCAAAGTTGTATTGCGACAGGATCTCCGACTCCAGATAGACCCGTTCGTCTTCCAGCCGCATTCTTGAAATATTCAGTCGCCCATAGGACAAAGCATTTTCTATGGCGAGTGAAATCTGAATGGCGACCTGAGACAGCAGATCGAGATCTGGCTGGCTAAAAGCGTCTACCTGCCGACTACCGAGAGAGAGCGCTCCCAGAACGCACGATGAACCGACAAGCGGCACGCTTGCTAAGCTGATGATCGATTCGGCGCGAAAACGTTCGGAGAGAACCGGAGGCAGTGCTGCAATTTGCGTTGGACCCCACAGCATAGGGGTCCGTGTGCGCATTGCTTCTACATCATCCTTTGAAAGATCGGGAGACTGGATATTCTCGATGGATCCACGGCTTCCAGGAAAGTCCAGCGACATGCACTGCAACTGCGTGGTTCCCTCGACAAAAAGCCAGAATCCTGTGAACGCATTTTTGAAGAACTGCCGGATCGATATGGATGCCGCGCGCAGTAATTCATTCACCTCGAGGTGTGTCACAGTATGGTTGTTGATTTCGAGCAGTAGTTTCAGCCTTTCCCGCTCGGTTTCAAGCTCCAGACGTTCCCGCTCAAGTTCTTTCCGGTATGATTCTGCGGCCTCAAGAGCAAGAGCACTTTCAAGGGATACTGCGATATGCCCCGTGACCAGACGCATGAGCTCTGCCTTTTCGGCGCTATATTGCTCGCAGTCTGTTGCGCTAAAAATCAGTGCTCCTAATTTTTTTCGTGCGCTTGAAATGGGGAAAATGTAGGCGCTTTTCACCTGTTTGCTCAATGCATATTGAGCAAGCTGGGGGATTTTCAGGATTGAAGGCCTCGTGTCAGGAACGAAAATGGGCTGTTGTTCACTGATGACCGCTTCAATCGGCGTACCCTTGAACGGAACTTCCGTCCCGATCTCGATTGCTGGCCCGTTGGGGCCAGGTTCCAAGGCATAGACCTGCGCGGTGCCATTTTGCTCCTCGGTCAAAAGCAGCGCAACAGAATCGAACCCGATGACTTTAGAGAGCAGAACGGAAATGCTATGAAGAACCGCATGAATGTCGGGTTGGGAGACAATTACCGACGAAAGGCCGATGAGCGCTTTGTACCGGGTACATTCCGAATGTGCCTGGTCTTGAGTCGTCATCTCATCTGTGTTCCAGTTGTTGATCAAGAAAACCTCTGTTAGCAAGAGCGGAGAGAACCGGCTTTCATGGTTCCATGATTAGTTCGTCGAATAAAGATTGAATGAGCTTGCGAGCACATTGTGACGAAAACTCGTTGCCGAGTATTTTCTGATTGACGGCCAGACCTAGTGAAAAGTTCAACATCGCGAGAATGAAGTCACGCGGCTTCAGCCTTAACGTAATTCCGGGAGATTGCGCTAGTTCTCCCACAAGGCGCACGCCGTCGCTAATGGCCCGGCGATGTAGCTTGAGAAAACTGGCGCGGATGCGCCGGTTGCGCAACGCTTCTGCTTCAAATTCTGAATAAAGGATGATCCAGTCCCGATCCGTGATGACCTCCGTGAAGGCATCGCGAAACCTTCGCAAACGCGTTGAGGGCGTCGACATCGTATCGCGCAGAATCGCCTCGAAGGCCTCGTGATGATGCATCTTCTGCTCATCAATTACGGCAAGGAACAGCTCTTCTTTGCTGTCGAAATTCGAGTAGAGTGCGCCACGTGAATAACCTGCGTCTTCGGCGATCTTCTCAGCAACCGCTCCTCCCAGCCCGTTCCGGAGAAAATGCGCACGCCCAACAGCAATAAGCTTGGTGCGGGTTTGCGCTCGACTCTCCTTGCGCGTGAGCCTCTTCCGCGGTTCCAACTGGACCGTTGCCATTGATTTCACCCTTTTCAAATACATTATGTATCTAAATATGATGTGAATGCAATGCGTGTATGCACTCTCTGTGCGCGCATCATAGCGAGGTTGCAAGACTGCACTCTTTCCGAAATCGCACAGAAGAGGCGTGAAATCTGCAGATTGGAGACGTCACGGATAGGTCGAGGAATATGCATGCCGAAACGCAGATGCTTGTTGAGACAAAGCCAAATCGTGTTCTCCGTGCGACCATAGCCAATGCTGTAGAGATCTGCCTCCTGGCGCGGTGAGAACAGTGATTGTAGGCAGGCTCCATCTCGGAAGCGCTTTGGTTTTTTACGCGCAAGGGCATCAAGTAGCTTGAATGTTTTTGTTGCCAGATTGGACGGCGGGAAGCTAATGGCGTCTTCGGCTCTTGCATGGTTCGGATATAAAGATAGCTTCCAGTGTGGCGCGCGCCTTTGTGCGCAGACCCGCAGTGCTAGAATTTCAGGCAAAATTCTTAGGGAAGTGGTAACAGAAGAAAAGTATGTCTCTAACTTATTGATTCTATATCGATGGCGGAGAGGGGGAGATTCGAACTCCCGATAGCCTTGCGACTATGTCTGATTTCGAGTCAGGTGCATTCAACCGGGCTCTGCCACCTCTCCGTTGTATCTATCTTAATGGGTTTACGGTTTGCTTGCAACGTGTTGGCCTCAGCCTGTATTGGCGCGGGTTTGGCGCCGGAGCGGGCGACAATGTGGAAAATCTATCTAAAACTTGACCGTTAGTCATTTTTGGCGCAATATATGACCAGTAGTCAAAAGTGAGCGTAGGGCAAATATGAAAACTGGTCATCATCTTGTGGATACAACCTCTGCCGCGGTGCAGGATCTCAATGTTGCCAGTTCTGGCCGTCGGCAGCGCCGTGCCGCTGAAACCCGCATCCGGATCTTTCGCGCTGCATTGGCCCTGATTGCTGAACGCGGCATTTCAAAGGTTACCGTGGAGGAGATTACGGAAGCCGCGGATGTGGGTAAAGGAACCTTCTTCAATTACTTCCCCTCCAAAGAGCATGTGCTGGGGGTGATGGCGGAAATTCAGTTCTCGAAAGTGAACGAGAGCGCGGCTGAGGCGTTGCATGGTGAGCGTCCGATCCGCGAGGTGCTGCACCATCTGGTCCTGCGTCTGGGAGAAGAGCCTGGACGGAATCCCAAGATGGCGCGCGCTTTTCTGTCCTCATTTTTGGCTAGTGCGGAGGTACGGGAAACCATCAAGGCCACGATGGCGGAAGGCCGGAGTGTGCTGACGGCTTTGATTGAGCAGGGGCAGCAGCGGGGTGAGATTAATGCGGCGCTCCCACCGGCCCAGGCGGCGGTGTATTTGATGCAGGCCAGCATGGGGACCGTTCTGTTCTGGTCGCTGCACGAGCAGCCGAGTTTGCAGCAGAGCCTGGAGGCAACTTTTCAAGCGGTGTGGCGTTCCATGGCCGCGCCGGGCAAGGAGTGCGCAGAATGAGGGAGCGTATCAACCCTAGGCATGACCTGCCGAATCTTCTGGTCATTGTGGCCGTGTTGCTTCTGTTGGCGCCGGTAGCGCACTGCCAGGCTTTGCCCCAGCGGTTGACACTGGCCGATGCCATTGCGCAAGGGGTTAAGGCGAACTTGAGTGTGCTGCTGGCGGATACGCGCGCGCAGGAGGCGGAGGGCACGCGGTTGCGGCGGTTGCAGGCCGCGTTGTTGCCGCGCGTGAATGCGCAGGCGGCGGCAAGTGTGCAGAACCGCAATCTGCGCGCGTTTGGCATGTCGTTGCCGGGTGTGCCAGAGGTGGTGGGGCCGTTTTCCAATTACGATGTGCGCGTTTCAGCGCAGCAAAACGTGGTGGATCTGCAGAGCTACAGGACCTGGAAGGCCAGCGAGCAGGCGCTGGATACAGCACGTATGGATGAGCGCGACGCACGCGATCTGATTGTGCGCGCTGTGGCCGCCATGTATTTGGATGCGCAATCGGCGGAGGCGCGTGTGGCGTCGGCTCGTTCGCGCGTGCAGGATGCAGAGACGTTGGAGCGGCTGGCGCGTGATCGCCACGATGCAGGCGTGGCCACCGGAGTGGATGTATTACGTGCGCAGGTGCAATTGGCCAATGACCGGCAGTCGCTGCTGGTGGCCGAGAATCAATTGAAACAGGCGCTGCTGCAGTTGGCGCGGAATCTGGGGCTGAATCCTGCCACGCCGTTGGTGCTGGCCGATCCATTGCACTATGCGGAGTTGAAGCCCGCCACGGCAGAGGCGCTGACCGCATCGGCTCTGGCGGCACGTGCGGATTATCTTTCTCTTGCCAGCCAGCGCAAGGCACTGCAATTGCAGCAGCAGGCCAGTCACGCGCGTTTCTATCCTAAGCTTTCCTTGGGCGGCAACATTGGCGAGATAGGCCGCAGCATTGGAGGCATGAAGACCACGGGCGCGCTACAGGGACAAGTGGACTTTACCCTCTTTGATCGCGATCGTGAAGGCGAGGCGTTGGAACTGGCAGCGCGCGTGCGCAGAGTTGATGCGCAGATGGACGATCTGCGCCGTGGCGTGGACGAGCAGGTGCGGGAGGCGCTGCTGGCACTGGATTCATCCAGCCAGCAAGTGGTGGTGGCAAGGCAGGGCGAGGAGTTGGCGCGGCGTGAGCTGATGCAGGCGGAAGACCGCTTTGCCGCTGGCACGACGAACAATGTGGAAGTGGTTACGGCGCAGGATGCCGTTGCGCGGGCCGCGGAGAATTTGATTCTGGCTATTACCCGCCATGTGGATGCCAAGTGTGCGTTGGCGCGCGCTCTGGGCGATGCGGAGAAGCACACCCTTGAATTCATGGATGCCGGCGCGCAGAGCCGCTAGAGATCTGCCGAGATTGAAGAGGTCAAGGACATGAAGCGACTGATTCCGATTGTGATTCTTTTGGCTATTGCCGCAGGTGGTGGTTGGTGGTGGCATCGGCTGCAGGCCTGTAAGGCGGCTCCTCGCACGGAGACTGCGCTCTCGGGCAATATTGAGGCGCATGAGAGTCTGGTGAGCTTCAAGGTGCAGGGGCGCATTGTGGAGTTGCCCGTGGAAGAGGGGCAGCAGGTGGCCGCTGGAGCCTTGCTGGCGCGCTTGGAAGATGCGGATTTCCGTCAGCATGTGCGCATGGACGAGAGCAATGTCGCTGTGCGAGCCGCGAATTTGGCGCTGGCAAAGGCCGGTACGCGGCAACAGGAAATTCGCGCAACCGAGCAATCCGTTGCCGATGCCGAAGCGAATCTGGAACAGCGCAAGTTGGATGATGCGCGCGCCCGCCAGTTATTTGCCAAGGACGAGATTTCCGCGCAAGATCGCGACCTAGCCGCAACCGCGCTGAAGCGTGCACATGCCGCTTTGGAGCAGGTGCGCGAGCGCTTGAACCAGGCGCAGGAAGGTGTGCGTAAGGAAGAGATTGCGATTGCGCAGGCGAATCTGGCGCAGGCCGATGCGAGCCTGGGCCTCTCCCGCATCAATCTTGACTACGCCACGCTGCGCGCGCCTTCGGCGGGAATCGTTACCGTGCGCCAGGCGGAGATGGGCGAGGTGGTGAGTCCCGGATCGCCGGTGGTGACGCTGGCCGATCTGGATCACATCTGGCTGCGTGCTTACGTGGCCGAGACCGACCTGGGGCGCGTGCACTACGGGCAGGATGTGGTTGTGACCACCGATACCTATCCCGGTAAGCAGTATCGCGGACGCATCAGTTTTATTGCATCGAGCGCGGAGTTCACGCCGAAGAGCGTGCAGACCTATCAGGAACGCGTGACGCTGGTTTATCGCATCAAGGTCGATGTCGAAAATCCCAACCATGAACTGAAGCCGGGCATGCCGGCCGATATGCATATCGCATGGAATGCGCCGGTCAAGTAATGGCAGAAGAACTCCAACTCGCGATTGAGGCGGATGGCCTAAGCAAAAGCTTTGCTGCTTTGCGCGCCGTGGATGGACTGAGCTTTAATGTGCGCGCGGGCGAGATCTTTGGCTTGGTGGGTCCGGATGGGGCGGGTAAGACCACGGCCATGCGCATGCTGGCCGGCATTCTGCCTCCGGACGCGGGGCGAGCGATGGTGGCTGGCTGCGACGTGGTGCGTGCTCCCGAGCAGGCCAAACATTTTCTCAGTTACATGCCGCAGCGCTTTGGTCTCTATGAGGATCTGACGGTGGACGAGAACATCCGCTTTTATGCGGATCTGTTTGGCGTCCGGAAGGCGGAGCGGGAGCCGCGGGCTGTGCAGTTGCTGCTGGCCGCCGGTATGAGCGAGTTCCGCAAGCGCTTGGCCGGCAAGCTTTCAGGGGGCATGAAGCAGAAACTCGGGCTGGTGTGTGCGCTCATCCATCATCCTCGCGTGATTCTGTTGGACGAGCCAACCACAGGCGTGGATCCGGTTTCGCGGCGCGACTTCTGGCGTATTCTCTACGATCTGGTGGCCGAGGGCGTAACGATTCTTACCTCCACCGCCTATCTGGATGAGGCGGAGCGCTGTCATCGCGTGGCCCTGATGAATGAGGGCAAACTTCTGTTCTGCGATACGCCTGCGAACCTGAAGGCCAACATGGGCAAGGGCGTGCTTTCTATTACGGCGCATGAACCGCGTCTGCTGCGCGATGCGCTTAAGGGCGCCGAGGGCATCTCAAGTTTGGTGATGACTGGCGACGGCGTGCATGTGGTTGTGGACGATGCGGGCAAGCGTGGCGCGGAGTTTGCTGATCGGCTGAGCCAGGCGGGCGTGCATTTCGATGCGTTGCAACCCGCGGCGCCTACCATTGAAGATTTATTTGTCGATGCCGTTTCCGGCGAGGGAGAGTCGCATGCCTGATCCGGTCAACGCCGTAGAAATTGAAAACCTGGTGAAGCGGTTTGGTGAGTTTGTTGCCGTTGACCAATTGAACTTGAGCGTTCGCAAGGGTGAGGTGTTTGGTTTTCTTGGACCGAATGGCGCGGGGAAGTCGACCACGATCCGCATGCTGTGTGGCTTGCTGACACCCACGTCAGGTAGAGCGATGGTGGCAGGTTTTGATGTGGGGCGCGAGCCGGAAAAGGTGCGGCAGAACATAGGCTATATGTCGCAGAAGTTCTCGCTCTATAGCGATCTGACCGTAGCGGAAAATCTGCGCCTGTTCGCGGGACTGTATAGCGTGCCGCGTAGGGAGGTGGCCGGACGGATGGCCTGGGCATTGGAGATGTCGAACCTGAAGGGGCATGAAGACCGGTTGACGCGCACGCTTTCCGGTGGCTGGAAGCAGCGCTTGGCGCTGGGATGCGCGGTGTTGCATCGGCCGCCGATTGTGTTCTTGGATGAGCCCACGTCAGGTGTGGACCCGGTGGCGCGGCGCCAGTTCTGGGACCTGATTCATCAGATGGCGTCAGAAGGTGTAACCGTGTTTGTGACCACGCACTATATGGAAGAGGCGGAGTATTGCAACCGGCTGGCGCTTATCTTCCGGGGTAAGATGGTGGCGCTTGGAACACCCTCCGAGCTGAAGCAGAACCAGATGGAAGGCGAGTTGCTGTTTGTGGCATGTGAGGATCTGGGCGCAGCAGTGGACGCGCTGCGTACGCAGCCCGCGGTACTGGACGTTGCGGTATTCGGCAATGCGCTGCATCTGGTGGTCGCCAATGCGGCGGCGGCCATCGAGCAGGTGCGAGCTGTGCTTTTGGAGAGGAAGATCGGCGTCAGCAAGATTGAAGCCATCCGGCCAACACTCGAAGATGTATTTGTTTCGCTTACCACCACGCGGCGCATTGCGGAGGGCAAGATATGAATCTGATTCGCACGCTTGCCATGGCGCGCAAGGAGCTGATCCACATCCTGCGCGATCCGCGTTCGTTGGGCATCGTTGTCGTGATGCCGGTAACGCTGATGCTGCTCTTCGGCTACGGCGTCAATCTGGATTTGAAACAGACGCCGATTTATGTGTGCGATCAGGATGGCAGCCAGCAGAGCCAGGATCTGCTGAAACGCTTCCAGGCCAGTCCTTATTTTCATGTTGTGCGCGTGGTGGAGAAGACCAGCCAGATCGCGCAGGCTTTGGATAGCGGCGAAGCCAAGATGGGCGTCGTGATCCCGTGGAACTTTTCACGTTTGCTGAGTGTGGGCGGCAAGGTGAAGGTGCAGGCTCTGGTGGATGCCAGCGACGACAATACGGCGAATGTGCTGATCGGGTATACACAAGCCGTGGTTCAGGGCTATGGGACAAGCGTGCAACTGGATTGGCTTGCGCGGCGTGGAATTGGCCTGCAGAGCGCGCCGGTGAGTGTGCAGACGCGCACCTGGTACAACGAAAACCTGGAGAGCAGCGCCTTCATTATTCCCGGCGTGCTGGCACTGGTGATGAGCGTGATTGGAGCGTTCCTGACCTCGTTGACGATTGCGCGAGAGTGGGAACGGGGTTCGATGGAGCAGTTGATTTCAACGCCAGTGAGTGCGATGGAGATCATGCTGGGTAAGCTCACGCCCTATTTTGCACTGGGCATGATCGATGTGGTGCTCTGCGCTGCGCTGGCCATCTTCTGGTTTCACGTGCCGTTTCGCGGATCGTACGTAACCTTGCTGCTGTGTTCGGCCTTGTTCATGGTTGCCGTGCTGTCGATGGGATTTTTCATTTCAGTGGTGGCGAAGAATCAGTTTGCGGCGAGCCAGATTGCGCTGATTGCTACATTCCTGCCGGCCTTCTTGCTGTCTGGATTTCTTTTTGCCATTGAGCAGATGCCTCCGGTGCTGCAGACTATTACCCGCATCTTCCCGGCGCGCTACTATGTGTCGATTCTGAAGAAGATTTTTCTGAAGGGCACACCTGCCGCCTTGTTGATGAGCGATCTGATTCCGCTGGGCATGATCACCGTGTTGCTTGCCGTGGTGGCGACACGCGCCTTTCACAAGAGGCTGGAGTAGGAGACGAGTATGTGGGGACGCATCTGGCAGATGCTCATCAAGGAGTTCATCCAGGTGGTGCGCGATAAGCGCACGCGTTTTGTGCTGATCGGCCCGCCGATCATCCAGATGCTCATCTTTGGCTATGCCGCAACGTATGAGATCCGCAATGTGTCGACCGTGGTGCTGGACCAGGATCACAGCCAGCAGAGCAGGGAGTTGGTGTCGCGCTTTAAGACCAGCCCCTACTTCCGCGTGGAGCGTGAACTGACCGATGCCCGCGTGATGCACGAACTGGTGGATCAGGGGCATGCCATGATCGCCATTGAGATCGACGCAGGTTTTGCGGCGCGGTTGCAGAAGGGCGAGCAGGCTCCGGTGCAGGTGATTGTGGATGCCACCAACTCCAATACCGCTCTGATTGCGTCAGGATATGTTTCGCAGATTACGCTGGCATTTGCACGGGCAACGCAGAGCGCACGGATGGAACGGATTGCTCCGCAACTGGTGGAGCGTATGCCATCGGTTGAGCTGGAACAGAGGCCGTGGTATAACCCGGAGTTCCGCAGTCGCTGGTTTTTTGTTCCCGGTGTGATCGGCAGTCTGACCCTGCTGCTGGTGATTACCTTGACGGCGTTTGCTGTGGTGCGCGAGCGGGAGATTGGTACGCTGGAGCAGATCATGGTGACGCCCATCCGGCCCGGAGAATTTATTTTGGGCAAGACTCTGCCCTTCTTTCTGGTCGGCATGTTCGATGTCTCGCTGATTGGCGCGGTGGGCACGTTCTGGTTCCAGGTGCCATTCCGGGGGAACGTGGGCGTTCTGCTGGTGGGCGCGGTGTTGTTCATTCTGTGCATGCTGGGCGTGGGCTTGCTGATCTCCACGATTTCTTCCACACAGCAACAGGCCATGGTGACGGCCTTCTTCTTTATCATGCCGGCCATCACATTCTCCGGCTTTGGATTTCCGATTGCCACCATGCCGCAATGGTTGCAGATCATGACCTATCTGAGCCCGCTGCGCTATTTTCTGGTGGTGCTACGCGGAACCTATCTGAAGGGCGTGGGGATGGAGATCTTGTGGCCGCAGATGGCGGCCATGGCGGCGCTCAGCGTCGGGCTACTGACGGTGGCGATCCTGCGTTTTCATAAGGCGGTGGACTAGGGCGTCCCTTCCTGTGTTTTTTGCATGAATTTCCGGAAAGCAGGGCGGTTTGGGCTGCGGAAAATTGCTTCCAGGATGAGTATGCGCGGAAGTTGCCGAATGACTGGATGCCCTTCGCGCGGTCGGGTACACTGGGATTCCTGAGACGTGCGCCGGGAGTGCACGTTGCTCACAGGAGGTTCTATGGCATCCATTACCGGCTTTGGCGGCGCTTTCCTGCGCGCCAAGAATCCTGAAGCGCTCTATCAGTGGTATGAGCAACATCTGGGACTGGCGCGGACGGAGGGATGTTTCACTTTTCCTGCCGCAGCGCAACGTGCCCAGGTGGTTTTTGCCTTCTTCAAGGAAGAGGACGCCTACTTCCCCCAGGCGCAAAGAGCGATGATCAACCTGCAGGTGGACGATCTGGATGCGGTCCTGGATCGATTGGCGGCAGCGGGTGTCGTGGTCGATCCCAAGCGCGACAGCTATGATTTTGGCAAGTTCGGCTGGTTCACCGATCCGGAAGGCAATCGCGTTGAGCTTTGGCAGCCAGCCTAAAAGGAGCTGATGCCGGGCTTTTCTCTGCTAGGTCATGGCCAGACGGAAGATACGGCACCGGACGCAATCGGATGGGATCTATCTATCCTGAAACCGCTCTAGATAAGCTGACTGAAGACGTGAGCCAGGCGGTTCACGTTTTTGGTCAGGTTGTACTGTTCCACGATGCGCTTGCGCGCGTTCTTGCCGATCTTCCGGCGTAGCTTTTCATCATCCATCAGACGGGCGAGCGCGGCCACCAGGGCTTCCAGATCGCTGGCGGGGACAAGCAGGCCGTCCACGCCGTCGCGGATCATCTCCGGAATGCCTGCAATATAGGTGGTGACGCAGGGAATCTCCATGGCCATGGCTTCCATGAGCACGACCGGCAGGCCCTCGGCAAAGCTGGGAATGGAGAAGGCGTCGGCCTGGGCGTAGAACTCCCGGATGCGGTCCTGATTAACGGGGCCTTCGAAGACGACGGTGTTGGGATGATCAAGCCGCGCGGCCTGGATCTTGAGCGAAGCCGCGTCGGGGCCGCCCCCAACCAGCCGCAGCCGGACCTTGCGGCCTTCAGAGGCCAGACGGTCCACGGCATCGATGAGCATGTGCTGAGCCTTGGCGGCCACCAGACGGCCGACGCAGAGAATCTCAAAGACCTCGGGAGTGGGCTGAAAGGGGCGCGGCGTGAACAGCTCCGGATCGACTCCCAGCGGAGTGACGATCATCTTGTGCCAGTGGCGGAAGGCGGACTGCTTCATCATCTGGCTGCGGGCAAAAGAGGTGATGCAGCAGAGGAAGTCGGCGGCGGCGGCCTTACGCCCCAGCAACTGGGTTTCTGCGTCGTAGAACTCGTCCGGACCGTGCACGGTGATGGAGAAGCCTGTATGGAAGATGGTTTTGGTATAGAGGCCCACGGTGGCGGCCTGCTGCGCAAGGTGGGTATGCAGGTGTTTGAGGCTCTTCCGGCGCATCCAGTGGCCGATCATCATGGCCTCGGTAAAGTACATGGCATGGAAGAAGAGCCGCTTCAGGTCAAGGCCCGAAAGGCGATGGACCAGCAGCAGGCCACGGATATAGCCTCCGGGGAGCCGCAACACGGTGTGCAGGTGGGCCGCCAGGGCGGCAAAGGGACCGGCGTGCTTGATGCAATAGGTGTTGCCTGCTTCTTCAGCCTCCAGGCTGGTCATCTTGCTCAGGGGCTGGTCTGGGCGGTTGATGGAAGCGGTCTCAATCTGGAAACCCAGTTTGCGCAGTTCCACGATCTCGCGCAGGACAAAGATCATGGAAAGGGTAGGGTAGGTGCTGACGAGGTAGGCGATGGAACGGGGTGCAGGAGCCTGGCCCTGGCCCGGAGCAGGCGCGAGGGTCGAGCGATTGTAGTTCATGTGGGGAGCTCCTGGCGTCCGAGACCTGAGAGGGCGTTGATCGTCGGCTGAGCCGCAGAAACCGGCTTGCCATCGCCCCTCAACTCTAGCCGGATTTGCCGGGGCGTGCAACCGCGATTCCGCAGGAAACGGCCTCTGACCCCACTGTCTTGACGGCGTTCGGGATACAATCACTCTTTCCAGTGCAGGTGCGGCCACACGGAAGGGCGAAGCCGCCAGGGCTGGATCGGATTCCAGCAGCATAGGGCATAGATATGGCGTCCGCAGAGGGCGCGGGATGAGAGAATCGAGGGAGTTCGACTGACGATGATGGAATTCCACATTGCATTGAGCGCGCGCCAGCGCTACCAGTTCGCCGAGTCACTCTTCTCGTTTACGGGCAATGTTGTGTTTGCCAACATGGCCGCCTGCCGCGAGTTTGCGCACCGGATGAATCAGGTGCGCGATGTGGAACGCTACCCCGAGCAGGCTGTTCATGCCGGGCAGTTGTTTGCCATGGGGCTGATCGACGAGGCCAGCCATGTGCTGATGGCCCGCTACCGCGAACAGTACGATCCGGAAGTGATGAGCGAGGCGCTGGACTGGTTTGGCCAGAGGCTGGGTGCTGACGAACTGGATAGCATGCTGCTGGCCTTTGTGGAACAGTTTCCGGGGCTGACCGTGATGCGCGGTGAGGAAACCGCGGCCCAGTGGCTGGCGGGCGAGAGCGACGGCGTGGCGCATCGCGAGGCGGCGCTGGAAGAGCTTTTGATGCTGTGGATGGCCAATCGCAATCCTGCCTTCAAGCCTTTCGGCGAGCTGTTTGACGACCGCTCCTTGCGCGAAAAGACGGTCTATCGTCAG
>Ga0207738_100073_pt1 | contig 23821 bp, 14 predicted proteins | sample LuqExpMetagenom9_FD_187767 | JGI IMG/M metagenome (GOLD analysis project Ga0207738, IMG submission 187767) | Tropical forest soil microbial communities from Luquillo Experimental Forest, Puerto Rico - Sample 9 (SPAdes) | ecosystem: Environmental > Terrestrial > Soil > Tropical forest ... | reverse complement strand
TTGCCGCAACTCTCAGTCCAGACACAAACCTATTTGCAACTGGCAACAGGCTTCCTAGTCTGCTTGTTCGGAGTGCGCTGGGCAATTCTCGATCAGCACCGGCGCTGCCCGGTGTGTCTCCGGCGCGTGACACATCCGGCGCGCGTGGGGAACTCCGCTAGCAATCTGCTGGCATGGAGCGGTACAGAGATGATTTGCGCTGGCGGTCATACGCTCTTGCACATTCCAGGCCTGCCAATGAGCTGGTTCCCAGCGCCGCGTTGGCATTTGCGGCGCGCAGCATAGAATACAGAGGCCTGTATCCTGTCCGACTCATCGGTCGACCTGGATGTGTTTGTTCAGCGGGCGATCTCCCCCCTTATCCGACTCAGCATAGACTCCGTGAACAGACGCGTAGCCGTAGTTTTTGTCGAGAAAAATTCTTCCATTCGGTATCGCGACTGAAGAAGCAGGGGGAGAATGCGCCATCGGTTTCTTAGAGCGCCATGCCGCCCGAGACTTCGATTCGCTGCCCATTTACCCAGCGATTGTCGTCGGAGAGCAGCGCTGCGATCATCGGGCCAATGTCGTCCGGAACACCTGCGCGCCCAAGTGCCGTCATACCGGCCACCATCTTGTTGGCCTCGGGATTGTCGCGCACCATGCCTCCACTGAAGTCTGTTTCGATTGCACCGGGAGCCACAACGTTGGCCGTGATTCTGCGGGCTCCAAGTTCCTTGGCCATGTAGCGGGTCAGTACTTCGACGGCGCCCTTTGCTGCTCCATAAGCGGAGCTTCCTGGCAAGGCGAAACGCGCCAGTCCTGACGAGATATTCACAATACGTCCGCCATCATTCATCAGCGGCAGCAGCTTCTGCGTTAAAAAGTAGACGCCCTTGACGTGGACATTGAAGACCGCATCAAACTGGGCTTCTGTTGTTTCAGCAAAAGCTACATGCAGTGAATTGCCCGCGTTGTTCACAAGGTAATCAAAGCGTTCGGCACCCCAATCCTCAAGTGCCTTGTGCACGTTGGCTGCAAATTCATCCAAGCTGTGAATCTCTGCTGTGTCGAGGCGAAAGGCCTGAGCCCTTCGGCCCAACGCTTCGGCTTCGTGAATGAGGCTCGCTGCCTCCTGCTGGTTTTCGCGATAGGTGAACAAGACGTCGACCCCGCGCTGCAGAAGATTGATTGCTGTGTTACGCCCCAGACCGCGGCTTCCGCCTGTAATGATGGCAATCTTGTTGCCCATGATATGCGCTCCTTTGTAAGCGTTGATGTTTTCAATACTGCATGTTCTTCAGGTCGGCGATGAGCGTGGGACCAGTGGGTTCCCAGCCCAGACGTTTGCGGGTGAGTGCGCTGGAAGCCGCAAGATCCAACCCGGCGAATGGCGCAAGCCAGCCGAAATGCTCTGGAGCTTCTTCCGGTGCAATCGAAGTCACTGGTAGATGCAGACCCTGGCCAATGGTCTCGGCGATTTCCCGCGCGGATACACCTTCTTCAGCCACCGCATGATAGCGCACATTCGCGTCGCCCTTCTCAAGCGCGAGACAATACAAGTGCGCTGCATCAAAACGATGAACAGCCGACCAGCGATTGAGCCCCTCGCCGATGTAGGCCGCTACGCCCTTTTGCCGCGCGATCTGAATCGCGTAACTGACGAGTCCTTGCTTCATCGTGTCATGCACCTGCGGCAACCTGACAACCGCCACACGGCCTCCCTGAGCGGCAATTGCGTCGGCAGCTTCTTCCGATGCACGATGGACAATCTGCGAACTGAGCGGCAGATCGTTTTCGGTGGCCAGCGCATGTGGATCGGATTTTGCCACGGCAGTACCTGCTGTGACTATCATGAGTTTCCCGGAACCTGCCAGCGCCTGCCCCATCGCTTCAATCGCCAGCTTGTCGATCTCGCAGTTCTGTTTGAATTTCGAAAAGTCGTGAATGAAGGCCGTGTGGATTACGGCATCCGCCTCGGTCACCCCACTGCGAAGGCTTTCCAGGTTCTCTAGATCGCCCCAATGTACCTGCGCGCCTGCGGCGGCAAGCATCTGCGCTCCTGCATCGTTGCGCGCCAAACTCAGCACCTGATGGCCCGTGGCGATCAGCTCCTGGACGACCGCAGAGCCAATAAAACCTGTGGCACCAGTAACAAAAACTCGCATGACCCGTTTCCTCCCTGCAAAATTGGTCGAAAGATCTTAAAATGGAGAAGGTCTCCGTATTAATAGATAAACGGAGACACTCTCCGGATGCAAGTTATTTGATGATGCCTACCCGACCGAGCAAACGCGCTCCACGCAAACCCCGCACGGACGCGCTCCGTAACCGCGAACGTATTCTAGAAGTTGCCAAGGAGGCTTTTACCCGCTTTGGCGCAAACACGAGCCTGGACGAGATCACCAAGCTGGCCGGAGTGGGGGCCGGAACTCTCTATCGTCACTTTCCCTCTCGCGATGCGCTGCTCGAAGCGGTGTACCGGAGCGAGGTTGAGAAACTGGCGGCGGCCGAACGCAAATTTTCCCAAGCCATGCCTCCGCTGGAGGCTTTGCGAGCATGGATGCTTCTGTTTGTGGATCATCTGGCGGCCAAGCGGATTATCGCTCCTGCGCTGAATAGCGTTGCAGGAGGGCCGACGAAAATCTACGAGGGCTCACATGGATTGATTCAGGCGGCTATCAACGGGCTGGTCCAACGCGCGGTTGAGAGTGGCGATATTCAGCCTGACATTGTTCCTTTTGATTTGCTCCGTGCTTTGCTGGGCGCTGCGTTTGTTGCTCCGGGGCCGGGCTGGGAACAAAGCGCCAGAAGGCTGGTTGATATTCTTCTGGCCGGATCGCGACCGATCAAGTGAGTTGTGCCGATGGGCAGGTCAGGGAACATGCTGCACTCAACGGCGCATTGCATGCTTCTTGGCTCATTCGTTCCTTCCATGATTGCGTTGCTAGAGCCGCACTGTTTTCCGGGAGCGTTCCACGCGCAGTGCCTCGCGCAGCAGTTTGGTTAGCTCAGGGGCAAGAGGAGCCACGTCTTTCGATTCGCCGGGGTCCGCATCGAGGTCGTATAGCTCACACTCAGGATCCGCTCGACGAGCGCTCTGTGCGGATGCTTCAGGCCTGGAATGCGATTTGTTGCGAGCCATGGTTGACGAGCATTCGAAATCTTCTGTTGCGCAATGAGGCGGTGCGGCCTTCTGCGTATGATCGATCAGCTTCCACTTACCTTGCCGTATGGCGAGCACGTTTGCGGCCTCGATCAGCGAGGTCCGTCCCTGCAACGATCTGCCTGTAAGTACGTCCGGAAGTGACTGGCTGTCGATTGCTGCTTCGTTGGAAACTTTTGCGCCACATAGTGCGGAGACGCTGCGCAGTAGATCGACCTGCGAGAACAATGCAGGTTGCACTCCCTGTCGCACATGGCCGGGGCAGGAGACGAGCAACGGCATGCGCGTTCCGCCTTCGTAGATAGAGTACTTGCCACCACGCAGAGCTCCGGCTGGACGATGCATGCCAAGACTGCGATCACTGCCGTCGTCATAGCCATCGTTCACAATGGGTCCGTTATCGCTGGAAAAGATCACCATCGTATTGCCTTCAAGCCCGCAACGGCGCAGTGTTTCCAAGATTCTTCCCACGCTCCAATCGAGTTGGTTCAAAGCATCGCAACGCAGTCCGCAGGCTGATTTGCCTTCGAACTCGGGGGCTGGCCAATGGGGTACATGAATATCACTTGGAGTGAAGAGCAAGAAGAAAGGGCGCGCCTGTGAGTGCTCAATAAAGGTGCATGCCTCACTGGTGAAGCGATCCGCCATGGCTTCGTCCTTCCAGCGTGCAGCATGTCCGCCTGTCATCCATCCCATTCTGCTGATGCCGTCCACAATCGTTCCATCGTGGCCCTCGGTCAAGGGATAACGCAGCATCTCCGGATGCAGTTTTCCGGTGGGCTCATGGCCTATAGGGTGCTCATACGAAACCTCAATGGGGTCAGATGGGTCGAGGCCTTCCACGCGACGATTGCGGATATAGACCGTTGGAACCCGGTCCGCTGTTCCTGCAAAAAAGAAGGCTTCATCAAAACCGAGTTCACAAGGGCCAGGCTTGATCTCCTTATTCCAATCAATTTTTCCTGCTCCAAGCCCCAGATGCCACTTGCCTACCAGTGCCGTTCGATATCCGGCGCTCTGCAGTGTATTCGCTAAAGTTGTTGTGCCTGGCTGGATCAGGCTGCGTGCATCTCCTGCAAGAATCTCAACGCCTTGGTCGCGCCAGGCATATCTCCCTGTCAGCAGAGAGTAGCGCGACGGCGTGCACGTTGCAGCTACCGAATGTGCATTTGTGAAGCGCAGACCGGTGGTGGCCAATTGATCGATCTGCGGTGTGTGCACTGCCGTTGCGCCATAACAACTGAGATCGCCGTATCCCACATCGTCCGCAAGAATAAGAACGATATTGGGTGGCTTCGTCGCAGATAAAAGCTTGCCTGCATGCTGATTGGCGATGCAGGCAAGTGCGCCCTTGAGAACTGAGCGGCGCGAAAAGCTTCGCTCGCAATTCGACGTAGAGATATCCCGATCCAACATACTACCGATCTCCCCTTTTTGATTGCTACATCAACCGCGCGGCCGCATACCGATGTGCGTGCAATAGCGCTTCCTCCACGGTTGATGCTCATTTCTTGCAGTATTTGGATCAAGTGCAACGCAGAGCGTATTGGAGTGCGATGCGGAACGGAATGCCATTCCGCGCCGCGCATCGCAACGCACGACAAGCATTGCTTGGTTTGCGTCTCAGGCTTTACGTGCCGGAATCTCAAGCAGCATTTGTCTCAGCCGCTCTTTTAGCTGTGCCTGCAGTGCAGCTACGGATGGATCGCCGTAAAGGTTGCGTTTTTCTCCGGGATCGTTCACCAGATCATAGAGCTCGAATTCCTCCGGGGTGTTGTAGTAGTGGATCAGCTTGTGTGTTTGTGTGCGAATGCCGCGATTCGGTTTTACCGATTCCGGATTGGGATACTCGTAGTATTCGTAGAGCCAGTCTTTACGCCAGGATTCGGTGCCTTTTCCCAGGGCTTTCAGCATGCTCTTGCCCTGCATTTTCGAGGGCACGTCGACGTCTGCCAGATCGAGAATGGTTGGCGCGATGTCCACATCCAGCACCATGGCATCGTTCACTTGTCCTGGACGAACGCGCTTTGGATAGCGAACCATCATGGGGACACGGATGGACGGCTCATGCATGAGGCGCTTGTCGAACAGCCTCCACTCGCCGAGGAAATAGCCGTGGTCGGAGCTGAGTACGATGGCTGTATCGTCCATATGTCCTGTCTTGTCGAGCCAGTTCATGACCCGGCCAATGTTTTCATCCACCGCGACAGAGCCTGCGTAATAGTCCTTGCAGAGTTCTTCAAGCGAGCGGGTGACATCGCCCATCACGGTTGTTCCAATCTTGTTTTTGGCTTCGACAAAGGCGCGTGGCTTACCAGGGTATCCTTTCAAATCGTCATCAAAGGTGTCGGGCTTGGGGATCGTAACTCCGTTGTAGAGGTCCAGATGACGACGTGCACGATAGAACGGTGCATGGGGCGTCTGGAACCAGAGCAGGAGGCAGAACGGTTTATCGCCGCGTTCCTGCTGAAGCCATTCGAGTGCTTTGTCTGTGACAAAGTCATCGCAATAGCAATTCTCATAAACCTTTTCGGGGCCGATCTTTCCTTTGTGGCCTTCCGCCAGCACAGGATTGTAATAGTTGGTGGCGGGGCTGTTGAAGCCGAGGTAATAATCCCAATAGCGCTCCTTCAAGGCATTGCGCGCGTGCACTTTTCCGACCAGTGCCGTTTCATAGCCGGCCTGGCGCAGCAGATCGGTAAACACCGGGATGTCGTCAGGAAGGGGAGTATCGAGATAGCTGTTGTCGAGTGCGCCAGATGTGCGTGACCACATGCCAGTCATGGCTGTTGAACGGGCAGGCGCGCAGAGAGCATTGGTGCAGAAGCCGTTGGTGAAGCGCACGCCCTCGCGCGCAATGCGATCCTGGTTGGGCGTCTTCAAGATCGGATGTCCGGCGATGCTCAGTGCATCGGCGCGCTGCCCTTCGTTGAAGATGAAGATCAGATTTGGGCGCTTGCTGTTTGCAGCCATGGCATTGAGTGGTTGCGAGGATGCGGCCAGCATAGTCCCCAGCGCCGCTACGCCTCCCTGCATGAATTCTCTGCGATTGGTACGATCTTCCATTGTTGCTCCCCTTGGTTTCTGAGACTCCAAAGCTGCGCGAGAGCTCGCGCAGCTTCAGGGGTAATGCTCCCACCGTTTTCGCGCTCGAACCGCGGAAAAGTGAGAGCCATGATGCTTAGAAAAGAATCTTGAGTGCGCCTTGAATCTGGCGAGGTGTGTTGGACTGAGTTGAGATCTTGCCAAATTGGCCAGAGGTTAGCACCGAGTTTGGCGAGCCAAAGACAGTTTGGTTCAGCAGATTGAACGCTTCTACGCGGAACTGCAAGCTTGCTTGCCGGACAAGCGCAAAATTCTTAAAGGCCGAGAAATCCACGTTGTGGTTTCCGGGAGCGCGTACGTTGCTCATGGTGCGCGGCGCATACCCGAAGGCGAATGAGGCCGGCTGCGAGAATGCCGCGGAGTTAATGTAGCTGTTCAGTTTGGAACGTACAGGGCCTGCCACGACAGGGCTGGTTCCAGTAAGGTTGGGACGCAGAACGTTGCTGCCCGATTGAGACGTGTTCTGCGTGGTCACAGCAATCGGGAAGCCCGTAGCGTAGGTCCCGATCAGATTGAGCTGCCACCCACCGAGTGCCATGTCAACCGCGCGATTCCAGTTTGCGCCAATTGCCTGACCACGCCCGAAGGGAAGATTGTAGACAGCGCTGGCCACGATACTGCGCGAGATGTCGTTCGACGAAACAGCGCGCTGTCCGCGACGATCATAGATGTTCTGCACGCCACCGGCACTGTTTCCCACATTGGAGATGATGGCGTAATCGTCGATCTGCTTCTGTCCAGTGAAAGAAACCAGGGCGCTCAGATTGTGCGAGAGACGCTTGTTTACCTTCAACTGGAAGGAGTGATAGACCACGTAGCCGCCCGTTGGATACGAGAAGTAGACGGAGGTGTATTGCGGAAAAGGCGCTACCAGATAGCTGCGCGGAATCGTCGCATTGGCCTCGACACCATTGGTGATGTAGCCATAAAAAGGATTCGAGACGCTGGTTTGCAGTGCCGTCCCGAGCGAGAGCGCAGCAGCCGTCAGTTGGTTGCCATTCCAGTCTGTTTCACCTGCCTTGTTCAGGTGCAATCCATGGCTGCCCACATAGGCCGCGTCGATAAGAATGTTGAAGGGCAATTGGCGTTGAATGTCGAGATTCCAGTTCTGGGTGTAGGCAACGCGTGCGTCGCCGCGCAGAGGGCTGGCAAAGGACGAGCCGATTCCGGACAGAGCCCCTTGCGTGCTGCCTGCGGGCTGATTGAGGCCATTCGGGAAAGGATTGCTCAGATACACAGAGGGCGTCAGACCGTTTGCGCTTCCGGTATACGTGGAGGTTGCGCTGAAGCCCTGATTCCCAACCGTTGCGCCCGCAGCACGGAGCGACGGCCCAAAATAGATGCCGTAGGCCGCGCGAATCTGCGTGTTCATGTCGGCTTGATAGGAGAAGCCGACGCGTGGGCCGAAGTTTTTCCACTCCGGGTTGAATTGGCGACGGCTTTGCCCATTGACGCCGGGGTACACTACTCCGCCGACGAGTGAGGTTAGTCCGGTCTGTGTAGCGAGCGGCGAAGTGATGGTGGGATCAAAGGTTTCCATGCGGTTATGGCGTTCCGTGCGCGGAATTTCGAGATCATAGCGCACACCGAGATTGACCGTAAGCCGTGGACGCAGCTTCCAGTCGTCCTGCACGAAGAGGCCATAATAACGGCTGGTTGTTGCGGCATCTTTTGATTTGATGATCATGCTGCCGCTGCCCAGACCAAGCAGCATGGAGGCGAAAGAGTTGCCCGCCGTGCTGGTGGCGGTATTTGGATTCGGCCCCTGCGTAAGTGCCTGGGTAAAACTGAAGCTGCCTGTGGAGGATCCGGACTCCGTGTCGTTGGCCTGCAGCAGCCAGGCTGTTCCACCGAATTTGACGACATGATTTCCCATGACACGGGTGATGTTCGCACCCAAGGTAAAGATGGAAAATCCACCATGACGAGTTTGTCCGGCAGCACCATCGCCCAACGAGTAGTAGTTGGCCGGCGCGATGGAGGGAAACAGGAGATGGTCTGCATTCGACGCGATATACGTTGGAAAGCCAAGTTGGGTGGTTGGATTGAAGCCAGCGCTGATCGGCTTGAAATCGACCAGTGTGCGTGAAAAGCCGAAGGGCAGATCAATCACAATGTTGGGCGTCGGCATCCAGGTGTAATCGATGGAAGCCGAATTGGAGATTTGCGGCTGCGACGATCCACCTTGGGCAATTTGCTGCGCTGCCGGGAAAAGAATAGCGGGAGGCTGCGCCATGTTCCTGCGCGAGTAGCGCACAAACATGCGGTTCTGCTGATTGAATACTTGGTCGTAACGGGCATCGTAGGTGTCGATATTGATCTTCGAGACGCCTGATGCGTAGTAGTTGTTGGCGCCCGTGCAGGCCGCGCCCGTCTGATTGGGAAGGGGATAGTAAGGAGCAATCTTTGCAGCAACCGCATCGATGCTGCTGGTGGGAATCACATTACCGGCAAAGGCGCTGCGCACATAGCTGGAGCCTGATGCCACGGTCGTCGCGGGATCGTAGATGACAATCTGCTGGCAGGCCGAGTTGAAGGTCTGCGAGAAATCGCCCTTGCGCTGTAACGCGGTAGGCACGGTGGTGGTCAATTCCGTGTGAGTGCCCTGCCGCAGACCTTCATAAGAGAACAAGAAGAAGCTCTTGTCATGACCGTTGAACAGACGCGGAAGAACAACCGGGCCGCTGATGCTGCCACCAAACTGGCTGCGCTCAAAGTGAGGCAGCGGCTTGTTGTTGTACTTCGAGAACCAGGAGTTGGCATCGAGATACGAGTTGCGAATGAATTCGTACAGGCTGCCGTGGTACTTGTTGGTGCCCGATTTGATGATGACGTTGACAATGCCACTTCCGCTACGGCCAAACTCTGCCGAATAGCCATTGGCTTCAACTTTGAATTCCTGAACGGCATCCACAGAGGGGAAAACGGCAAAGCCCGCGATTGGATTCACGAGCGGCGGGTTGGCAGGAATCCCATCGACAAGAATGCTGGTGCTGCCCGGACGTCCGCCATTCACTGACATATTGAGGCTGTTGTACTGGGCCGTCACTGTTCCCGTAACGCCGGGCATCAGAAACATAAGAGCGTAGACATTGCGTTGGTTCAGAGGCAGGTTTTCAACATTGCGGGTGCCGATTACCTGGCCCATGGCCGAGGCACCTGTCTCCAACTGCGTAGCGTCGGCGATGACTTCCACTTTTTGCTCAGCCGAACCGATCTCAAGGGCAAAGGAGACTTCGGCAATCTGGTTGAGGTCAAGTTGGATTCCCGACCGAACTCCCGTCTTGAATCCCTGTGCTTCGACGGTCACCGTATAAGGGCCGCCCGGTTGCAACGAGGCGAAGACGTAACGTCCAACTCCGTTCGAAACGGTCTGCGTCACAATTCCGGTCGACATGTTGGTCGTCTTGACGATGGCGTTCGGCACCACGGCAGCCGAGGCGTCAAGAACCGTTCCCTGAAGCGACGCTGTGATGGTTTGCCCGTGCAGCCAGGGGCCATGGATGAGGACAAGGAATAGCGCCAGGACAAGAGGGAGATAAAACGTTGTGGACGTCTTGGTTCCCCTCACAGTCTGATTTGCGTCAACTACTTTCCGGCTCACAAAGTCTCCTTATGAATCCAGCTTTCGGTTCACCTTCGGTTGCGTCAGGCCAAGATAGATTGCAACGAACCGGGCAAACTCTTTGTGATTTGTGATCCGCGGCGCGCCTGGATGCGATCAACTGGCACAGCTTGAAGCAGACGGGCGAGCGGAGCAGAAATCGCAGCCAACCTTAGGAGCGATAGGAGAACGGGGCAAGGTTCTAACTGTAGCGATGGAGGGGGAACTAATATCTTGTTTAAAACCAATAATGTACATGGATTAATGCGTAAGGTATGTTACCTGAGTCCAGGTTGATAGCGGCTGATCCGTCCTTCATTCCATTCCAGAATGCACATCCATCTCTGCCTGCGCGCTGGCTGCACGAACCGCCGATGCGGATTCTGCAGTAAGGGATGGCGGCGAAGCTGAAGGGAGGAGAGGCGCAGTCTGCCTCAGCGGAGGTCAAAGAAGAGAAGCCGAGGCGGGCCAGGGCGGCCGTTGATGGATGTACTGACGACAACAATTTGAAGATTGCGTTGTTGCCATCCAGAGGGGGCCTGGTCCGTGAACTGCTGAAAGTACTCCGGATTGGTGATGAATTCGCTGGCGGCAACGGTGGCGCTGCCGCGGCTGCCGCCAACCACTAATTCCACCTGCCCGGTAGTCGGACTTTTCACCCGGCTGATCAGCCCAAACTCTTCACTCATGCCTGTGGCCGGATCGGACTGCGGGGCGAGCCGGGAGTTGTGGTGATCCGGAGCTTGCATGTCCAGAATGGTGATGTTCGCAGTCTTGGGGTCCACATGATACTGGAAACGCGCTTGCGAGAGGATGGTCGGAGTCCAGGCATTATTTGAGGCCCCGATCAGGATGCCCGAGCCCTGGCGAAGATCTGTCAGCGTGACATTGCTCGACATCAGGATCGAAAAGGGATGACTATCGCTATTCAGCATTCCAGCCAAACGGGCCATGGCGGCCAGATCGTATGGTCCTACGAACTGATCGCTGGAACTCGAGAATGTCCGATAGTAGCTCCAGTCTCCAATGCAAATCACTGTGGGTGCATTGACGGAGAGAATCGGCTTCCAGAAACTGTTCAGATTGCGGCGTGGGGCGCCATGCACAAAGGCAATGCTTCCCAGAAGCAGCCCCGCGATCAGGGCAAGTCCCAGCACACCAAGCAAGGGGACAGCTATTTGATGCGGCGCTTTCAGCCAACGCCACCAGGGCATTCCGTCTGCAAGCTTTGTTTCCTTCTCATCGTCTGCGGACACCGGGGGGGCGGTTGCGGCCGTTGAATCGGGGTGCGGATCAGGCGTTTGCCGTTCGTCAACAGCAAGCGAAGAAACGGCAGGCCAGAAGAAAAGCGGGACGTAGGAACCAGGAGGAATCTCTACGCGTAACTGATTCTTGTGTTCGTCCAGCAGATAATATTGCGCCAAACGTTTGCGCGTTTCGCCAGCCACCAGGCGCACGATCGGGTCGGAAGCGGGCTCGTAGTCCGCGCTGCGCCCGAAGACTTCGCAACCGATGACTCGTTCGCGCAGTTCGTCAACTGCGCCCAGAATTGCCTTTTCAACGATGTATTTCAGGAACTTGGGATAACGTCGGCTGTTTTGGAACCCATGCCAGGCGAGGAGCAGTTCGAGCTGCTCGTGAATGGCGGAGACGGGGATGTCGAGATTTTCCTGTCGCGGTTGCATCACGGTAATTCCCATCTGTTCCAACCTATTCCGCTTGGTTATGCCGCAGGCGCAGGCTGTTGCCAGCCTGGCACCCTGCCCAGAGTTAAAAACGGATCGAGAACATTCTACAGAAGCCCATAGGCCACAAAACAGTTCCGGCGCGAACCAGGTTGTACCGCACCGTTACGGCTTGCTTCATAGGGCGCTTCCTATCCTGCCGGATCGGTCTGGTCCATTGTCCGAATATGGGCAGGGTGGTCAATTACGGACAGCGAATGCCCCGCGATGGAAGAGAAGAAAAACGCTATCGCTTAGTAAATGCTGTATTTGCAGGAAAGAGGCGATTGGCACGTCAGATGCAAGAGTTCAAATAACCGTTAGCTGTACAAAGGCTTATCTATGCTGAGTGTGTTGCGGGATCTGCGGTATGCCTTGCGCCAGTTGTGCAAGGTGCCAACCTTTACGCTGGTTGTCGTGCTGATGCTGGGACTCGGCATTGGAGCCAATACGGCTGTCTACAGTGTGATGAATGCGCTGTTGCAGCAGTTGTTGCCGGTGAGCCGTCCCGAAGGACTCAGCTATGTTGCCATGCCCAAGGATCAGAAGCAGCCGCCCAATGCCGACAATACGGGATCGTGGAACACATCGTTCTCCGAACCGGTCTTCGAGGCGCTGCGGCAACGTAGCGATGTTTTTGAGGAATTGATCGGCTACGTGCCGCTCAGCATCACGGCGAGCGTGGCTGTCCGGCATGCGGCGTTGCCGGAGCAGGCTGCGGGCGAAGAGGTCAGCGGCAATTTCTTTTCCGGATTGGGCGTGCGTCTGGAACGTGGCCGCGGTCTTACGCTGGCGGACGAGCGGAATCATACACCCGTGGTGGTATTGAGCTACGGCTATTGGACGCGAAGCTATGCACGCGATCCAGGCGTTTTGGGGCAGATTCTCTACGTGAAGGGTGTCCCCATGACCGTTATCGGGATTACCGCGGAAGGCTTCAAGGGGATCGAGCCGACCTCATCCACCGATTTCTGGATTCCTTTGCAGAATCGTGCCGACCTGAATGCATGGGGCATGCCGGACGAAAACAGGACGCTTTATAGCGCTCCCAATTGGTGGTGCATGCGCATGATGGCGCGGCTGCGCCCTGGCGTTTCTGCGCAGCAGGCGCAACAGGCCTTGAGTGGAACATTTGGCGAGGTGGTTCGGCAGACAACGGGCACGTTTGACCCGCAAAGATGGAAGCCACTGCTTGAGTTTCAGCCGGCACGGGGCATCGAAGGTATGGATAATGAGTACCGGCAATCGATCCATGTGCTGATGGGGCTGGTGGGACTGGTTCTACTGCTGGCCTGCATCAATGTTGTGATGATGCTGCAAGCGCGGAATACGGTTCGTGAGCGGGAGTTCAGTTTACGTCTCGCCATTGGCGCAAGCCGCACAAAGATCTTCCGCCAGTTATTACTCGAGAGTCTGGTGCTGGTGAGCGCGGGAGCTTCACTGGGATGGCTTTTTGCGCAGTCGGCAACCAAGCTGCTGGCCAAGTGGTCGGGCCTTGAAAGAGGCCTGAGTCCGGACCGCTCGGTGTTGTTGTTCACGCTGCTGATCTCCGCCGTCGCGGCTCTGATCTTCGGACTTGTGCCGTTAGGGAGCGCCCTCCGCGCGCCGGTGGCCGGGGTACTGCGCTCAACCTCATCGAATGCAACCCTGAATCGGACGCGCACAATGGGAGCGAGGGTTGTGTTGTCGTTTCAAGTGGCCGTTTGCCTGGTGCTGCTGATGGCCGCTGGATTGTTGCTGCGGACATTGCGCAACTATGCAACGCAGAACCTTGGCGTGGAGACATCCGGTTTGCTGGTCTTTGGTGTAACGCCACAAGGGAGACTTGAATCCCATCAGTTTTACCGGCAGCTTATGGATCATATCCGTCAGTTGCCCGACGTGGAATCGGTCTCCATGGCGCAGAACCGGCCGGGTTCCGGCTGGTCGAATAATGGAGGGCTCAGGCTGGACGGCGTGGAGCGGAGAGACGTTGTGTTGCGTTCAAATCGTGTAGGGCCGAATTTCTTTCGCACCATGGGCATTCCCATTCTTGCCGGGCGCGAGTTCGACGATTCGGATACGCGCGAATCGCAGCCAGTTGCAATTGTGAATGAGACTTTTGTGGAGACTTATCTGATCGGCACCAACGCGCTGGGCCATCAGTTTGGCAATAAACGCCGGCTAACTATTATCGGTGTGGTGAGCGACAGCAAATATACCGGTGTGAGCGAAAAGCCGATGCCAATGGCTTATTGGGCGGCAATGCAGGATGACACATTGGGCACAATGCACATGGAAGTGCGCACGCGCGGCGCGGCTAAGGCCGCCTTTCACGAGTTGGACAAGACCGTTGCCTCGCTCTATCCGAATGTTCCGCTGGAATGGCCGATGACGCAGCAGGAGCAGTTTGAGAAGTCTTATCGGCAACAGAGGATGTTCGGCGTCATGGGCGGATTTTTTGGCGCACTGGCGGCATTGCTGGTGGCCACAGGCCTGTACGGCACCTATTCCTATCGCGTCAGTCGGCGGACCACGGAGATTGGCGTGCGCATGGCCTTGGGAGCCAGCCGCGCACAGGTTCTGGTCATGGTTTTGCGTGAGACGCTGTGGGTGCTGGTGGCCGGGCTGGCTGCCGGTATTCCACTTACACTGCTGGCCGTCCGTCCGCTCAGAGCAATGCTTTATCAGATGTCGCCATTCGACCCAGCAAGTTTTGTTTTTGCCATTGGCGCGATGATTCTTGTCGCAGGATGCGCGGCTTTTGTTCCCGCGCGCCGCGCCGCATCGGTGGAGCCGATGCAGGCGCTCCGTTCCGAGTGATCCGCTTTTTGCGGCCCAGCGCATAAGATGCGAAGCGGTGCAGGGAAGAGACTCTCTCATGCTGCCAGACATGCCTCTGACAGCATGAGGCTCAATTTGCTAATCTGAGCCAACATGACCTTACAATCTGGTGCCGTCCGTGTCGCAATCCTCCTGCTCTGTTCTCTCCCCATGCTGGCGCAGAAAAAGCTTCCCCAGCAGACGATCCGCTTTCAAGGCGCAACCCAATATACGGAGCAGGAATTACTAACCGCGGCCGGGTTGAAGCCAGGTGTACGGCTCAATCCTCGCGAGGTGAAGGCGCACGCCCGGCAACTGAATGATACGGGTCTGTTCGATGTGGTCAAGTTCACCTCCACGAGCAAGCTGCTCCTCTTCACTCTGACGCCTGCCAGTCAGGTGTTTCCGCTGCATTTGGAGAATCTGCCGCTCACGCCGGGCAAAGAGCTCGACGCCAGACTGCATGAGCGCTTCCCGCTCTATCGCGGCCAGTTGCCGGCGAGCGGTTCCATGCTGGAAGGCGTTCGTCAGGCATTGGAAGAGATGCTGGCGGCCAAGAACGTCAAAGCGACGGTGAAGGCTGCTCCCACCAGTGGTGTGGGTCCGCAAAAATTGACGGCGATGAACTTCTCAGTAGTATCGCCTGCAGTGCGGATTGGGCGCATTCAGATGATCGGTGTATCGCCTGCCATGCAGGCCAAGGCCAGCTTGCTGGTGAATGGGCAAACCGGAAATAGCTTCGATACGGAAAATACGGCCATCGGGCTGCAACATGCTTTTGAAGAGCTCTACCAGGACCAGGGATATGCCGCAGTGCAGGTCAGTGTGGGGCAGATCGATCCCATCGCAGTTTCTGAGCAGTTCGTTGACATTCCTTATGCCGTGATGATCCAGGAAGGTGGCTTGTACAAGCTAGGGAGCATCGACCTTCCGGCCGGCATGTTGGTTGCGCGTGCGGATGTTGAGAGGATGCGGGCTAAATATCCGGTGGGCTCGGGACGCCCGCTGGATTTGTTTCTCCAGGCGGTGCGCGATGCGTACCATGCGATCGGCTATCTGGATTGTTCCGTTGCCCCACGAGCCGCCTTCAATGAGACGACGCATGTTGTGAATTACAGCCTGGACATAACTCCGGGCCCGCAGTATCGGTTTGCCTCAGTCAAATTCGATGGAGCACCTGAAGCTATGGCCGGCAAGCTAAAGCTGGCCTGGAAGATGGCTCCCGGCGATGCTTTCGACGAAAGCTACCTTGCAAATTTTGCAGCGCTGGCGCAAAAGAAGGACAAGGCCATGACGAAATGGTTGCTGACGGTTCTTACCACCTATGACGTTAAGGCTGATCCTGCTACGCATGAGGTCAACTGCATCTTCCATTTCGCCAAGCCTGCGCAGAGTGCGCGCTAACGCCTTATGGCGTGCGAAAGCTGCGCGGTGTATGTTCATCTGCCCGGCTGAAATTTGCGAACATCTCCGCTGTTGATGTGGCCTTGCCGTGTCAACAGTGGAGAGGAAGATGCGCGATCTATGGCTTGAGTTGGAATGCAAAAATTGAAGAACCCAATGGCGTATTTTACCGGATGGTTCATCTGTCCTATGTGTGAGTGGTCTGCTAGCACTAGCGCAGGGGAGTTATAGAGAGAATTAGAGGAAACCCGCGAAAAATCTGCATGATATGCAACTCTTGCGATTGCGCAGGATGAGGTGCGCTGCTAGGATGTTGCCCATGCTGAAACCTTGTCGCGTTATCTTTGTTGCCTGTTGGATGTGTGTCCTTTGGTTCTGCGCCAGCCTTGCTGGAGCGCAGAGCGCTGCGCTGACGAACCCTGTTGTTGACCGTCCCGATCCGTTCATTACCCGCGCTGGATCGAACTACATTCTTCTGGCGACAACCGGGCGCAACATGACTCTGTGGTTTAGTCCGCGGATGGAGGAATTGCGCAACTCTTCCCGGATTGTGTGGACGCCCGCGCAGGACGATCCCTTGCAGAAGACGCTGACGCAGATCTGGTCGCCCACACTGTGGCAGTTCGGCGACCGGTGGTGGATCTATTTCACTGCTACAACCGATGGAGGCAACAAAGGGCACGGCATCTTTGCGTTGAAGTCGCAAGGCAACGACCCGCTCGGCCCATACGTGTTTGCCGGCCAAGTGGATACAGGCATGCCGGCTATCGATCCGTCGCTACTGCGCGTGGGTGGAAAGTCTTATCTGATGTTTGTCAGCGTGACGGGCCGCAACCTGGTGTGGATTGCGCCCATGTCGGACCCGCAGACTCTGGCGCGTAAAGCCAATCTGTTGATCACTCCCGATCAGCCGTGGGAAAAGGCTGGTGGCGACATTGTTGAAGGGCCAACAGCTCTCTATCACAATGGGCGCATCTTTATTGTCTACTCAGGCAGTCATACGGCCAGCCCGGCTTATTGTCTGGGGTTGTTGACGTATGCAGGCAAAGGCGAAATTACCGATCCAGCGAGCTGGAGAAAATCTGGTCCCGTGTTGCAACAGAATCCCAAAGATCAGGTCTTCGGGCCGGGACGTGGCACCTTCACAACTTCTCCCGATGGGAAGCAAAACTGGATTTTGTATGCGGCCAAGACGATCAGCAACTTTACCGGCGCCGGCCGCACCACGCGCGCACAACAGTTCACATACGACAAAAACGGCGCACCGAACTTCGGCGTTCCGCTTGCCTTGAGCGCGCAGCAGCCTGCTCCGTCGGGCGAGCAGGGTCAATAGCTCCTATTTTTTCTGAAATAACACAGGCATCCAATCCACGGTTTCAGTGGATTGGATGCCGAGTGGATGGAATAGCGTAGAGAGAAGAGGAAGCATGGTCTCGCCACGTGCATGCAGAGCGCGGAAGCAAGGGCGAGAACAGTATCGCTTGCTGTCGGTTCTTCTGAAGAAGTAGACCGCAGCCTCTTAATGAAATCGATTGCATTCATCCTTTTTGCGTTTGCACCTTGACATGTCGCTTGGTTCGTGGCTGAATACGAATAGATGGTGACTAGCGCACACAACTCGATGGCCACTCGATTGGCTTCGTCCGCGGCTCTCAACCGCGCTTGTTGTTGTTGATCGCGTCTCCTTCTCTCTCTCCCCATTCCTATTGAGTTTTGCGGTTGCTGACGCCACGTGCAGTGGGTCTGTCTGCGCGCAGAGCCTCATATTTTTTCGTCTAGTATGGTCCTGCACTTTGCAGAAAGGATACTGATGACTTCGATGAAGCAGAGCACTCTTGTTGTCGCGCGCTGTTGTCGCCGCGTTGTCCAGCTCCGTCTGGATGCGCTGGCTGTCGTGACCAAGTGCATCTACTCTACCTGACAGGCCGCGCGCGAAGGAGCGCAGTGCCTTGGCTCACGACATAGTCGTGAGCCATTTTTTTGCGGTTCGTCTAGCCGCACCGGAGGCTGTAGTGTTGAACATCTTTGCAAATATTCGTATGCGTGCTCTCCAGGGCACGGGATTTCTAGCGATTCTGTTGCTGATTACGATTGCTGCTCATGCGCAAATCGTGGATAAAGGCGTAATTACTGGTCAAGTGAAAGATCCGGCGAGTTCGGTGATCGGCAATGCCCGGGTGAGTCTCTATAACATCGCAACGGATCTAACCACGGAAACCACCAGTAATAGCCAGGGGTTGTTTGTTTCTCCACCGCTTGATCCGGGCAATTACGACGTAGAAGTTAAGGCGGAAGGCTTCAAGAGCGTGCATCAGAGCTTGCGGCTTGAAGTTGGTCAGCGCATCTCCACCAACATTGTGCTCTCCGTGGGCGACACGGCAGAGACGGTCGAAGTTGAAGCGGACGAGGCGGTTGCACTGCAGACCGAGGCATCTTCCATCTCCAACCTGCGTACCGAAGAAGCTGTTCGCGATTTGCCCTTGAATGGACGCAGTTTTGCCGGGTTGGTGGGATTGGGCGCGGGTGCAGTTCCAGCGCACACGCAGATTCAGAACATTCCCTACACGCAGCAGCGCGGCGATACATCGTTCGCGTTTAATGGGCTGCGCTTTCAAGAGAACCGCCTTCTGCTGGACGGCATTGGCGACAACGAAAATCATAACGGCCTGGCTGTTGTGATCTTCCCTCCGATCGATGCCATCCAGGAATTCTCTGAAGAGACCACCGATGCCGATGCCCGTTACGGACGCGGCAATGGCGGAACCATCAACCTGGTCTTCAAGTCAGGAACATCCAGTTATCATGGCGGGGCATTCGAGTTTTTGCGTAACGATGCGCTCAACGCACGCAACTTCTACACCAACGGCAAGAAGCCCACGTTGCGCCAAAGCGATTACGGCGCGACCCTGGGCGGTCCGCTGGTTTTTTGGAAAAAGGCTAACCCGAGAACCTTCTTCTTTGCTGATTACCATGGTCAGCGTCTCTCGCAGGGGTTGCCCAACACCAGCAGCGTTCCGGTTTATAGCTTGACCACGGTGGGCGGCGTTAAGGGCTATGACTTCTCAAGCTATTCGGCAAAGGTGAAGAATCCGACTACCGGAGTGACGTATGCCAACAACTTTATTCCCGTCGCCGATTTGCCGAATGGCGGTAATGCGACGGGCGCCAAGATTCTGAACTTCTACCACGCCTACGCAGCGCCGAATGTTGCGGGGGCTACGATCTCCGGCAACTATCTCTACATTCCATTGAAGACGCTTGAAGAAAATGCCTTCGACGCGAAGGTGGATCACAAATTCAGCGATCGCGATAGTGGCTTTGTGCGCTATAGCCAGTCGCATAGCCACATCATCCAGCCGGGCAGTTTGCCGAACCCTCTGGTGGGCGCAGCGATCAGCGGCCCGGCTGAAAACCCGGCTTATCAAACGGTGCTGAGCGAGACGCATGTCTTTTCGCCCACGGTGATCAATACCGCGCGCGTGGGCTGGTCGCGCTTCTTCATCAATGCGCAAAATTGGGATGCAGGGCTGAATCTGCCTTCGCAACTGGGAATTCCTGGTGTGGTTGTTCCAGGCGACAACCGCTCCGATGGCCTGCCGGTGCTCTCCTTTGCCGGCTACTCCTCGATTGGCGACAACGGCAATAACCCCACGCAGATTGGCACCAACAATTATCAGCTCGACAACAACGTCAACTGGGTGCTGGGCAAGCATTCGCTTGACATCGGTGTAGAGTTTGTCCGTCTGCAGTACAACATGTTCCAGACCATTTCCGAACATGGTTCCGCGGCGTACGGGACCACATATACCAATCTGGCGTGGACCGATCTGCTGTTCGACGCGCCTTCCAGCGGAACCTATGCCTATCCAGGCGGGACCGTGGGATTGCGGCAGAGTGATCTGGCTTTTTATGTCCAGGACAACTTCAAGTTCAACAGCCGTCTGACGTTCAATCTGGGTGTGCGCTATGAGAACTTTCTGGGGTGGCCGTGGACTGAAGTGAATAACAAGCAATACAACTTCATTCCCTCCATTTCTACTTCTTCGCTGATTCAGGTGGGCACACAGGGAGTGCCACGTAGCGGCGCGCATGGTCGCAATTTGAATTTCGCTCCTCGTGTCGGCTTAGCCTATCGGATCACCAATAAGACCGTTTTTCATAGCGGTTACGGTTTGTACTATTCAGCGCCGAACGTTGCCAATTCAGTGGGTCTTTCAGCCAACGTGCCGGTGAACGATTATTGGGCCTTCAACAACTCCGCTACTTACGGCGCGGCATTGAACGGCATCGCGTTCAATTACAGTTCCAACGGCTTCACGCACACCAGGGTGACTTCGCCCAGCGCGCTGGCCGCCAGTACGCCGCTGTTTGCGCAAGATCCAGACGCCAAGACGCCCTATAGCATTCAGTGGCACGCCGCTCTGGAGCAACAGATTCCCTTCAGCACAATTTTGAAGTTGGCTTATGTTGGCACGCGAGGTGTTCATCTGGATACGCTGCGCGACATCAATACCAATCCTGACGGCTCAACCAACATCGCGGTGAGTCGTCCTTACGCTCCCAATTTTGTCAACCAGATCAACCTGCTGGAAACCAGCCAGAAGTCGAACTACAACTCGCTGCAGGTCACGGCGGAGCGGCGTGCGCGTAACTTGGGCATCTTGGCGTCGTATACCTATAGCCACGCGCTCGATGAGAACACGAACAGCCCGGGCAGTGTCGGCAATCCGCGTGATCTCCATGCGGATTACGGCAACTCGGACCTGAATATTCCCAACCGCTTTGTGGCCAGCGCCAGCTATCAGTTGCCGTTTACCGGTTCCGGCCGGCTGAAGACGGCGATTGAGGGCTGGAAGCTGAATGCCATCCTGAATTATTTTGATGGACTGCCGTTCTCCATCTCCTCCTCGAAGGCGATTGGCGATGGATTGACGCCGCGTGCAACGCTACTCAGTGGTTACGGCAACGGTTCGTTGCCCAGCGATCAGCGTACCCGGTCGGCGTGGTTCAACACGGCAGCCTTCACCAACTTCACTGCGCCTGCCTGGGGCAACTCCGGGCGCAACATTCTGCAAGGGCCAGGCACCAAAACCGTGGACTTTTCTTTCTTCAAGAACACCACGTTCCACGAGTCGAAGGTTCTGCAGGTGCGCGCGGAGTTTTTCAATCTATTCAACACGCCACAGTTCAATAATCCAGGTGCAACGGTTGGTTCAGGTACGTTTGGCAAGATCACTTCAGCCGGCTCTCCCTCCACCTTTCAAAGATTGGAGCGCCAGGTGCAGCTTGCGGCCAAGATTAATTTCTAGCGCATGAGCAGGGCTGGAAGCTGCCTCCTTCTAGCCTGCCCTCATTTGTTGTGCATGCGCGATTGCGTCCCGTTGGTCCCTTCAACAAACCATTAACTGCGTCATTCTGCGATGACCAAAATCAAGAGGAGTTCCATGAAGCCGAGAACTGTATTCACCGCGTTGACATCAACGCTGTTGCTTGCTTCCAGTGCGGATATGGCACTGCACGCACAATCGGCACAGCCCTATCAGGGGGTTGTGGGCCGCACGCTGGCCGAATCGAAGGAGTGGTGGCCCGAGCCCACCAAGGCTCCGGCAGGTGCGCCGAACGTTGTCTGGATTCTGCTCGACGACGTCGGGTTTGGCGCTCCGGAAGCATTCGGCGGCCTTATTCAGACGCCTACACTCGATGCGCTGGCCAACAACGGATTGCGTTATACCAACTTTCACACGTGCGCCATCTGCGCTCCTACGCGCGCGGCATTGCTGACCGGACGCAATAGCGCATCCGTGCATGTGTCGGGCTTTTCGCATACTGTGATGTCCGCAGGTTTTCCTGGTTGGGATGGGCGCATTCCCAACTCGGCCGGCACCATTGCCGAGACGCTGCGTGGCAATGGCTACAGCACCTTTGCCGTGGGCAAATATGGCGTGACCCCGGACGAGGATGCCACCGATGCGGGTCCATTTGACCGCTGGCCTACCGGCAAAGGCTTCGATCACTTCTTCGGCTTTCTTGGTTCACAAACGGATCAGTACAAGCCCGATCTGGTGGAAGACCAGGCACACGTGCGCACCGACGGTCGGCATCTTAGCGATCAGATCACCGACAAGGCTATTGGATATATCGATCGTCTGAAGAAGGTGGCGCCTGAGAAACCTTTCTTCCTCTACTACGCGCCGGGCGCTACGCATGCGCCGCATCAGGTGGACCGCTACTGGAGCGATCAGTACAAGGGCAAGTTCGACAAGGGGTGGGACGCTTATCGCGAGGAAGTCTTTGAGCGGCAGAAAAAGTTGGGTGTCATTCCTGCCGATGCCAAATTGCCAGATCGCAACCCGGACATCAAGGCGTGGGATCAACTCCCCGCAGAGGAGAAGAAGCTCTACGCACGCTTCATGGAAGTGTATGCCGGCTATCTGAGCTACACGGATTTTGAGATTGGCCGTTTGATCAATCACCTGAAAGAGACTAACCAGTTGGAGAATACGCTGGTCTTTGTTGTGATCGGCGATAACGGCGCCAGCAAGGAAGGCACATTGAATGGCGATATCGACCGCTCCATTCTGACCAAGCCGGTTTCAGAGCAGGAGAACATCACCTACAACCTGAGCAAGATTGGCGAGATCGGTACGCCCACGGCAACGCAGGGTAACTATCCTCTGGGATGGGCTCAAGCCGCGAACACGCCGTTCAAATACTGGAAGCAGGATGCGAATAGCGAAGGCGGCACGCACAATCCGCTGATCGTCTACTACCCGAAGGGCATCAAGGAGAAGGGTGGAATCCGCTCTCAGTATGGCCACGTGATCGATCTTCTTCCAACCACACTTGAGCTGACGGGCATCAAGGCTCCTGAGCAGATCAACGGCGTAACGCAACAGCCAATCGAGGGTACTTCACTAGCGTATTCGCTGAACGATGCGAAGGCCGCAACACGCCACACCGAACAGTATTACTACATCTTCGGTTCACGTTCGATCTATAAAGACGGCTGGAAGGCAGAGTTGGCCTATCCCAGCAGCTTCATCACCGGTAATGCTTCGAGCCATGCACCGTTCGATGAAAATGCGTGGGAGCTCTACAACCTGAACGAGGACTACACCGAGCGTGTTGACCTGGCCAAGAAGTATCCGGAGAAGCTGGCTGAGCTCAAGGCCGAATTCGAGACGCAGGCCAAGGCGCACAATCTCTATCCCTACATCACATGGGACGACGTATTCAATGGGCGTATTCATCGCACCAAGGGATCCAAGTCGTTTCTTGAAGCCGTCCACGACGTAACCAAGGCGGGCGAAAACCAATAACGGAAGACCCATCTCGTCGGTAAAGGCATGCGCATGGCTGGCGCGGAGACGTGGATCTTCGTGCCAGACATGCGTCTTTCTGCGCTTGCTTTGCTGGATCGCGTTAGCACTGTGGCAAAGACAGGGTGCCCATGGAAGGATGTACGCTCTGCGAGTTTTCCCTCTTTATGCAATAGCGGCCTTGACTTCCTGCGGAAGTGCCGGTACCTTGTTCTTACACGGCTTGCAGAAGTGAGCTGTGCGAGGCTTTCAACTGATGATGACCTTCACCACGTCCGCCATGTGTCTCTGCTGCTGCTGCTGTCTCTGCGGCAACGAGCGGGCGTGTACGATGGGCTGATTCAGAACTCCGAATTCGGAACCCATAACCCACCCGCTCCTTGAGCTGGTGGGTTTTCTGCGTTTGCGGCATGTTCCGATTTGCAAGCTTCAAGCACCGGTGGCGAAGTGGCTAACGCGCAGGTCTGCAAAACCTGTATGCGCGGGTTCGAACCCCGCCCGGTGCTCCAAACCTCTTGTTGTGGCCGATGTTCCGCACGCTTGTGCACATTGGCGACGACAGCGTGACAACCTGGCCATCCGAACCAGGATAACGGTGCATACAAAGACATGAAGACGACAATCTTTCGCATCTGGCTCGCAGTCCTCGCACTCGGCGTGTTGAACGCGGTAATTGTTCCGCTCCATGCTCAGGCGCATCTGCTCAATGTTTCCTACG
>Ga0207738_100071_pt1 | contig 24019 bp, 17 predicted proteins | sample LuqExpMetagenom9_FD_187767 | JGI IMG/M metagenome (GOLD analysis project Ga0207738, IMG submission 187767) | Tropical forest soil microbial communities from Luquillo Experimental Forest, Puerto Rico - Sample 9 (SPAdes) | ecosystem: Environmental > Terrestrial > Soil > Tropical forest ... | reverse complement strand
CATAGCTGCACCGCTGGCGTGCGATGCTGCCAAGCCGCAATCTGGCGACAAGCCGCCTCCAGCACCTGCTCGCCCAACTGGAGAATCAGCCCGGTTTCTTCGGCCAGGGAGATGAAATCGTCCGGATACAGCAGGCCGCGCCGTGGATGCTGCCAGCGCACCAGCGCCTCCGCACCCATCATGCCGCCCGGCCCGATTTGCGGCTGCAAATGGAGGATGAACTGCCGGCTTTTGAGCGCCACGCGCATCTGGTCGCCCAGCGCAGCGCGTTCCTGCACTGCGGTCTGCAGTGCAGGTTCAAAGAAGCGCAGCGTGTTGCGGCCCGCGCTCTTGGCTTGGTACATGGCAATGTCGGCCTGCTGCAACAGCTCGTCTACGCTGAAGTCGTTTCCGGAAAAGAGCGTGATGCCAATGCTCGAAGTAGAGAAATACTCGCGGCTGTCCAGCCAGAAGGGCTGCTCGATCGCAGCAAGAATCTTGTTGGCAACCGTCTCCACCTGCTGTGCGGCATTCTCCGGATGGTAGTCCAGGCCATCGAGCAGCACCACGAACTCATCGCCGCCCAGTCTAGCCACCGTGTCGGATTCGCGTACGCAGGCCACCAGGCGACGCGCCATCTCGCGCAGCAACTGGTCGCCGTTCTGGTGGCCCAACGTATCGTTGAGCGTCTTGAAGTTGTCCAGATCGATAAACAGCAGCGACCGCATGCGGATGGCACGCTTGGACGGACTGAGTGTCTGACGCAGCCGGTCCATCAACAGACGCCGGTTCGGCAGGCGGGTAAGGGGATCGTAAAAGGCCAGGTTCCAGATCTTGTCCTCGGCCGCCTTGGCGTCGGAAACATCGCGGATGATGGTCAGCACGCAGGGCTCGCCTTCGATCTCGATCCGCGAAGAAGAGATCAGCACCCAGATCAGATCGCCGTTCTTTCTCCGGTACCGGGTGCGGGCATCGCGGAAGCTGCCATTCTGCAGCAGCACATCGTCCATGCGCTCACGCGCTCCGGGTTCGGCCCACAGATTCAATTCCGAACAGCTATGGCCAATCACCTCAGAAAGATCGAAGCCCAGCATATCCAGGTAAGCCTGGTTCACGTCGATAATGGCGCCATCGCGCTGCCGCCGGATGGCAATGCAATCCAGGCTGGCCTGAAAAACGGTGCGATAGCGCTCCTCGCTTGATTTAAGCGCTCGTTGCGCCTCGGCCAACTGCTCCTCGGCCTGACGCAGATGCGTGATGTCGCGCGTAGTGGAGAGTGCGCAGAGTTCGCCATCCACTTCCACCAGGGAAACCGACATGGTGCCCCAGATCTGGCGACCATCCTTGCTGCGGAAGTTGCAGCAATGGTTCTGGCACACGCCATTGACGCGCAGCTCCGCCAATACCGCGGCATGATCAGACGGATCTTCCCAAAAGCCCAGATCGTCGGAGCTTTTGCCAATCGCCTCTTCGCGACGGTATCCCATCACCTGCGTAAAGGCGTTGTTCACATCGATCAGCACGCCATCGCGCACCCGGCTCAGAATCATCGTGTCGATGCTCATCTGAAACGCGGTGCGGTAGCGCAGTTCGCTCGAACGCAGCGCTATTTCAGCTTGTTTGTGCTCGGTGATGTCCTTGATGACGCCGCGCATCCTGGCCGGCCGGCCGTCGGCCGCGTATTCCAGCTTGCCCAGTCCATGCACCCAGCGTTCCGCGCGATCGGAGATACGGACAATGCGGTATTCCTTGTCGAAAGCCTCTCCCTGCTCCACCACCTCCTGCAGAAAATGCTCCGTCATGGTGGCGCGATCCGCCGGATGAATCAGATCCATCCAGCCTTCCACGGTGTGCTGGTACGCCGGAGTGATTCCGAAGATCTCGTCCAGCACCTCGGAGGACTCCCACACCCCCGACAGCAGATCCAGGTCGTAGTCGCCCAGCCCGCCAATGCGTTGCGCCGCGGCCAGATTCTCCGCCGTCTCCCGAAGTTTCTGCTCGATTTTCTTCTGCTCCGTCACATCGAAGATGAGCGAATAGAGCAGCGTCCGGCCATCCGTGTTGATGGGGGACGAGTACACCCGGACATCGCGAATCTCGCCGGAAGCCAACTGGTGTTGAAAGCTGAAGTAGCGGCGCTCCTCGTGCAGTGCCCGCGTACGTTCTTCCTTGATCTGATCGTGAGGCAGGGTGTTGAGCAGCGTGATGTTGGCGCCAACCAGTTGCGAACGGCTATAGCCGTAGTAGCTCTCCGCCGCGCGGTTGACGTCCACAATCTCGCCGCTGTTCGGTTCCACCAGCAGCAGCACCGTGCTGCTGTCTTCAAATAGCTTGCGAAACCGCGCTTCGCTTTCCGCCATGGCCCGGGCAGCCTGCTTGCGCTCGGTAATATCTTCAAAAAAGCCTTCGATGTAGCGCGGCTTGCCCCGCTCATCCGATACCTTGCGCCCGTTCAACGCCACCCAGATCGGCTGGCCGTCCTTGCGGTACAACTGGCACTCAAAGCCGAGCACCGGCTTGCCTTCGGGGTTGCGAATAGCGCGGAGAAAAGTCTCGCGGTCTTCCGGGCTCACCCATAAACGCGCCTTGGAACCGCTGAGGGTGGCCACCATCTCGTCCACCGACTGATAGCCCAGCAACCGCGCCGAGGCCGCGTTGGCCGTGGTCATCCGCTGATCCAGCCCGGTCTGAAACATGCCTTCCAGCGCGCCATCGAAGATAGCGCGATACTTCTGCTCGGCCTCGATCAGAGCGCGTTCCAACTGCTTGCGCGGACCAATGCTGCGAGCAATGCCCGCCGCACTCACAATCGCACCGCTGGCGTCCCGCACCGGCGAAACGCAAACAGAGACATCGATCAGGCTGCCGTCCTTGTGGCGGAAAACCGTATCGAAGGTTGGTCCCGGGGCTCCGGCGGCAATAGCCTCCAGCGTGCCCCGAATCCACGCTTCGCTCAAATTGGTCAGAAAGCTGAGCGGCTTGCCGACAACTTCCTGGTTGCTATAGCCGCACATTCGTTCCGCGCCGGCATTCCAACTGCAGACGATGCCTTCCATATCGACGCAGTAAATGGCATCGTCAGACGACTCCACAATGGCCGCCAGCATGCCATTGATGCGCTCCGCTTCCTTGCGCCCGGTCATGTCACGGATGGAGTCGGAGATAGCTGTGATCTCGCCGGCAGCATTGCGCACCGGCCAGGAAGCAATCGAGATCGGAATCCGGCGCCCACTCCGGTGCAATCCCCACCCATCGGAGTCCGGCATGATGTCCCCGCTTAAGACTCGGGCGTTATGCTCCTCAACATGACTGGCACGTTCCGGAGGCACAACCAGCGTAATGGGCTTGCCCAGCGCTTCCTCGGCGCGGTAGCCGAAGATCCGCTCCGAGGCGCGATTCCAACTGAGAATCTGGCCGCCAGGAGTATGGGTAATAATTGCATCTTGCGAACTCTCAACAGCCGCCGCCAAATGCCGCAGCGTTTCTTCATCCAGCTTGCGGGCGGTAATGTCGCGGCCAAAGACCGATACGCCGCTCACTGTGCCTTCGCTATCGATGGGATTGAAACTCAGCTCCAGCGTGCTGCCGGCCAGCAGGGTGTACTCCGTCTGGAATGCGCCTTCCTGGATCGCCTTGCGGTAATACTCCTGCCAGCATTCCGTCCGGTCCGGCGGAAACAGCTCATGAAAGCGCATGCCTATGGCAAGTTCCGCGTGGAAGGTAAGCCGGATATTGGTGGCCAGTGCCGTGTTGTAGGCAATCAGCCGCCCTTCGAGATCCACCGACCAGATCAGGTCGTCTGTGCTCTCGATCAAGGCTTTCAGATTGGCCGCTGCCTGACTGTGCATTCCGGTTTCCTGGCGCTCCCAGCGTTCTGCGGACAACGGAAACCCCTGCGCAGCGAACCGGCGAAGCAATCGACAACAGCCCCGGAATACAGCAGGTCTTCACGATGATCGATCGCGCCTGAAGACTTTTCTAGTCGGTTCATCGGAAGGATCGCAGCAACCTTTACGGACTGTCTCAGAAGAAAAACCACAAGATCCTTATTTTGAGTCCGTTCCGGGAATCCACCCCCACGATTCCCATCCCCTCCAGACACCCCATTCCCGGGCCCCTGCCCTCCCCGGTACACTCGCTTCATACAGGAGGCTTTTCCACCCCATGCAGACGCAGGTTCTTGGCACCACCATGCCGGTTCTGGAGGTTTCCCTTCAGCCCGGCGAGAGCATCTTCTCGGAAAGCGGGGAGTTGTCCTGGATGACGGGTTCCATCCAGATGACCACCCACACCCAGATGGGTGGCGGCGGCGGTATCTTCGGCGCCCTCAAACGTATGGCCGGCGGCGGCAGTCTGTTCATGACCGAGTACCGCGCCTGGCAGGTGCCCGGCATCGTCTCGTTCGCCACCAAGGTTCCCGGCCACATTGTGCCGGTTGAACTGGGCAATGGACCGGAGTATCTGGTGCATCGCCATGGATTCCTCTGCGCCACGCCCCAGGTCACCATCGGCGTGGGATTCCAGCAATCGCTTGGCGCGGGTATCTTTGGCGGGAGCGGCTTTCTGTTGCAGCGCGTATCCGGCCATGGCATGGCCTGGCTGGAGCTGAGTGGCGAGCTGATCGTCAAGGATCTGGCGCCGGGCGAAGTGCTCTTGGTGCATCCCGGCCATGTGGGCGCTTTCCAGTCCTCGGTCGGCTTTCAGATCACCACCGTGCCGGGCATCAAGAACATGATCTTCGGCGGCGACGGCCTCTTCCTGGCCCAACTGGTAGGCCCCGGGCGCGTCTGGCTCCAGACCTTGCCCATCTCCCGGCTGGCGCAGCAGATCAGCGAGTATCTACCCTCCGGCGAAGGCCGTCCCATGGGTGGAGCAGGCGGCGCAGCTATTGGAGGCGGCATCCTGGGCGGAATCGTGGGCTCCATCCTCAACAACGACGAGTAAGCTCCACTGGCGCTCCGCGCTATAGGGGCCCCTCCGCTACTCCTTCTGCCTCAGTGTGCAGGCTGCAACGTGTTGGCCGCCTGCACCACGGCCTTCAGCACTCCGCAGTGGGCAAACACGCGCACCAGATCGCCGCTCAAGGTGGGCAGCGGCTGGCGCATCTCGCCCGGCCGCTCCGCCATGGCCATCTGCGGAGCGCCGGTAGCCTGTGCGTCCAACACACGTGCCGTCAACGCAGCCGCCGTAGCACGCGGAAAGCTCTCGGCAATCATCACCGTGGCGCCCCGTTGGGTAATCATCACCAACCCCTCGCTGGTGGCAAACACCTGGCGTTCCTCGCCATCCTTTTCCACCAGCGGTTCCGCTTTCACGCCCTGATACTTGCGATCCAGATTCTCCCCATAGAGGTGGGCAAAGGCCGTCGCCGTGCTCGCATTGCGCCACACCGAAAGATAAAAGTAGGCGAGCGAAGCCGTGGAGGCACGTTCCGCCGCGCTCTGCGCGCTCTTCAACTGCCCGGCCCAGTAGATGCCGCCATTCCAGGCTGGCGCTAAACGCCGTGCCGCCGGCTCACCGCCCAGCAACTGAACAAGAATGCGCAGGTCCAGTTGGCCAATCTGCCCAATGTCATAGGGCCGGTAGAGCGTATCCACAAGGGGATGAATATCCGGCAGCAGTGGCACGGGCGGCATGCGGTGATGCTCATACTCGCGCGGATTCAGCACCTCCCAACTTGAAGTGGGAGGACTATCGAGCATCCCTCCAAAGGCCGCCTGCTTGCCCTGATCCATCCACACGTCCTGCTCAAAGCTGAGCCCATCGCGATACGGAAACAGCATGGACTCGGTCAGCAGCAGCGGAGCGCGCGCCATCACAGGCGAGTCGTCGCCGGTGCCGGTCATCTGCTGACGCATCATCTCCACTACCTCCGGATCGCCCACCACACTCTTGCCCATGGGCTTGAGGATGTAGTCGGTCATCACGGCCGTCGCCTGGCCCTCCGCCACGGCCTCGCGCGCGGTATCCCACTCGTCGCGGCGCAGATGCTCGGTATCGGAGGCAGAGCTGGAAGACTCGTCCTGCAAGGTCTGCTCACTCCATTTGGAGATGTTGACCCGCTGATCTTGCAGGGCGTGGGTCAGCTCGTGCGCCATTACCGGCTTCTGCAGTTCCACCCCCAGCCAATCCAACAGGTTCACCGTCCTGGTCTTCTCGTCGTAGTAGCCCGCCACCTGCTCCTTCAACAGATCCAGCAGAAACGGCTTCAGGTTGAAGTCGCGATCCAGGTAGCCGAACTTCTTCAGTACGATCTCGTCGCGCTCCATGCGCTGGGCAGATTTATCCTCGGCCAGCCGTACCCGCATGAACTTCTCCACATCCTCGCGAGTGCGCAACTGACGCTTGACGCTGGAGCGAACCTCCAGCCCGGTATCGTCCGAGGCAAACTTCATCAGTTCGTCCACCAGGGCAAACAATTTCTTGACTTCCTCGGCCGAGATATGTTTTTCCGCCTGAGGCGCAGCGTTTTTGGGTGCCTCGCTATTCGCGGCTGCTTGCGCGCGGAGGGGAGCGGCGGAGCTGGCAACAAGCAGGCAGACGGCCATCAGCCCCACCGCGGCCTTCCGGATGCGCTGCGTGTAAGCGGGGCCGTTCGAATGGGTTGGCATGGTTCTCAGCTCCTGGTGCAAGGTGGGTGACTCGGGCGCGCAGCATGCCGGCAGATGCTCCAGCGTTACCGCGGGGCGCAATATCCATGAGACGGGAGCCTGCGCCAAACGCAATCCCCAAACGCAATCCCCAAACGCAATTCATGGATCAGCACCATTGTCGCAGAGCCGGTTCACGCGGTCTTCCCGGAAGCGGGCGCCGCGCCGCAGGCTCCGGAGCAAGGCTATAATCATGAAGCGGTCCGGGCCTTCGGGCTCCTGCCGGAGGCATCCGGGACCCACGGTGATCTCCATGACGCAGACCGACCTTTCAGAAACGCTTGAAACTACGCCTCTTTCGGCCCTCCTGGCGCCTCGCATTTCCCTTAACCTGGCCACTTATCGCGGCGTGCAGACTCCCCGCAATCTGGAAACTCCCCAGAACGAAATCGAAGCGCTGCTCCACGGCGCAGCATTGCACGACCTGGGCTGGAAGCGCCGTGTGGCCGTGCGCGGAGAAGACCGCTTCCGCTGGCTGAGCGGAATGGTCACCAACACCGTGAACGATCTGTTTCCCAACTCCGGAGCCTGGAATCTGGTTCTGAATGCTCAGGGGCACATCCAGGGCGACGTGACCGTGTGGCGCGGCGAAGAAGAGTTGAGCCCGCAGCGGCGTAAGCCCGCAGGCGACGGCAAAACCGCTCCCGATCCCTCCGATCCCCAGGGCGGCACTCCCTTTGCCGGCGAGGGCAGCGTTCAGCTCGAAATGGAACTCTGCCAGTACGAGAAGCTGATCAACCACATGGAACGGTTCATCATCATGGACGATGTGGAACTGGCCACGCTGGGCTCGGAAACACCCGGTCAGCCCGGTTCGGAAACCGCAATCGGCCTCACCGGACCACTGGCGGACGAGGTGCTGGACCGCGTAGGCCTGCCCAAGCTGAGCCTGGCCATGCGCAGCACCCATGTGGAATGGAATGGCGTGGATTTGCTGATCCAGCGCCATTGGGGCACAGTCGTGCCGCATTACGAGTTCTGGCTGCCCGTGGCCAACCTGCAGAAGCTCTGGAGCTGCCTGCGCACCGGCGGCGCCGCTCCCTCCGGCTTTGAGTCCCTGGACCGGCTACGCGTGGCTGAAGGCGTGCCGCTCTATGGCCAGGACATGATGGAACGGGATTTGCCGCAGGAAACGGCTCAGAACCGCGCCCTGCACTTCAACAAGGGCTGCTACCAAGGCCAGGAGATTGTGGAGCGCATTCACTCGCGCGGCCACGTAAACCGCCATCTGCGCTCGCTGGAGCTCACCGGCCCCGTCCCCGCAGCCGGCACCGTGCTCAAGCTGGCCAATGGCGACGAAGCCGGCGTTATCACCAGTGCGGCCGCCCTGCCGCTCGCCTCGGGCGTGCGCACCTTTGCCATGGCCATGATTCGCGCCCAAGCTGAAACGGGCGATCCTTCCTTTACCTACTCGGCGGCAGAGGGCAGCGGTTCAGCCCGCATTCTTGCCATTCCGCCGGCTTTTTGATGCCTGGCCCAAGGGCCAGCAATTACGATTGGATCAATAATGAGCGATACTCCAAAGTTTGAAGTGATTGACCGCCGGCGCATGAAGGCCGCGGAAGAACAGCAACAGCAGTCCGAAGCACCCGCTCCCGCCCCCGTGCCGGAAGCTGCCGACGAACCCACTCCCGGGCCGCGTCTGGTGGTGACCGAGGGCGGACGCGCCGCGGAAGCAGCATCCGAACCAGAGCCGGCCGGTGAACCCGGTCAGCCCCAGATGCCACCTGCTCCCACCGCCGAAGAAAGCGCCGAACAGAAGGCCGCCTACGACGCGGCCGCCAAACGGCTCGATGACCTGATCCGCGCGCAAAATCCCGGAATCGGCGAATCGCCCGCCATTGGCTTTGAGCATCTGGTGCAGCAGTTCTATCTCTCCGCCATGATCAACATGGGCGCGGGTACCCAGGAAGGCCAACGCCCCCGCGTGGACCTGATCGGAGCGCGCGGCGCCATTGACCTGATGGACGTGCTGGCCGAAAAAACCCGTGGCAATCTCTCCGAGGAAGAAGACCGCATGCTGCAGACCGTGTTGTTCGATCTGCGCATGGCCTTCCTGGAGGTTACGCGCGCCATCAGCATGCAGGCCATGCAGACGCCGCCTCCTCCGCCACCCATCAAGAACTAGCTAAGAGCGTTTGAAGGCACCCTGCGGCATCCCCCCGCTTCCCAGGTCTCACTCGTGAGGCCTGGGCGCTCGCGACAAAGCCGCAGAAGCAGCAATGCTGTCATCCTCAGGCAAGCTGGCTCGTTCAGTTGGGGAGGATGGGGCAAAGAATCTGCGGCTGGCTTTTTCAGGGTCTCTGGCGCCAACCGTCCTGCGCGCAACGCGTCGACAGCGCGCAAAGGCCAGAAGACCCCACCGTAGGTGGACGATCGGGAGGATATGGAAGGTCAGTTGACATTCCTGGGTACAGGCACTTCAATGGGTGTCCCCACACTGGGCTGCGCATGCGCCGTCTGCACCTCCACCGATCCGCACGACCGGCGTTTGCGCCCCTCCGTGCTCCTGCGCTGGAAAGAGGGGGAACGGGAACGCACGGTCATCATCGACACCGGCCCGGACTTCCGCGAGCAGGCGCTCCGTCACCACGTGGTGCACATTGACGCCATCCTCTACACCCATTCCCATGCCGACCACATTCTGGGCCTGGACGACCTGCGCCCGCTCAGCTTCATCGCCTTCCGCGCCTCCGGCCCCATTCCCCTCTATGTGACCGAGGAAACCGACGAGGCTCTGCGCCGCATCTACGACTACACCTTCGCGCCCGGCGCCACCTATCCCAATCGCGCCCGCGTCACGCTTGAGCCGGCCGAGGAGCAGATTCAGGTGTGCGGCGTCCGCTTCACCCGCATTCCCATCCTGCACGGCAAGCTGGAAATTGCCGGCTATCGTTTTGGCAACACCGCTTATCTAACCGATGTGAGCGATATTCCGGAAGCAAGTTATCCGCTGCTCGCAGGCGTTGAAAACCTGGTCATCTCCGCGCTGCGTCACGATCCGCACCCCTCCCATGCCACTGTTCAGCAGGCGATTGGCTGGTCAAAGCGCATTGGTGCGCGGCATACCTGGTTGACCCACATCGCCCACGAACTCCCGCACCAAGCCACTAACCGCGAGTTGCCCGGCAACGTGCAACTTGCTCACGATGGCCTCACCGTTCCTATACAACTCGCATGAACGATCCTGCTTCCATCGCCGTCTTCCGCTCCCTGGCTGAAGTGCCCGTGGGCTTTGGTCCCACCGTGGCCTCCATTGGCAACTTCGATGGCGTGCATTGCGGCCACCGGCAACTGCTGGCCGCCGTGGTGGCCGAGGCCCAGACATTGCGGGCACGCGCCGTCGCCATCACCTTCGACCCGCATCCCGAGCATTTCCTGCGCCCGCTCAACGCGCCGCCGCTGATCACGCCCCTCGACGAGCGCATTCGTCTGTTGGCTGAAACCGGCATCGACGCCGTATTGGTGCTGCCCTTCAACGCCGAACTGGCCGCCTTGCCCGCTCATGATTTTGCGCGCAACATCCTGGCCGACACGCTCGGCGTTTGCGCACTGCACGAGGGAGAAAACTTCCGCTTCGGCCGCCGTGCTGAAGCCGGCATCGGCGAACTGCGCAGCTTCGGCGAGCAGATGGGCTTCACCGTCCATCTCCACACGGCGGTAAAAGTACGCGGCTTCGAGGTTTCCAGCTCCGCCATTCGCGAGCGCGTGGCCATGGGCGACATGCGCCGGGCCCGCTGGATGCTGGGCCGTCCCTTCACCGTACTCTCCACCCAGAAGCGGGATCGCGGCGTGGGATCGGAACTGCTGGTACCCACCATCAACCTCAGCCACTACGACGGTCTCCTGCCTGCCTTCGGCGTTTACGTCAGCCGTCTGCGGGTAGGCGAGCGGATCTTCCGCGCCGTCACCAATGTCGGCAACCGCCCCACCTTCAAGGGTGCGGGCTTCAGCGTGGAAACCCACATTCTTAACTTCGAACCCATCGAGCTCACCGCGGAAACGCCCATTGAGCTGGAATTTCTGCTGCGTCTGCGCGGCGAGTTGCAGTGGCCCTCGCCTGAAGCGCTGAAAGCCCAGATCCTGCGCGACGTGGCGGAAGCCAACCACTTCTTCCATCTGCTGGCCGCGCGGCAGTAGCTCGCAACACCCTTCCGCCGGCGCTCGCTGCACTGAATCCTTAGCCAACAAAAAACAACACCCTCCGCAAGTTCTGCCTGCGGAGGGTGCGTCGTGCGATTGAAAAGCGATTAGAAGCTGTCTTCGCGGAACATCGGATGCGGAATCAGGCGGCGGTAATCCTCCTGATGCGCGCCGTCCAGGCAGGCTTCAATGATGGTCTTGCCCAGCGGATCCAGATCCGGCACCAGGAACTGCTTCAGCTCCTTGGCGAAGAACTCGCGCCACTGACGCGCGCCTTCGTTGTAGACATCCATGCCACCCTGAATCTGCTCCTCAACCTGCAGGAAGACGCGGGGAACCATGAAGCCTTCAATGCGCAACTGCTTGGGAATGTAACCGAGCAGCGGGCACAGGGCGTCCTGCATCTGGTCGCGGCCAAACTTGGCCGAACCACGGCGGGCCAGATACTCGCGAGCAATCCACTCCGACATGAAGCCCACCTTCCAGGCGCCAATATGCTGATTCGGGATCAGCACATGACGCGTTTCCGGCGTATCCATGATCTGGCGCAGCAGCAGGTTGGCCTGATCCACGCGGCGGCCGGTGGCAAAGGCCCAGTAAGAACCTACGCCCTCCGACTGCATCTCCTTGGTCTTCTGCGCCTGAATGCTGGGATTGGCGTGGCCACGCGGGGCCACCAAACGCCACAGCCAGGCCAGTGCCGGGCTCAACACATGCATCATGGCCAGAATGCCGTACAACTGGCTGTCCTTGTGCGTGGGAGGGCAACGCACACCAAAGCTGCGCACATCCACACGCTGCGGACCGGTCAAAACGTCGTCGCGCAGGTGGCGGGGCAGAATCACACGCGGATTGGGGCAAACCTTGCCCGGCGCGTCTTCCACATGCTCCCAGGTCAAACAGGTGCCACCCGGAACAATGTAGTGATTCAGAAAGACCAGCGGCTCCGGCGGATCGATGCAGAGGCGTTCCAGGTCCGGCGCGGTGCCGTAGCGGTGGATGTGATCCACGCGCACAAACCAACCATCCTCGGCATCAGCAATGGTCAGCCGTCCGCCCTTCTGGAACTTGGGATGCGCGCAGGCCATGTCATCGGCAATGGGCTGCAGATGGCAGGCTTCCGGCAGATTCAGGGTGCGCTCTTCACCGGTGACCACATTGCGGCCAATCAGCAAGCGACCGTCTTCCATACGGTGAATGTGCTCGGTCATCTCGCTCTTGCCGCCGCCACTGGCGCCTTCATGCATGATGACGAGCTGATTTTCATACGGCGTGACCACGGCCACCGCAGCGCAGTGGTTGGTGACCCAACCCTCGTGCTCGCCACGGTCCAGGAGCATCGAGTAGACGCCCTTCTTGGCCGAGGGGCCCGGATAAAGATTGTAGGCAAAGACCTCCTGATGCGTGTCCTTGCGGTCATGCACCACCACCTGGCGTCCACCAAAGTGACTGTGACGGAAGGGCGGCGCAACAAACAGCACGCCTCCGGTAACCTTGAAGCCTTCCGGCACGCGGGTGCGGGGGATAAAGCCCTGCAAGTCAGCCAACGCCGCGGCAAAAAATGCGGCCTGACGAGGAACAATCAACAGGCTGCCGTAGCCCAGCGAATCGTCGCCGGCATAAAACGGCATGGCCACCAGTTCCTGGGTCTTCAGCCAGTCCAGCGTCTGGCGGCGGGTCTTGGCAAAGCTCTCGCCAAAACGATCCTGATAGGTAGGCTTGTCGGTCGGCAGTTCGTCGCCAATCACCATGGCATCCGGATCGCGCCGGCGCATGGCCGGGTCCGGGAAGTTGATGGCCAGTCCGTTGCGCGCCTTGGTAATCACCGCCTCAATAATGCGGCCCGCGCCCGGGGTCTGGAAGACCGCCTCATACACGCCGTGGTCTTCACGATTACCGAGGGTCCAGTCGGTTTCACCCGTAGTCCGGCCGAGCGCCCAGTCCATCAGTTGCTGCCGGGTCTCAGGCGTCTGCACCAGCGGTGCCGCGCTCAAAACCTCTTCGACAGCCTCCGGCATTCCCATCTCGGCCCAGTTGGTTTGAAAATCGACAAAGTTACCCTTCACCTCAACGGTGCTCATTTTCTTAACTCGCTTTCCAACGGGAAGATACGCACTGGCTACAGCAAAAAAGCCAAGGACGGTGCAATATCTTTATCTCATCTCTGTATACGATAGTCAGTGAGCAATGTCACAGTATGGTAAGAAGTAGCATTTCTCCTCACTCCATGAGACCCTTGCAGCCTGAAGTAGGATAAGAGATCCATTTCATTGCCGAATCCGGCAGTTTTCAGTGCGCTTCTTCCCTGCAGTTCCCGACCAACCGGCCGGCCCAAAACGCATCTCCACCAGTGCCAACGCCTCGGCCGCGGAGGTGATTGTTCCCTCCAGTTGCGCCTCTTCCACCGCCTCCAGCATGGCACGGAACCGTGCGCCCGGCACATAACCGGCAGCAATCAGTTCGTGCCCGGTGAGCAGGGGCGTGGGTCGCACCGCTTCAGCCGGCGTCTCCTGCCAGCGCCTGCGCGCGTACGTCCAGTTCTCCAGGTCGCCCTTGGACGCCATGCAATCCATGCGATGCAAGGCCAGATGCTCCGCAAAGCCTTCCAGCCGGAACATGCGTTTCAGGGTCGCATCCTTCATCCGCTGCACCTCCATAAGGCGCATGTGATTTTCCACCAGAGCCAGCGTCTGCCGCGTCTCTTCGTTGGAAAAGCGGAAGCGACGGCAAACGTCGGTGGCAATCGCCACACCTACCTCCACGTGGCCGTCGAACCGGATGCGGTCCGTTGCGCGTTTGAAGGTGGCGGGCTTGCCAATGTCATGCAGCAGCGCGCCCCAGCCCAGGGTCATCGAGCAACCCGCTTCAAGCTGGTCCAAAACGAGGAGAACATGCTGCCACACGTCGCCCTCGGGATGGAACTGAGGCGGCTGTTCCACACCCACCAGCTTCGCGACCTCCGGCAGCACCTGAGCCAGCAAACCGGTAGCATGCAGCAGCTCGAAGGCACGTCGCGCATGCCCTTCGGTCAGCATCTTGGTCAGCTCGTCCCGCACCCGCTCCCGGCTGACAGCCGCCATACGCGGAGCCAGTCCCCGAATTGCATGCTCCGTCGCCGGATCGAGAGAAAACCCGTAGCGCGCCGCGAACCGCACTGCCCGCAGCATGCGCAAGTGGTCCTCTTCAAAGCGCGCAGCAGGATTGCCAATGGCCCGCACCATGCCCGCGTCCAGATCCACCAGCCCGCCTACATGATCGATCACCGCCGCCCGCAGCGCCTCCGGCGATCCTGCCAGCGCCTCAAGCTGCTCGCCCTGCCTCAATGCGGCCTCATCCTGCAAGAAAAGCTCCAGAGTCCCACCCCCACGCAGTGGATTCGTGGGCTGCTCACCCTGCCTGAGCGCCTCCCCACCACGCAGAACATGCCCCAGTCCCCCGCCCCCACGCAGTGGGTCGAGGAGGAGGCCGTTGATGGTGAAGTCGCGCCGCTGCACATCGTCTTCAGCGCTCAGCGTATAGTGCACCGCATCGGGGTGGCGGCCGTCGGAGTAGACCCCGTCGGAGCGGAAGGTGGCAACCTCCGTCATGATGCTCTCTTCGCCTGCCGCATCGCAGGTGCTCACCAGCACCACGCCAAAATGCGCTCCCACGGCAAAGGTGCGCGGAAACATCTGGAGCACCACATCGGGTGTCGCGCTGGTCGCCACATCGTAATCGAGAGGTTCACGGCCCAGCAGCAGATCGCGCACGCAGCCGCCGGCCAGATAGGCCTCATACCCCTCCGCGTGCAGGCGGCGAAGGATGTGGAGTGCGGCAGCGAGTTGTTCCCTGGCTTGCATCTGCCCTCTATTCTCTCCTGAAATGCGCCAGCCTGCCTGCGCGGGCTCGTCGCGCCTCTTCCGCCGGCGCAACGCCCCGTCCGTTAAACTGGAACTATGTCCACCGGCCTCATTCTTGCCATCGAATCCAGTTGCGACGAGACTGCCGCCGCCCTTGTCGAACGCGGTGCGCGGACCCGCGCCTCGGTGGTGGCCTCCCAGATTCCCACTCACGCACGCTATGGCGGCGTGGTGCCGGAGCTGGCCAGCCGCGAACACCTGCGCGCCGTAGTGCCGGTGGTACGCGCCGCCCTGACCGAGGCGGGGGTAGGTTTTCAGGATCTGGACGCGATTGCCGTTACCAGCGGCCCTGGTCTAGCCGGAGCCTTGCTGGTTGGCATCAGCTACGCCAAGGCGCTGGCCATGGCCATTGAAAAGCCCTTGATTGCCGTCAATCACCTGGAAGGGCACATCCACGCCGTGCTGCTGCATGAACGCGAGGCGGCGCTGGCTGCTGGACAGCCTGACCCAGCCGACGAGCCTGCTCTAGCGCTGGTGGTCTCCGGCGGTCACACCCACCTTTATCTGGCCCAGCCGGCCAACGGCGCATGGCGCTACAAGCTGGTGGGCCGCACTCTGGACGATGCCGCCGGCGAGGCCTATGACAAGGTGGCCAAACTGCTCGGCCTGGGCTACCCGGGCGGCCCCTGGATCGATGTTCTTTCTCGTTTCGGTAATGCCAAAGCTGTCCCCTTCACCTTTGCGCAGATCAAGACCAAGCTGCATTTGGCCGGCAAGGCGCCCCGGACCAAGGCTGCCCGCACCGCCCCCATCGCCACGCTCAATCCCCACTTTCTCTTCTCCTTTTCCGGCATCAAGACCGCGGTTCTACGTTATGTGGAACTGAACGGTATGCGCGCCGCAGCCGAAGCGCGCGCGCCGCTGACTTTGGCCAATCCAAAGCCGCCACAAACGCGCGAAGCCGCGCTCGAACTCTGTCCGCAGCCGGTGCTCGATCTGGTAGCCAGCTTTCAGCACGCCGTGGTGGGCGACCTGATGAAGAAGACCTTTGCCGCCGCCGAGGCCCTCGGCGCCAAACGCATTCTGGTTACCGGCGGCGTGGCCGCCAACCGCGAACTGCGGGAGCGGCTTACCGCCGAAGCCACCCGGCGCGGCATCCGCGCTGCCTTTCCCGCCACCGCCCTCTCCACGGACAACGCCGCCATGATCGGTGCGGCCGCGTGGCCCCGGTTCGTCGCCGGAGAATTCGCCGGCCCGGACCTCTCCGCCGATCCAGCGCTGGCGCTGGGCGTCTAGTTTCGGCAGTTCGAACTGAAACTCGGCCCCAGTCTTGTGCCCCGCGCCATCGACATTTGCTCCCGTGGGACAAATCTCTTCTCCGGCAGGAGCCGAAGGCGTTCGCCCCACCGCAGGTGGTTGATACAATCAAAGGGGCCGGAAACGGCTGAAATCACGCGTTTCCGGGGCTTCAAGACCATCCATGACACTCCGCCTTTTCAATACCCTTTCCGGTCAACTCGACGACGTTACAGCCTCCGATGGCAAAGCCCTGCGCATGTATGCCTGCGGCCCCACGGTCTACGACTACGGCCACATCGGCAACTTCCGCACCTTTCTCGAAGTGGATGTGCTGCGGCGCTTTCTGCTCCTGACCGGCGTCAAAGTCAATCACGTCATGAACATCACCGACGTGGACGACAAGATCATCCGCAATGCGGGCCAGGCCGGCGTGTCGATTGCCGAGTACACCAAGCCCTACGAAGCTGCCTTCCTTGAGGATCTGGATGCTCTGCGGGTGCAGATGCCGGAGAAGATTGTCCGCGCCACCGAGCATATTGACCGCATGGTGGAGCTGATCCAAAAGCTGGAAGCCGAGGGAGCTGCCTACAAAACGGAGGATGGTTCGTGGTACTTCCGTCTGGCGGCCTTTCCCGATTACGGCAAGTTGAGCAAGAAGGATCTCAGCGGCATGGAAGACGGCGCCCGCGTGGACGTGGACGAGTACGAAAAGGACTCGGCCCGCGACTTCGCTCTATGGAAAGCCGCCAAGCCCGGCGAGCCCGCATGGGATACCGCGATTGGTCGCGGCCGTCCTGGCTGGCACATTGAGTGCTCCGCCATGGCCATGGAATATCTGGGCGAGAGCTTCGACCTGCATGGTGGCGGCGAGGATCTCATGTTCCCGCACCATGAAAACGAAATTGCGCAGAGCGAATGCGCCACCCACAAGCCCTTTGCGCGCCACTGGATGCATGTGCGCTTCCTGCTGGTGGATGGCCGCAAGATGTCCAAGAGCGAAGGCAATTTTTATACCCTGCGCGACCTGCTGCTGAAGGGATACAAAGCTTCGTCCATTCGCCTGGCGCTCATCTCCGTGCCCTATCGCCACCAGCTCAACTTCACCTTTGACGGGTTAGTGGAAGCCACAGCCGCCATTGAGCGTCTGCGCACCTTCCAGCAGCGTTTGAGCTCGGCGCAACTGGAACCGGGCGCGACGCCGGAACTGCAAACCGCCGCTCAAAAAGCGCGGGAAACCTACTTTGCCGCTCTCTCCAACGATCTGAACACCGCAGAAGCGCGCGCCCCTATCTTCGACCTGGTACGCGCGGCCAACACCGCCATCGACCAGAAGCAACTGAAGGCCGCGGACCGCGAGGCCATTCTGGCCGTGCTCGCCGATTTCGACGCCGTCTTTGATGTGCTGGTGGATCACGATGCCGAGGCAACGCGCAACGCTCTGGCCTGGGCGGAGCAGGCGGGCCGCATGAACGAAGTTGCACCCGAACTGGTCGCCAGCCAGTCGCTTACCGATGAAGCGATTGATGCGCTGGTTGCCGAGCGCACACTGGCCAAGAAGCAAAGAAACTTTGCTCGCGCTGATGCGATCCGGAATGAGCTGGCAGAAAAGGGCGTGATCATCGAGGATTCGCGCGAGGGCGTGCGCTGGAAGCGGAAGTAAGCTCACAGCGCACTTACAATACTGGTATGGATAGCCCGATTTCAGGGAGGTCTCCAATGGAATTCGAGATTATCTTCGACCGCGAAGCGGATGGCCGCTGGATTGCCGAGATTGAAAGTCTTCCCGGCGTGCTCGCGTATGGGAGCACGAAGCTCGAAGCTCAGTCCAAGGTTGAAGCGCTTGCCTTGCGAGTGATCGCGGATCGCATCGAGCAGGAGCATTCTGTTGCGGGCTCCGTGCGATTTGCGGCAGCTTGAGATCAAGCTGAAAGGCATATCCCGTTATGGCAAAGGATACCTGCAACTCCTTGGATGTCTAGAGTGTTGGAGACATGAGTTATTGGCCATCAACCAGCGCGAAGAAAGTCTATCGGGCTCTGCTGCGCATGGGCTGGCGTGAAAAACCACGTATCAGCAAGAGCGGTTCCCACCAACAACTTGAACATCCCAACTTCCCCTACGAATTCACATGGGCCTTTCATGATCACGATGAAATTGGCCCGAAGATGCTTGCACGAATTGCAAAACAAACCGGCCTGAAGCCGGAAGATCTCTGATTGAGGTTCTACAACAATGGAAGCCAACGAAGCACAAGAATTACAGGAACACGCCGAACACGGAGCGCATGAAGCCTCGCTGCGTCCGGTCGCCTTCTCCATGAGCGTACTGGCGGTGCTGGTGGCCGTTGTAACCCTGCTCGGCCATCGCACCCACACCGAGGCCATCATCGCGCAAACCCGCGCTGCGGTTGAGCAGAACCGCGCCTCTGATATGTGGAGCTTCTATCAGGCCAAGAACATCCGCAACACTTCCTCCGAGTTGACTGGCGATCTGCTCTCCGTCGTCCAGGTGGCCGACAAGAAGACCGCCGAAACGCTCCGCAGCGGCCTCGAAAAGAAGCAGAAGAAGTGGGAGAAAGATCTGGAAGAGACGCAGAAGCAGGCGCGCGAGATCGAGGAAAAGGTCAAGGAACAGCAGGAAGAAGTAACGCTGGCTGAAAAGCGCGCCAACTGGCTGGATCTGGCCGAAGCGTTGCTGGAGATTGGTTTGGTGGTCACCAGCGTTACGCTGCTCACCCGCCGACGCATCTACTGGTATGTGGGCTTGGCCGCATCCATGTGTGGCATCGTCTCAACCATTCTTGCCTTCCTGATCAAATAATCCGGCGCTGCAAGGCATACAGAAAAGCCTCTGCTTTCCTAGGAAGGCAGAGGCTTTTACATTGAGCGCTTGTTACGCTGCGGGCTCCTCGGGCCGGGCCTCGACCTTGGCTGTGGTCAGCAAAAACACTGCCAAGATAATCGCAGCCATGCCCACATACTCAGATGCCACCAGGTGTTCGTTCAGCAGCACAATCCCTAGCAGCACGGCCACCACGGGATTCACATAGGTATAGGACATCACCTTGGCCACCGGCACGTGCTCCAGCAAATAAATAAACGCGGTATAGCCAATCAGCGAGCCTGCAACCACCAGATACGCCACCGCGCCCCAGCCCGCGGCATTGGGATGAAACTGCGGCCACTCGCCTGCCATCAGGCCCAGTGCCTCTGCCGTGAGGCCGGCAATCAGCATCTGCCATGCCGCCGCCACAAAGATGTTGATCTTGAGCCGCGAGTGGCGGGAGACCAGACTGCCGGCAGCCCAGCTAAAGGTGCCGCCAATCAAGGCCGCCAGCGCCAACATCAGATCCAGATTGCCCTTGAGTCCCATGCGCATGGAGGGCGCCAACATGGCGCATAACCCCACAAAGCCGAGCAGCAGACCGGCCCAGCCACGGCGCGAGATCGGCTCGCCTCCGGGCAGAAATCGCTCCGCCAGCGCCGCATACAGTGGAGTGCCCGCATAGAGCAAAGAGGCCAGCACGCTGGGCACCACGCGCTCCGCGTAGATCAACCCAAGATTACCGCCGCCCAGCAGCAGCAGACCAATCAGCGCCGTCATGGCCATCTCGCGCGCCGGAGCCCACAGCTTGTAGCCGCGCCACCAGCACCAGGCCAGCATCAGTGTGCCTGAGATGATGTAGCGCGTTCCGCCCATCAGCAGCGCAGGCATGGTCTGCACACCAATGCGGATGGCGGTAAAGGTGGAGCCCCAGAAAAAGTACACGCAGGCAAAGGCAAGCACGATAGTGGCCGTGGTTGCCGCACGATGATGCGAGGATGAGTTGGAACTGGACATGACGCTGTCTCTATCCTAGCGTGAAAGGCCCTAAGCACATTCCGGACCGCGATGACCGCCTATTCGCGAGACTTGCGCGCAAAAAAAGCGCGAGCCCCATGCAGAGGCCCGCGCTGGTCCTTGCTGCACGCTTTAACCGCGCGCAGGCGTCATCGATGGAGGCAGCGATTTGGCTGCGGAGCCCAGCTTCTTGTTCGGCTGCTTGCCCAACACAAAGCTCAGCTTGCCGCCCGCCATCAGCGTCTTGTGGCTGATCCACAGGCCGTCCAGTGGCTTGCCATTCCAGCTCACAGACTGGATGTAATCGCCTTCGCCGCTGGCAACCGCAATCTCCAACGTCTTGCCGCCGCTCAGGCCGAGCCGCGCATGGCGCACAGCCGGTGTGGTGATCACGTAATTTGCGCTCACCGGGTCCACCGCATACAGGCCCATCGCGCTCAACACGTACCAAGCCGACATCTGACCGCAGTCTTCATTGCCAGCTAGACCATCGGGCTCATCGGCATACATCTTGCGCAGCAACCACTGCACGCGCTCCTGCGTCTTCCACGGCACGCCTGCATACATATACAGGAACGGAATGTGGTGGCAGGGCTCGTTGCCGTGCGCATACTGGCCCACCAGACCGGCGATATCCGGCGGAGCATCGGCTGGCAAGGTGGAATCGGCATTGAACAGATCGTCGAGTCGCGACTCCAGCTTTTCGCGGCCTCCCATCAACTGCGCCAGCCCCTCGGGATCGTGCTGCACAGCAAAGGTGGCCTGATACGGATTCGACTCCGTATAGTCACGCCACTTGTCGGAGTAGCCGGTCTCGTTCGGCGCGAACGGCTGCGACCACGATCCATCGGCCATGCGCGAATGCATGTAGCCGTTCTCGCGATTAAAGAAGTTTTTGTAATTGCCGGCGCGCTCCCGCAACTTGGCCGCTGTCTCGTTGTCACCGGCTGCGGCAAAGATGGTGGCCATCGCCCAGTCGTTGTACACAAAGTCGAGACCGTTGCCGATGGACTCGCCCGCCTTGTCGCAAGGAATGTAGCCCTTGGTACGCAGATACTCGTGACCGCGATAGTTGCCGCTGAAGCCCGCCTTGCGGATCGGCCCCAGGAACTCCTTGACGCGCACACCGGGCAACTCCTTGGCCACCGCCTCGGCCACCACGGAGATGGAATGCCAGCCGGTCATGCAGAAGGTTTCCTTGGCCTGCAGCGGCCAGATCGGCGGACCGGACGGGCTCTCGTTGGCCATGCGAATCAACCCATTCACCAACTGCGAGGCGCGCTCCGGTGCAACCAGCGTCAACAGCGGATGCAACGCGCGATAGGTATCCCACAGCGAGTAGGTGCTGAAGTTCTCATCGCCCTTCTGCAACTGATGATTCTTACCATCCATACCGCGATACTGCCCGTCCACATCGCTGAAGATGGTGGGCGCAACCATGCAGTGATACAGAGAGGAGTAGAAGATACGCTTGGTCCGCTCATCGGCCTCAATCGCGATGCGAGAGAGTTCCGCCTCCCACAGCTTGGCCGCGCGCGCGCGAATGCCTTCAAAATCCCATGCCGGAATCTCGGCGTTCAGATTCTTGACGGCCTGCTCCACGCTCACGCCGGAAAGCGCCACCTTCACATAAAGCGGCTTGGCCAGCTTCTCGTATTGCACCGCCGCCTTCAGCGCGTGGCCCTTCACCGAGGTGCCTTCGGCGGGCTTGTTGTCGCTATAGAATGTGAGCTTGCTCCAGGGCTGGGAGAAACGTGCGGCAAAGTAGATCTGGCGTCCGCGCGCCCAGCTCAGCACGGTGCGCGAACCGGTGATCGTGTCATTGCCCACCGCATCTACTTCCGCCGCCGCAATCGTCTGGCTCATCTTGTCTTCCGACCCGCTGCAATGCAGAAAGTCCAGCAGCACATGCGGCTCCACGGCGTCGGCAGCAAAGGTATAGCGATGCAACGCGGCGCGCTCGGTCGTGGTGAGCTCCACCTGCACCTCAGGATCGCGCAGGTACACGCTGTAGTAGCCCGGTACAGCCTTTTCCCGCTTGTGCGAGAAGCGCGACCGGTTGCCACGCTCAGGCGTGAACAGGCTGCCCGGATCCAGACGTACGCGACCCACGCCGGGCATCAGCAGCACGTCCAGCAGGTCGCCGCAACCGGTGCCGCTCAGGTGCGTATGGCTGAAGCCCTGCAACGACTCATCCGTGGCGTGATAGCCGGAACAATGATCCCAGCCATCGGTAAAGGTGTCCGGCCCCACCTGCATCATGCCGAAAGGCACGGTTGCACCCATGAAGACGTGGCCATGGCCGCCGGTGCCGATGGTGAGATCGACAAAACGGCTGACGCCGGCAGAGGCGGCTCCTGCATGCGCGCTGGAGGCCTGGCCTGCAGCCGCTGCAGCAGGATGCGCGGGTTCGTTGGCGCTGGCCTCAGCCAGACTGAGTGCGGCAACCGAAGCGGAAGCCGTAGACAGAAAACGGCGGCGTGAAATCATACTTCCTCCCAAGGCAGGGAGCCGCAAACAAAGTGCGGCTGTCAAGTCAGGTCCTTAAAATTGATCAGCCCTCGGCTCAGATCCGGGGCAGGTTGGGCCTGCACGATAACGATACCGCAAAACCCCGGAGCCCGGCATCCTTTCAGACAACAGCTCATTCAAAACCCGCAATCAGACACTGGCCGTCATAGGGTTAACGTTTCTTTGCTGAACTGTGCAGTTCTCCCAAAATCCGGTTTTCAAAAGATGTGAGGGCCCGTTCGCTAAAGCCCAACAACATTGGCACGGTGAGAACAATCAATGCTTTGACAACAGCAGCACCATTGGTCAACGAAGCAGAAGAGACGTTCAAAGCTTCTGAAAATGTCTGGTTCTGTATCGAGATTGGCAGGACACCCCACCCTAACAGGCCGCTTCCGATAAGGCTTGCAGCGAGACCAACACCAATGCGTGCGAGCACTCGGCGGCTATATGCGTTAAGTTCGCCTGACAGACTGGCGTCCAATGCTGGCATTTTGCCCATGACGCTGATACAACTTCCAGATGCTCCTGCTAGCAGCAACGCCGGAAAAATCAAAAAGTATAATTTTGGAGCGAAATACAAAGCGGTGATTGCCAGCAGCAACATGCATACACTAATGATGAATAGCCAGAACATGTATGTTCCCATCGTGCCTTCGTAGTCATCAATGAAATCTTTCCATGAATCGCCTTCTGCGAAAATGGAGTACAATGCCTCACGTCCTTCGTGCGGATTTTCGCTTGCGTTCTGTAATTTTTTCGAGAACAGTTCACGCAGCTTCTTGGGTGCTGTCTTCGGAACGCCCCATCCTTCGATGTTGTCTATTTCAATATGCCCTTCTGCGCTGATTTGGTTTGCTGGGCAGAAGTATGCAGCAAATAGACCTTGTAGTTCACCGTCCTCTTCAAGAGCACTCAATTCATCTTCAGTAGTAGCGTCCTTGGCTTTGGCTTCAATCTCTGTGAGACGGTCAAGTACGGTTTTCAACAGTGCTGCGTCCAACTTGTCATCGTCCGTGCGGGGACGTTGCGCCATTAGCTCAACGCGCATCCTGTCACCAGTGATGCTGGACAGAGCCTCAATGCGGGTTTTCTCCAGTTTGCGTGCCTGTCGTGACATTTTCGATTCGTTCCCTAGCTTGGCAACTGGTTTGTGCATCCAGCCTTTCGTTGTGGACCTGCGGAGCACAAAAGCTCAATTGAAACGATATTACTCCCTGCAAACTCCCGAGTCTTGAGCGAATTTACTCGCGCCCTGCTGTTATTGAAAAGCAGTACTGCTCGCGGACCGAGAGTGATCAATCTGCGCGTGATGGTCCTAGACGAGATCGCCGAACGACTCATCGCAAGCCAGGAAGCAGCCGCGCAGGCGCTCGATTTCAATTGCGCTGAAACCATTCTGTACGCACAGCGGTTCCCAGTTTGCTTTTACTACCTGCTGCATCGTTTACGGCGGGTGGCCCGGCCAGAGCCATGGGTACGTAAGGACAAGCTATGCCCCGTTCATCGCAGCCTTTTGTATTTTGCGATGAGGGGTGGTCGGAAAAGATGGATGACCCGGCATGTTCTCCCACTCATCCACGAAAAGGTCATGGATAAAGGAGGCACAGACCTTGCCTGGGGCGAGGATTCATCGCATTGAGCGATTTGATCTAAAGGCCTTGTAAGTTATCGAAAAATTATGGTGGAGGCGGCGGGAGTCGAACCCGCGTCCGAAATCGTTGTCAGCCAGGAGAGTTCATGCTTTGTCCGCTTCCT
>Ga0207738_100070_pt1 | contig 24129 bp, 18 predicted proteins | sample LuqExpMetagenom9_FD_187767 | JGI IMG/M metagenome (GOLD analysis project Ga0207738, IMG submission 187767) | Tropical forest soil microbial communities from Luquillo Experimental Forest, Puerto Rico - Sample 9 (SPAdes) | ecosystem: Environmental > Terrestrial > Soil > Tropical forest ... | reverse complement strand
GTCTGGCTTGCATCTACCGGGCAATTCAAGTCACTCGGACTCACCGTGGTCCGCACCTCATAACGCATAAAGGGCCCCTGCGTCTTCGGATTGACGGAATTGCTGGCGGCAGCCTTCTCTTCTTCTCTGCCGTCCACGCGCCTTGCTGCGACCTCTAAAACGACCTGCGCTGCCGCCGGACTGCCATGCAGCATGGCCGCGGCCAACGGGTCATAAGGTCGCGGAGCATCCTTAGCCTTCGGCGCCACCTGCATGTGGCTGACTGGATGCGACGGATCGATAGCAAAATAGCCGCGCCGGTACGCCAGCACCACATCTTGCTTGTCCAGCTTCACGTGAATCTTGCGGTACTCTCCCTTCCACGCCGTGTTGGAAGGCGAGTAGGCAATCGTGTAGTAGTTGGCTCCTGCCTCAATAGCCTGCGCCGCGGCCTCCTTCAGCCCATTCGTATTCACGTACGCCTTGCCACCGGTAGCCTCTGCCATCTGCCGCATGGTCCCGTGCTCGCCAGCTGTCTGCTCGAAGAGTTTAATGTTGTCTTTGGCAAAATCCCCAGGATTCTTCGCGTAGTTAGCGCCGGGGCGGGATGCGTCCAGCATAGGCGAAGTAAGGATGCCCCGCGCGTCAATTGGATACACCGCCACCTGTGCGAGAGAGAGCCGCGAGGTCGTCTCGCGAAACTCATCTTCCACATCCGAAACCACACTAAATGGATGCTCCAAATCCTTGTCAGGCAAAATGCTGATGGGAAAAGATCCTGAAAACCAGAGCAGGTTCTTGCGCCCTTGAAAATTGCTTAAATAGCGCGCCAGATAGTTCAAAGCATCCAGCGTGTAGCGCGCGCGCAACTGCAGTTGTTGAGATTCCTGCTCGGCCTCCATCTGCTGCAACTCTTTTACGATCCGCACGACTATGTTTTTATCCATCCCGCTCAAGACTTCCTTCGCACGGTCCGACAACTTCTCCTCTCCCGGATAATCGCCGGCCATCGGATTGGTCATCAAAGGGGAAGAACCAATGGCTCCGCGCTTCACCTCCAGAGCCGCGCGCAGCACCGCCGGATCGTCGGTAACACCCTGCAACATTCTGAGTTGCGAGCCCAAACCGAAGATCGCAATCCGTGTTCCGGCTGGCATCTCTTTCACATACTGCTTCAGTTGCAGCACCAAAGAAGCCTGATCCTTCGTGGGCGTATTCAGCTTGTCAATCAGCAGCACATTCACAGCGCCGCTCGATAGAGCCGTTGGACGATTCGAAAACGTCCCTTCCGGCAACGCCGGCAAGGGAACGGGCTGCGCCACATCCGTGTTCGCATGCACTTCAAAATTTTTGAAGGATTGCGGCTTGCCATCTTCCAACAGCGTAAAGTCAGCCGCTGTCAGTCCGCGTACCGGCTGCCCATGGCTGTCTTCCACCGTTACATCCACCACCACCAGATTGCTTTGAGCGTGAAAAACGGGAATCTGCGACGGCTGTTGCCCCACCATCAGACTGGCTGCTGCAAAGAAAAAAACGGGCCCTGCTTCGCGAAACAGATGCATCAGCTTGCTCTCCTAACACGCCTTGAGTGGATGGACGTATCTTGAGCAAGAATCTTACACCTGCGCATGTTTCTCTGCGGACTGTATTTACGAAATACGCTAACTTAGTGACGCTAACTTAGTGCCCCGGCATCAAGCCCCACAACATCACCATCGTCATGCCAATCACGATCAGGCTTGTGGCCCAGGCAATCACGTTCCATATCCGCGAGTTCTTGAATTCACCCATCAGATCCGCGCGATTGCTCAGCAACAGCATCAGGATGATGATCACCGGCAGCAGAACGCCATTCAACACCTGCGAGAGAATCGCCATGTTGATCAACTGCGCATCCGGCAACAGCAGCACCGTCAACGCGCCGCCGGCGATCAGGAGCGTATAGAGCCAGTAGAAGAACGGAGCTTCCTTGTAGCTCTTGTCCACACCCGACTCAAAGCCCAAGCCCTCGCATACCGTGTAGGCAGTTGAAAGCGGAAGAATCGAAGCGGCAAACAGCGACGCATTCAACAAGCCAAACGCAAACAGGATGAACGCGTACACGCCCGCCAAGGGCCGCATGGCCTCGGCCGCATCGGCCGCCACCTGAATGCCTCCCATGCCGTGCGCGTAGAGCGTGGCCGCGCAGGCCACCACAATGAACCATGCCACGATGTCGGTGAAAAAGCTGCCCACAATCACGTCCAGCCGTGAGGCCGCGTAGTCCTTCGGGCGAATCCCCTTCTCCACAATCGACGACTGCAGATAGAACTGCATCCACGGCGCAATGGTCGTGCCCACAATGCCGATGGCCATGTAGATGTAGGCCTTGTCGTTCCACACCGACTTGTCCGGCATCTTCACCGTGGCCACCAGCGCCTGCCGCCAATCCGGCTGCGACAACACTCCGGCAAAGATATAGGCAATGTAGACCAGCGAGGCCACCAGAAAGATCTTTTCCGTGCTCTTGTAGTCGCCCCGGAACACCAGCCCCCATACCAGTGCCGCGCAAATGGGCACCGACACGAATTTGGGCACATGGAACAGGCTCATCGACCCCGCGATGCCGATGAATTCCGTCACCACATTGGTGAAATTCACAATCAGCAGAATCACCATCAGGACGAACGTGAGCCGGAGCCCAAACTCCTCGCGAATCAGGTCGCTCAGTCCCTTGCCTGTCACCACACCCATCCGGGCACACATCTCCTGCACCACAATTAGTGCAATTGTGATGGGAAGGATAGTCCACAGCAGTGCGTAACCGTATTGAGCTCCTGCCTGGGAATAGGTAAAGATGCCGCCCGAGTCGTTATCCACGTTGGCCGTAATAAATCCGGGGCCGAGAACGGCCAAAAACAGCAATATCCGGATTCGCCAGCGCTTCATCATGCTCGAGCTCGACCTATGGAGGGTTCATGGTGGTTGGAATGTTTCCTCACTGAACATATCAGGTGTGGGTCCAGATGGCGAACCAGCAACGCCGTATGCGCAGGCCAGCCTTCTGCCGCCCGGCCCTCTCCCTTTGCCCTCGGGCGGTCTGATATCCTTGGGGAGTTCGTGACTATGCGTTGGTTGATGATAGGCTTGCTCGTCTCTCTGTTGACGCTGCTGTTGGCAGCCGGAGGATTGGCGTGCCACATTTGGCTTGAGCATCGGCGCTCGCGGCTCCAGACTCCCTCTGCTCCTGCACAGGAAGCTGGACCAGAGACCGGGCCGGAACCCTGAGCACTCCGTCTAAACGACCGGACGGTAATAACTTGCAGCATGGGGGCAGAGACCCATTACGGTCCCCAACGCCCTGCGTCCCCTTTTCTGCTCGAGCCCGGAGGCTACCGGCAAAAGCCAGCAGTTTTGAGCCGTCACTTGCCGGCTCCTCGAAAGGATGTCTTGATTCCGTGAGCACTCAAAAATCCCTTTCCCCCGACAATATCGTTGAGATTTCCATCGCCCATAGCCCGGATTCCGACGATGCCTTCATGTTCTATGGCTTAGCCACCAACAAGGTGCGCGTACCCGGCTATCGCTTCAGCCACACCCTCTGCGACATCGAGACCTTGAATCGCAGAGCCCAGGACGAAGCCTTCTTCGACGTCAGCGCCATCAGCTTCCATGCCTTTCCCTACGTGCAAAAGGACTACACCCTCATGGGCTGCGGCGGAAGCGTCGGCGAGGGCTATGGCCCCATGATCATCGCCAAGTCCAACTTCAGCTTTGACGACCTCGAGCGCATCACCATCGCCATCCCCGGCACCATGACCACCGCCTTCCTGGCGCTCAAGATCTTTAACCCCAAGCTGAAAACCGAAGTCGTTCCCTTCGACCAGATCATCCCCGCCGTTCTAGCCGGTAAATACGAAGCAGGCCTCATCATCCATGAAGGTCAGCTCACCTATGCCTCCAGCGGCCTGAAGAAGATCGTCGATCTCGGCGTCTGGTGGCGCGAGCAAACCGGCATGATCCTGCCCCTCGGCGGCAACGCCATCCGCCGTTCCCTCGGTGCGGACAAGCACAAGATCATCTCCAAGGCCCTGCGCGACTCCATCCAGCACGGCCTCGATCACCGCGAACAGGCCCTTGAGTACGCCATGCAGTTTGCCCGCGACCTCGATACCGGACTCGCCAGCCGCTTCGTCAGCATGTACGTCAATGAGCGCACTCTCGACTACGGGGCGGACGGCCGCCAGGCCATCGTCAAGCTCCTCGATATGGGCTACGAAAAAGGCATCATCCCCATCAAGCCCAACGTCGAGTTCGTCGACTAACCTTCCTTCATCGATTCACCCAAGCCCCGCTGCAACCGCTGCGGGGCTTTGTTTTTGCTCGACTCTTCCCTTCCCGTCTCAAAATGTCTTTCTGTCCCTTCACCGCACAAAATTGCTCTCCCGCTGCATCGCAAATCAGACAATTGAGTACTACGCATTACCTTAGGGACTACCAATTCCACGCCAAAGTCATTGAACAGCCCTAAAGAACTACTCAAGCCTCCTAAATATTCTCTAATTTGAGCCGATGCATCCCGTACGGAGCTTTCCAGGATGCCTAATAACTGTCCATCTGTGTTTCTACTTGCCTCACCCGATCCCGCCGTTCTGAGCACAGTGAAACCGGTTCTGCTCTCATATGGCGTCCAAGTCAATGTAGTCACGGACGGCCCGGCCGCCCTGGCTGCACTCACGGCCGACTGTACTCCCGCCTTCGCTGTCCTCGACATGTCTCTGCCGAACGTCGAGATGGGACAACTGCTCGCCCAGGCGCGTTCGCTCGGCACCGGCAAGGAATTCCCGATTGTCTTGATTTCGGATACGGTCACCCAGGAGTGTTCGGATCGTCTCGTGGAAGGGATCGTGGAGGACCTCATCCTGCGCGGCGCTCAATCCACGTATTGGAAGCTGCGCATCGATCAGGTGCTACGCACCCAACGCATCGGCCGCGAGCTGGACGCCCTGCGCGAAGTCAGTGTCACCCAGTTGCAGACAGACCGGCTTACCGGCGTCTACAACCGCGAAGCCATGCTGTCCATGATGTTCCGCGAAACCGACCGCGTGCAGCGGCTCAACTCCTCGCTTTGCATCATCTTGTTGGATGTGGATGACTTCGGCCACTGGAATGAGCGGCTTGGTGCGGCCGCCTGCGATGAGTTGCTCTGCAAGGTCGTCGAGCGGACCACCCGCATTCTGCGCAGTTACGACGTGTTGGGACGCCCCGGCAAGGACGAATTCCTCCTCATGCTGCCCGGCTGCACCACCGTCAACGCGGTCATGCTCGCCGAGCGTCTGCGGCTGGATGTCTTCAGCAATCCCTTCCGCGTAGGGAGCGATTGCATCCGCCTTTCGGCCTGCTTCGGAGTCGCCTCCAGCATGGGCCGTTCACCCGTCGTTGTCCTGCGCGAGGCCGAACAGGCCCTGCAATGGGCCAAGGAAGCTGGTCCGGAATCCATCGAGTACTTTGGCGATACCTCCCGGCCGGCGCACGCACCGCTTACCTACCTCTCCCCCAGTTCCGGGGACGAGTTGCTGGCCTGGTAGCGCGGTTCATCCTCCCCGGCTTCCAGATCCAGAAACCGGGCAAATACGTCGTTCGACAGCAACCGGCCACGGCTGGTGAGCTGAACCCGAAGTTCGTCGCCGTTAAGCAGTCCTTCCTCCAATAAGCGCTGGGCGACAACGCGTGCGGGGCCAACCAGCCCCGCACCGAACTCCTCCTCCAAGGCCGCAAATTCCACTCCGCGATTCAGACGCAATCCCAGGAACCAGGCCTCTTCGTGCTGGCGTGTCCGACTGATCCACTCCGTCTCCGCCAGCGGAGCACCTTCCAGATACTCCGCCAGATGCTCGCTGGTTGTGGCCCGCAGAACCGCCGTGGGATCCGCGCTCTGCGCCTCTGCATGCAGCATCGACGAAGCATCGATCCCTATTCCCAGGTACGGACGCCGTTTCCAGTAGCGCAGATTGTGCTGCGATTCCGCTCCCGCCCGACTGAAATTGGAAATCTCGTACTGCGCAATTCCGGCGGCGTCGAGCTGGGCACGTGCCGTTTCATACATCTCGGCAATTGCTTCGTCCCTGGGCACCAGCCCTGCCCGATACCGCACGCCCCCCGCCAGCAGTTCCCGTCCCAGCCGCGAATCCTCGTCGATCTCCAGCATGTACACGCTCGCGTGAGGAACCTCCGTCTCCAGCAGCACATCCAGCGACTGCTGCCAACTGGCCTCATTCTGCCCGGCAAGTCCTGCAATCAGATCCACATTCAGGTTGGTGATCCCGGCCGCGCGCAGCCGTGCCAGATCGTTGAGCACTTGAGCCCGGTCGTGCAGCCGGCCGCTTGCCCGCGCCTCGGCATCCACAAACGACTGCACACCCAGGCTTGCCCGGTTCACGCCTGCCTCGGCCATGGCTGTTAGCGTCGCATCGCTCAGTTGCCCTGGCGCACACTCCACCGTCACCTCAGCGTCAGCTGTAACAGCAAATTCCTCCCGCAGGCAGGCAAACAGCCGTACCATCAACTCAGGGGCCAGCAGGCTCGGCGTCCCTCCTCCCAGGTAAATCGAATCCACCTGGGTAGGCAACTCCGCTCCCAGTGCTGCCGCCCAGCGGCGCGATCCACATAAATCGCTGATCACACGATCGATGTAGCGCTCGTGAGCGCTCGCCGGGTATACCCCGGAAGCAAAATTGCAATAGGTGCACTTGGAACGGCAAAACGGCACGGAAACGTAAATGCCCAACGCCGTCTGCGGGGAAGGCTTCATGAACCGATTGTTGCACGGACTTCAGTGCATGCGGCTAAACCTCGCCGGGGAACGTCCTACTTCCTGTACGCAAGGAGCATGCATTTGAAACTCTGGCCTCTCGCTGGGCTCGTCGTAGTACAAGTTTTCCTGGGCCTGGCCCACTGGTTCCTCTACCAAACCTGGAGCACTTTCTGGGGCCCCTTTACACCCGCCCACGCATCCACCCTCAAGATTGCACTGGCTTTGTTGGCCTTCAGCTTTGTGCTGGCCTCGCTGCTCAGCTTCCGTTTCGCGGCGCGCGTGGTTTCCGGGATTTATTGGCTGGCCGCTGTCTGGCTCGGCTTCTTCAACTTCCTGTTTTGGGCGGCATGCCTTAGTTGGCTGGTCTGGTTCGCTTGCAGTGCGGCTTTACCCGCTCCAGCGCTAACTCTTGTTCAGCCCTGGATCTGCGCTCTGCTCTCCGGCGCGGCTGTCGTAGCTGGACTCTGGGGCATGGTGAATGCCCGCTGGATCCGCGTCCGCCGCATTCCCGTCTCCCTGGCCGATCTGCCCCAGCACTGGCATGGGCGCAAAGCCCTGCTGCTCAGTGATCTGCATCTGGGCCCCATCAACGGCGTCGCCTTTGCCGAACGGGTCGTTCGCATGGCCAATCAGCTTGCACCCGACGTCGTCTTCATCCCCGGCGATCTCTTTGACGGCACGCAGGCTCGGATCAGCGAACTGCTTGCGCCCTTCCGCCAACTCCGTGCTCCCCATGGAGTCTATTTTTCAACCGGAAATCACGACGAATTCGGCAACATGGATCTCTACGCGGCCGCTATTGAAGAGGCCGGCATTCGTGTGCTGGACAACGAAGCCACAGTGGTTGATGGCCTTGCCGTCATCGGCATCGGCTTTGCCGACGCCAATCTGCCTCTGCGCATGAAGTCGATCTTGCAGAAGCTGCGTCCTCAGCCCGGCATGGCCTCCGTGCTCTTGAACCACGTACCCACGCGGCTCCCGCTGGCGGAAGAGGCTGGCATCGGCCTCCAGCTTTCCGGCCACACCCACGCCGGCCAGATCTTCCCATTTACCTGGATTACCCGCCGCGTCTTTGGCCGCTTTACCCATGGGCTGGCCTACTACGGTTCCATGGCCGTCTACACCTCAACCGGTGCAGGCGCCTGGGGCCCACCCATGCGCGTCGGCACGCAACCGGAGATGGTTCTCATCCATCTCGAATCCCCTGCCGCTCAATGAGTCTCCAGCGCATTTAGAAGCTTTGCAGGTCAAGAGAACAGGCATTGCCCCGCGGCAATGCCTAGTTCCAGCGGCTGCGATCCTGTGGGTCGTCTTCGCGGATGCGCCGTCCATAGCCATCCACCCGCACCGTCTTGCCCTGCGAGCGCATGTACACTTCGAACTTGCGTCCGGCACGGCGGCGCTTCCAGCGATAGTAGCCATTCACCAGCTTGTACCAGCTCTCGCTGATCCACATTCCCATGCCCCGCCGTGGCGCAATCCACACGTACAAGGCCGCCGCCAGGGCGCCCCCCAACTGCGAAAAGGCATAGACACTCTGCTGCCCAAACAACATGGCCAGCGCCACCAGGCAGTAGATCGCCGCCAGAAAGCGCGCCTTCACGTTGAAGGTAAAGAACAGAAGAAATTCCGCATCGCCATGCAGCAAACCGATCGCGGTCATCATCCCGAACACGCCGCCAAAGCAACCGTAGAGCCCTGCCCCCGTGGTATTCCAGCCCAGCACACCCGCCACGGCATACAAACTCCAGCATGCCGCCGCAGCGCCCAGCACTGAAACCACAAAGAGCCCCATCACCCAGCGCGACGGGTGCAGGTTCTCCAGAAACCCCGACACAAACCACAGCGAAAGCAGCTCAAAAAACGCCACACCCAGAGCCGGATGCACCAGGCTATAGGTCAACGGCTGCCAGAACGCTCCATGCCCCAGCGCTGCCGGATTAAACATCAGCAGTTGCGTCAGGGCCATCCCGCCCAGAACATCCTGTGTGCGCACCACCAAAAGGGCGAAATAGGCGATCAGGTTCGCCACCACCAGAAGGCGGGTTACGCCTCTGAAGTCAGGAAAAGCCAGCGGAGTATTCTGCAGTCGGCGCATAACGTGCTATCAGATTAAATCGGCAGTGCCCCCCTGTCATGTATCTTCTTCGTCGACCGCACTGTGGTTTTCCCTCCTGCGGGAAGAACCTTGATTCTGGTCCACATTGCCCCCGCTTCCCTGCTTCAGGCCGGTTTTGGGAATCGCCACAAACAAGACCCTCTTGACCTGAAGACGGGTTCTCCCTAAAACTAGCGATGTTGCTCCGCACTTGTGTTGGATTGCGTACCTAATTGCTTGGATTGGAAGAGAGGAGGCATCATGCCCAGCTGCCAGGAATGTGAAAACGAACTGGACATCGAAATCGACGAAGTCGAAGAAGGCGATATCGTCGCCTGTGAGGAATGCGGCACCGAGTACGAAATTGTCGGCGTTGAGCCGCTTGAACTGGCTCGCATCGGAGACGATGACGACGACGATGATGATGACGATGAGTTCGATGAAGACGAGGAGGAAGACGAAGAGTGAAGCCAGTCCGCGCAAGATTGCTCGTCGCGGCCGTGGCTGTGACTCTCAGTCTCATTGCAACTCCAACCCCCAGCGGGAGCGGAGCACATGTGGCTTTCGCGCAAAATTTCACCCCGCGCACCGTATCCGGTGCCGTGCTGGACGCCAACGATCAGCCGGTCATCGGTGCTACCGTGTTCCTCAAAAACCTGAAGACCAAGGCGATTCGCAGCTTCACTTCAGTGGAAAAGGGACACTACTACTTCGCTCAAGTCAGCAAAATCGACGACTATGAGCTGTGGGCTGAAAAAGGCGATAAAAAAACCGCCGTCAAATCCATCAGCACTTGGGATTCCCGTCCCAAGATGGTCACAGATCTGAAGTTGAAGTAACCGGGCCTGCTTCCAACTCGCATCAGAAGGCGCTCCCTCTCGGAGCGCCTTTTTGTTCCTGCGCAGGCCAACTTCCGCGTTTTTTTGGCCGCCTCCCTCCCTGTACCCGGCTGCCGGATTGCGCATGGAACCCGCTCTGCGGAATCCCTCCGCCGATGCTTCCAACGCACCGGCATCACCGTCCGCATCGGCCCCGGATGTTAGCCTCAAAGGTGAAATGGCACTGGAGACGCGAGTTGATTTTGTTGTGATGGGCGCGGGCGTGGCCGGTTTGCGGGCTGCTATTGAGCTGGCGCGCCACGGTCAGGTCCTGGTGGTCACCAAGGAAGCTCTGGCGGAGTCGAATACCCACTACGCGCAGGGCGGCATTGCGGTGGCCATGGATGGCCCTGAAGACGTCACGCTGCACCTGCAGGACACCATCCGGGCCGGTGCCGGGCTGGTCCGGCCTGCCGCCGCTGAAGCCCTCGTCTACGAGGGACCACTGCGTGTTGCCGAGCTCATCGAGTGGGGCGCAAATTTCGATCAACAAAATGGCCAGCTCATCCGCACGCGCGAAGGCGCTCACTCCCTCAACCGCATCCTGCATGCCCACGGCGACGCCACCGGCGCTGAGATCGGCCGCGCTCTGGCCGCCTTTGCCCGCGCCCACAAGCGCATTCGCTTTGCCGAGTGGACCCGCGTAGCCTCCCTGGTCACCTCAGGCCCGCGCGTGGTCGGCGTCGACCTGGCGCCTGCCGCCGAGCAAACCCGCGGCGATGAACCCTATCGCGTGCTGGCCCGCTCTGTGCTGATCGCGGCCGGTGGCGCAGGCCAGCTCTACAGCGACACCACCAATCCCGCCGTAGCCACCGGTGACGGCATCGCACTCGCCTGTCAGGCCGGTGCCGCGCTCTCTGACATGGAGTTCTACCAGTTCCATCCCACCGCCTTCGCCTTCCCCGGCGCTCCCCACTTCCTGCTCTCGGAAGCTCTGCGGGGCGAGGGTGCGTGGCTGCGGAATGATCGGGAAGAACGCTTCATGCTGGCCGAACACGCCATGGCCGAGCTGGCCCCGCGCGACATTGTGGCACGTGCCATCGCGCGCGAAGGCATGGATGCGGAAGGCAATCCCCGCCCTGTCCATCTGGACATGCGCCACGTCACGCAGATCGATCTTCAACAGCGTTTTCCTGGTATCAGCGAATTCCTTCTGCGCTACGGGCTGGAGCTCCAACGCGATCTCATTCCAGTCCGCCCTGCAGCCCATTACCTGATGGGCGGCATTCTGACAGACCTCGACGGCCGCACCAGCCTGGCTGGCCTCTACGCAGCCGGTGAAGCCGCCTGCACGGGCGTTCACGGCGCCAACCGTCTGGCTTCCAACTCCCTGCTGGAAGGTCTGGTTTTCGGCGCACGCGCTGCCAAATCCATGCTGAACGACGGCCTGGCCTTCGCTTCGGCATCGGATCCCGATCCCGTCGCGCATCCGCTCAGCGCTGCGGAAGACCAGCAGGTTGAAGCACTCACCACCCGCCTGCAGGCTGTCATGTGGGCTCATGCCGGACTGTTGCGTAGCGCCACTCTGCTCACGCGCGGCCAGGCGCTCCGTGCGGCAATCTCTGCGGAACTGGAAGGCATCACAGCCAGCGGAGGCATGAACCGCCGCCTGGCTGAAGCGCTCTCCCTCGCCCGCGTCGCCCAATCGGTTCTGGACTCCGCTCTGGCCCGCACCGAGAGCCGCGGCGCGCACTTCCGCAACGATTTTCCCGCGCGCGACGATGCGCACTTCCAGCGTCACTCCATCTTTCAGAACGGCGTCGTGCGCTTCGAGTAGAGCGGTTACTTCGCCGTGGGCCCTTCAGGCTTGGGCAGCAGCACCGAGATCAGCGCGCACACGCCCAGAATGGCGCCCATCACCGCCAGCGAGATCGTGATGGGAATCTCCACCCACTGCCCGGCCAGCATCTTGAAGGCCACAAAGGCCAGCAGAACTCCCAGCCCATAGTGCAGGTAGTGCAACCGGTCCAAAAGCGACGAGAGCGCAAAGTACAACGAGCGCAACCCCAGAATCGCGGCAATGTTCGACGTATACACAACAAACGGATTGTGTGAGACCGCCAACACCGCAGGAATCGAATCCACAGCAAAAAGCAGATCGGTCAATTCCACGGCCACGATCACCGGCAGCAGCGAGCCTTTGCCCACTTTCAGGCCGCGAATCCATCCGGGAACCGCTTCTTCAGCGGATCCGCCCCGCACCAGCCGGAACGCCGCGTAGAGTAGCAGCAAGCCAAACACCCAGGTAATCCAGTGGAAGTGCTCCATCAGCGTTACGCCCGCGGCAATAAACAAACCACGCAGCACAACCGCGCCGCCAATTCCCCACAACAGAGCCCGTCGCTGGCGCACCGGCCCAACTCCGAACCCTTGGAACAACACCATGAAAACAAAAAGATTGTCGATCGAGAGCGAAATCTCGACCGTGTAGCCGGCCACGAACTCCAGGGCTGGCTGTCGGCCATGCACCAGATTGATCCAGAACGCGAACGCCGTGGCGGCGGCCACCAGAAATGCCGTCCCCGCCCAGGCGCGAGCGGCGGTTCTCTCTCCCGTTTTCCGGATGCCAAACACCAAAGAATCAGCAACAAGCAACAAGATGCATACAAGGTGGAAACCTACCCACCAGAGAAGCGGAATTCCGGCAATCATGGGAAAAACAGGCATAGCAGGATGCTAGCGCATTCGCCTTGCACGCGGATTCCTCCCCTCTCCCTCCGAAAAAACGGGACGGGAAGGAATCCTCAAGCGGCGTAGCCCAGAGTCAGGCGATGGTCAGGGTTTTCCGGAAAGGCGTATATCCCGTGATGTAGACCTTGTAGCCCTCCTGCCGGACCGCTCCGTAGTGAGCTTCAGACGTTGTGGCTTCCATGCGGATCATCTCGTGGTCAGCCTGGCCCGGGCCAAAGGTGATCACATCGTCGCCAACCTTGAACCGGCCGGTTCCCTGGCGCAAAAAGCTGAGATCGGCGCGCGTCCGGCCTGGCTCCACGCCTTCCAACCTGCCCTCGCGGCGGAAAGCAAGCTCGATGATCACAGGAACGCGGTCATGCCCGCCCACTTCAAACGCCAGCTCAAAAGCTCCGTTGTGTTCCGTGACGGTAACCTTCTGCTCCAGCGATTGCACGTTGCTCACCGGCCGCTCCGGAAAGTTCATCTTGCTCCAGAAGCGGTTCCCTGCCGGGGTCAGCGGATAATCGCCCTGCGGATTGCGCAAATGCTTGGGCAAAGGCTGATAGTACGGCACGGAAAGCGTCTGGTGCAGGCTGTAGCCGTTGGCCACCTCCGTCATGCCTGCGCTACGAAAAGCGCCTTCGCTGAAAAAAACCGGCATCAGCCGCACCGATTCCAACACCGCATTTCCCTTGCGGAAATTGAAGAAGGTCGGGTTGCCGGCCAAACCGGATTGCAAGCCCAGCGGCCAATCGCTGCCGCCATAAATCGTGGCGCTGGTGCTGCCACGGCGGATGCGGGCCAGCGCGCTATTCCGGAAAAAGCGCGAGTAGTTGCTGGGCAGCGGCTCCAGAGCAGGCAGCGGACGCCGGTAGAGCGGTTCATCCAGAAATTCGATCAGAGGAATCCGGTCCTCGGCTTGCTCCAGGCCAAGCTGCTCGGCAAAATGTGCCACCGAGGCAAACTGGTGATTGTTGTCGTGAATCGCCATGTAGCGGTATTGCAGGTAGTAGTTGGAGATCCACGCCTGCATGTTCTGGTCTTGCCGCCGCGAGCCCACCGTCTCCAGTTCGCCGTTCGGGTGCATGTAGAACCGGGTCATCTCCAGATTGCGGCGCACCGGCTCCAGCAGCTCAGGACGATTCAGCAAACGCGCCATGGTGATCATGGCGTTGTCCACAACCCGGGAGTAGATACCCGTACTGCGCTCGGCAAATTGCCCGTCCGCATCGCAGTAAACACCCTCGTCCAACCAGTCGTCGATGCGATTCACATACTTTGCCGAGGGAAACAGGCTATTGAGCTGGGCCAGAGCCGAACAGAGAACCCAGCGGTGATTCGGCGTGTGGATGCCTCCTGTCACCAGCGCTTCTCCGGCTGCCAGCAGGAACTTCTCCAGCTTGGCCTGCAGCGGCGCCAGTTGCGGCTGGTGCGCGCGCCGCAACACGCTGAGCGCCATGGCAACGGTCTGAGTCACAAACGACGTGTCAGGCGGCGAATAGAGATTGCCGGAATCGATGGAACCATCCGCATGTTGTTCCGCCAACAACTGGTCGGCATTCCTGTCGAGCGCTGCAAGAATCGCGTCAGACTCAAAATGCACCGACTCTGGGGCACAATAGGCTGCGGCAAGTGCGTCAATCGCCTCACCCAGCCCACGCGTTCCGGCAAACCGTCTAGCCCCCTTCGCACTGCTCAACAGAGAGGGAAGATAAGCGTCGTTCGCCTTCACCAGTTCACGGTAGTAAGCGTCCTCAACAGGCTCTGTGCCAGCGGCCTTCGCCAGCTCGGAGCCCGCCAGCCCCGAAAAGGCAACTGCTGTACCCAAGGCATCCCGCACAAATCCCCGGCGGGTAATTTTCATGGTTCATCTCCTGAAAGCGTTCCACGTTTCGAGCACGCGAGAGAACAAGGGCTGATTCCTGCTGGCTGAATCAGCCCGGACAGCCCGGAATTCCCTATTTTCACGGCGTTGCAAACGTGTGAAATTCAAGTAAAGCAAGTCTTCGCCCTGCCGGAAACTCTGTCAAGTCAGGCCAAGGCCGTATCCCGAACCATGTCTGCCGCCGGCAAGTCGAGTAAACTAATACTGCTATGTTGGACCTAGGATTCGTTAGAGGGAACCTGGAGCTGGTGGAAGCCAAGCTTCGCGCGCGCGGCGCTGACCCGGCCGCACTGCTGGGCGATTTTCGTGCGCTCGATCTGAGCCGCCGCCAGGCCATTACCCAGTCGGAGCAGTTGAAGGCGCGGCGCAACGAGCTGAGCCAACAGGTCGGCACGCTCAAAAAGGCCGGTCAGGACGCTTCCGCTGTCATGGAAGAAACCCGCGCCCTGAAGGAGAAGCTCGACGAGCTGGATAAGACCGCCGCCGAGCTCGACGACCAGATGCGGCGCGCGCTCTCCCGCATTCCGAATCTGACCCGCGACGAAGTTCCTGCCGGGCTGAGCGAGGCCGACAACCCCGTTCTCAAGACCTGGGGCGAAAAACGCACCTACAGCTTTGAGCCCAAGCCCCACTGGGAAGTGGGCGAAGCCCTCGGCATCCTGGACCAGGAGCGCGCCACCAAGCTGAGCGGCGCACGCTTTTCCGTCCTCATCGGCCCCGGTGCGCGCCTGGAACGCGCTCTGATCAGCTTCATGCTCGATCTGCACACCCAGAAGCACGGCTATACGGAAGTTCTGCCGCCCTTCATGGTGAACTCCAAGTCGCTCTTCGGCACCGGCCAGTTGCCCAAATTTGCTGAAGATCTCTTCCGCTGCTCCGATGCCGACGCCGCCGCTGTTGCCAAGGGCGAGTTCAAGGACAGCGATCACTGGCTGATTCCCACCGCCGAAGTTCCGGTCACCAACCTCTATCGCGACGAGATCCTGGACGAAGAGCGGCTGCCTATCTGCCTGACCGCTTACACGCCTTGCTTCCGCGCCGAGGCAGGCGCTGCCGGCCGCGACACCCGTGGCATCATCCGCCAGCACCAATTTCAAAAAGTCGAGCTGGTCAAGTTCACCAAGCCCGAAGACTCCGAAGCGGAGCATGAAAAGCTCACCCGCGACGCCGAAGAGGTTCTCGAGGCCCTTGAGCTGCCTTATCGCCGCGTTCTGCTTTGCACCGGCGACACCGGTTTCTCCTCGGCGAAAACCTACGACCTGGAAGTCTGGCTCCCCGGACAGGGCGTGTATCGCGAAATCAGCTCCTGCTCCAACTTCGATGCCTTCCAGGCGCGCCGCGCCAATATCCGCTACCGTACCACTGGCCCCAAGGCCAGGCCGGAGTACCTGCACACCATCAACGGCAGTGGACTGGCGGTAGGACGCACCTGGCTGGCTATCCTCGAAAATTATCAGCAGGCGGACGGAACCGTTACCGTCCCCACCGCGCTCAGACCGTATATGGGCGGGCTGGAAAAGATCGAGAGGCGCAAATGAACGCACCGCTTGCCGCACCGGGCCAACCGCCCAAGCGCAGCATCAAGCAAGTCGTCATGAGCTATTTTTACTGGACCTATCCTCGCGGCTCATTCCACTACGACGTGATGGTTACGCTGATTCTGGCCTTTATCTTCATCACGCCTCACCTGTGGAACTACGGGGATAAGCCGCAGTCCATCGCCCACCTCCGCCACCCCATGCAGGTAACCGGTCTGGGCGATCAGGATGAGACCCACATGATGGTCACCATCGACGCCACCGACGTGCAGGTGCCCGAGAATGCCTCCATCGGCGAGATGAAGCGCCTCCTGCGCAAAGCCATTGAGCCGGTCACCGGTGATGCGGTCTTTGTGGATAGCTGGCAGACCACCATGGAAAATGGCCTCAAGGTCTGGAAGGTCAAGGCGCACCGCTAGGGGCTAGGGGCTAGGGGCTAGGGGCTAGGGGCTAGGAATTTGACCTACCTTGAGAGACTTTGGCCGCTTTTCAGCGGAAGCCTTTCTCCCCCAGGAGCCTTTTCCTCCACCACGCTGTCCTTCCGCAGGTTGAATCCCCGCACGTTTTCCGTTCAGGGAGGAAGCGCCAAAGACCTGTGATGGGGTCTTTCGGTCCGGGACACGCCGCAACATAGCTGCCTGCAAGCTCCGATGGAACCCTGGAAATCCTGAATTCGTATTTGCTTGGTAGGTACCTTGCCAAGCTTTACAGCGCGATTTCTGACACGTCGAAAGAGCATGGCGCATCCAAGAGAACAGGAAACACTATGCAAACTAGAAAAAAACTGATTTTAGCTGGCGCCATGGCGTTGGCTTTGCTGCCCATGCAGGCAGCCTTTGGTGCGGATAACAAGGAACAGGTGCTGCGCAAGCTGGATGCCGCTGCAGCCAACTTCCATACCACCGCTGCTGAGTTTGAGTTCAAAACCATCACCACTGAGCCTGTGCCGGATACTGACCGACAAAAGGGCGTGGTCTATTACGAACGCAAAGGCACAGCCTTCCAGATGGCAGCCCACATTCACGAGCAGAATGGCAAAAAAGCTCCCAAGATGTACGTCTACTCGGGCGGAGCCATCAAACTGTACGAGCCGCTCATCGATCAGGTAACGATCCTCTCCAAAGCCAGCCAGTACGAGAGCTGGCTCATGCTCGGCTTCGGCGCCAGCGGCAAGGATCTGGAGCAGAAGTGGGAGATCACCTACCTCGGCTCCGAGGTCTTGACCGACAAAAAAACCGAGCACCTGAAGCTCATCGCCAAAGACCCCAATGTCCGCAAAAACTTTCCCAGTGTTGAGATCTGGGTGGACCCCGAAACCGGCGTCAGCCTGAAGCAGGTCTTCGATCAGGGCCCCGGCCAGTACCGCGTCGCGGTCTACTTCAACATCAAGGTCAATCAGCCCCTGCCGGCCGACGCCTTCACGCTGAAGACCACCAAGAAAACTCTCATCGTCCACCGCTAGTTGGAGCCAGAACGGCCATGATCCATGCACCATGGGCAACTCTTGCAGTCGTAGCCCTTACCAGCACAATCTGCGCAGCGCAATCGGCCGGGGCAAACCCGGCCGACGTGCATGTACGCGTTTCTCACAGCGTGAAGACCGGCATGGAGGGAACCACCGAGTTTCCCACCATCCAGATGGCGCTCGATCACCATCCCTTCCCCAAGCCCGGTTCCGGCGGTCGCGTCTTCCTGGAGATTGCTCCGGGCATCTATCCCGAGCGTGTCGTCGTTACCCAGAATCATCCCGGCATCGTTCTGGTCGGCATGGGCGCGCGGCCGGAGGATGTGGTCCTCACCGGCAATCTCACCGCAGCCTCTGCCGGCGGCACCTTCGTCAGCCAGACCGTCGAAGTCAACGGCAATGACTTTGCCGCCGTGAATCTGACCATCGAGAACACCGCAGGCCCCGGGCAGCCCGCCGTCGCCCTCGCGCTACGCTCGGATCGCGCCATTCTCAAGCACTGCCGCATCCTTGGTTACCAACACACGCTCTTCGCCGATTGGGGCCGCCAATACTACGTTGACACCTTCATCAGCGGCAACATCCACTTCATCTTCGGCAACGCGACAGCCGTTTTTGAACGCAGCGAAATTCACTCCAATGGCGCCGGCGTCATCGCATCGCATTCCCGCACCAGCCCGGAGCAAACCACAGGCTATGTCTTCTTGAACAGCCGCGTGACCGTGGGAGGCAATTGGACTATCGGCCTGGGCGATCCCTGGCGCGCCTACTCGCGCACGTTTTTCCTGCACACGGAGTTGCCCGCGCAACTTAGTGCGGAAGGATGGAATGATCGCGGCATCGCCACCAACCAGCAGACTGTGGACTACGGCGAAGCCGGCAACACCGGCCCCGGCGCCGCGCTTGCTCAACGCCCAACCTGGGTGCGCCATCTTGGCACGAGCGACATCCAGCAACTGGCGCCCCGCACCTTCCTGCGCGGCTCCGACAACTGGGATCCGGTGACTGAAGCAGCACGCCTCCCCTGACGCTGCAAGCAACCGTTCGACGCAAAACAAAGGACCTGCTGTCAGGATGGAGCATCTGCTCCCTGACAACAGGTCCTTGGCTGTTTATCCGGATTTTGCTCTAACCACGCCGCCTGGCGCTGGAAGAACGCATACTCCGCTGCAAGTCGTCGTCCAGATGGAACTGGCGAATCATGCCATCCAGTTCGGTGGCCAATGCGCTCAGGTTCTGGCAAGCCTCAGCCATCTCCTCTGTCGCGCGCGTGTTCTCACCGGCAATCTGCGAAATATGCGCCGCATTCTCTGAGATCTCGCTCGATGCCGCCGTCTGCTCCGTAGCGGCAGTGGCAATCAGGTCGATCATGTGCTCCACTTCCTGCGACGAGCTGATGATCGCCTCCAGGCTGGAACTTGCCTGGCCGGTTTCCACCAATCCGCTCTGCACCGCCGTGCCGCTCTCTGCCATCACATCGGCCGTGGCGCGCGTCTCTTCCTGAATGCTCCGAATGGTCCCGGCAATCTCTTCCGTTGCGCCCTTGGTGCGCTCTGCCAGGCGGCGGACTTCACCAGCCACCACAGCAAATCCACGACCATGCTCACCGGCGCGGGCAGCTTCAATGGCGGCGTTCAGGGCCAGCAGGTTGGTCTGCTCGCTGATCTCCTGAATCACATTCACCACCTTGCCAATCTCTTCTGAGCGCGCCGTCAAAAGACTCATCCGCTCGGTTACCGTACCCGCGGTGGAGGCAATCTGCTCCATGGTGTGCGATGTCCGCTTCATCACCGTGCCGCCCTCGTTGGCCGTCAGCGCGGACTTCCGGCTGGCCGAAGACGCCATTCCCGCATTCGAGCTGATCTCGCCAATGGTCGCCGTCATCTCCTGCACCGCGGCCGCAATCTGGTTGATCTTCGAGGTCTGGGTCTGGGTATTGCCGCTGGTCTGGGTCGAACGTACGCTCAACTCTTCCGCCGCACTCGAGAGCGTTTCCGCGGCCCTGGCCACATTGGTCAGCATGGCGCGCATCTCGCTCGCCGTCTCATTCAACGCCACCGCCAGCCGGCCCACTTCGTCGCTGCCCGTCTCCTCCACCGCCACGGTCAGATCCTTGGCTGCGATGCGTTCCAGCGCCGTCGTCACCTTCTCCAGCGGAGGAACAATCAGCCGAGTAATGAACATGCCCACCACCACACACAACACGATGGACACGACCATCAACACCCCGGCCATCCACACCTGCCAACGAGTCATCTTGATCACGCTGTTCCCATGCTCGTTGCCAAACTTCATGTTCAGCGTCATCGCCTGCTCAGCAGAGTCGGAAGCCGCCTGATACGCCGTACGAAGAGCCTTGTCGTTCAGCACCTTCACCGCGTCATCGTGCTTGCCTGCATCCAGCAGCGGAAAAATCTGCAGGCTGCCGTCCATGTAGGTCGACATCCCCTTCCGGAAGCTATCAAACAGCTCCTTCTCCCCCGGATAGGAGACCAACGGCTCATAGTCCGCCACGGCATCGTTGTACTGCTTCAAAAACTGCTCGCGCCGCTTGCGGTAGGTGTCCACGCAAGCTGCATCGGCACACGACGCCGCCAAAGCATCGCCGCGACGAATCGATGCAATCGCATAGCGGATGTCTCCCAGAGCCTTCAGCGAGGGAATGCCGTTGGCCACAAGATCGCTTACCTCGCTGTTAATCCGGACGAATCCAATCAATGCGGATACGCCCAAGATCACGCACAACGCACATACCGACGCAAATCCGATGCCGAACTTGCGCGCCAACTTCATATTTCCCAGCGATGTAAACATCTTTCTTCTCCATCCCTACGCCAATTTCAAACTCAAGAGCAGCCTTGCGCACTCTTCTGCTATGCGGCGTGCCTTTCAAGCAACACCGGGGATGAACGGGTTACGAGCTGGCCCCCAGAGCACCGACACTTCTCCTGTACTTCGTATCCCTTCGGCCTCGCAAATCTAATCTTTAGAGACATGCGTCTCACTGGAGCACATTGGTACAGAAATACGGTCCTGAAATTACCCCGTTACTAAAATGGAACTAGCTTCCTCGCGCCGGAAAAAAGATAACGACAGCCCCTCAACGCATCCCCATCCCCTACTGTTCCCGGTTTCCCGCCTGGGCGCGGCTTCCCTATTCCCTGCTCTGCGCCCTTCCTGCTATCCTGCCAGCGCGGTAGAAAACCGATTTAGGCAAGGAGCACAATCGCAATGTGGTTTCTCGGCATGGATGTGGGGACGGGCGGAACACGCGCCGTCATCGTCGATGGCAACGGCAAACTGATCAGTTCAGCATCGAGCGAACACGCCCCTTTCCGGGCTGAGCGCCCCGGTTGGGCGGAACAGGACCCCGAAGACTGGTGGCGCGCTGCGCAACAGGCCATCCGCGGGGCGCTGGACGCTGCTCCTGAGCCCCGGCAACCTGTCGCCGCTCTCGCCCTCACCGGACAGATGCATGGCTGCGTGCTGCTCGATGCGGCAGGCCAGGTGCTCCGCCCGGCCATGATCTGGTGCGATACCCGCACCCAGCCCGAGTGCGACTGGCTCACCAGCCAGATCGGCTACGAGAAGCTGATCGAGCTCACCTGCAATCCCGCCCTGCCCAATTTCACCGTCACCAAGCTCCTGTGGACCCGCACCCACGAACCCGAGATCTTTGCCCGCGTGGCCCACATCCTCTGCCCCAAGGATTACGTTCGCTACCGCCTTACCGGCGAATTCGCCATCGACGTACAGGAAGCCTCCGGCACCCTGCTGCTGGACGTGACCAACCGCCGCTGGTCGCAGGAAGTTGCCGAAGCCGCCGGGGTGCATGCGAGCTGGCTGCCCAAGGTCTACGAATCGCCAGAAATCTGTGCCCGCATCACCGATCAGGCTGCCGGACTTACCGGCCTCAAGGCAGGAACCCCGGTTGCCGCTGGCGCAGGCGATCAGGGCGCGGGCGCGGTCGGCATGGGCATTCTGCAGCCGGGATCTGTCTCGGCTACCATCGGAACCTCGGGCGTGGTCTTTGCCGCCACCGCTCAACCCACTAAGGACCCCAAGGGCCGTCTGCACACCTTCTGCCACGCAGTCCCCGGCCTCTGGCATGTCATGGGCGTAACGCAATCGGCCGGCCTCAGCCTCAATTGGCTGCGCAATACTTTCTTTGCGGGCCAGAACTACGATGCGCTGAACGAAGGCGCGGCCAAGGTTGCGGCGGGCAGCGACGGCCTGCAGTGGGCCCCCTACCTGCTGGGCGAACGCACGCCCCACCTTGATCCCGAGGTCCGCGCCGCCTTCACCGGCATCGGCGTCAATCACACCGCCGCGCATTTTGTCCGTGCGGCACAGGAAGGCGTGGCCTACTCCCTGCAAGACACGTTCACGCTCTTTGCCGAGCTTGGCATTCCCGTCACTGGTATTCGTCTGGGCGGCGGTGGCGCACGCGGCAGCCTGTGGCGCAAGATTCAGGCCGGCATCTACGGCCACGCCGTTGAGGTGCTCACCGCCGAAGAAGGCGGCGCATTCGGGTGCGCGCTGATGGCCGGCGTGGGCGCGGGACACTGGGCGGACCTGAACCAGGCGTGCTCTGCGGCTATCGAGGTTGCCGAGCGCATCGAACCCGCTCCGGCCGACCTGACCGCTTATAAAACCGCCTACGCAAACTGGCGCAAGGTCTATCCCGCCTTGAAAACCCTGCGCTAAACCGCCTGCTGTACCTAGCTAAAGGGCGCCTTCATCGGGCGCCCTTTTGTGTTTCGTTTCCTGCTCGCATGCGCGGTCGTGTTTCCCGTGCGCGACAATCAGGCGCACAGTTTCAGATCCGCAAACACAAATCCTTCGCGATCCACGATCTCACCCACTTCGAGATCGAGCGGCGCTTGAAACATCGGCCCCGCCCAGGCGCAACTATGGAACTCACCACGTTCCGCGCAAGGATCGGCCGTCGACGGCAGATCTTCCAGCAGCGTCAAATCGAACTCCCGCCCAGCCAGAGCGGCGGGCACTTGCCGCGTGTCCACACAGGACACCCGCGCGCGCAATCCTCCTGCGATCATGGTGCGCGCCAACTCCGCGGTCGGTAGGCCCCACAGTGGAAACAGCGGTTCCAATCCAGTGCCCGCCAGCCGCTCCACACGATACGCCCGCACATCCTCCAAAAACAGATCGCCAAAGGCAATCGCATCGATGCCCTCAGCAACGGCGCGGCGGCAAGCCTCCGCCATACGCGCCTCATAGATTTCGTTTGTGCAAGGCCACGGCAACGGCACCGCCATCAGTGGCAGTCCCGCCGCTTGCGCCTGCGCCTCCAGCACCTCGCGCCGTACCCCATGCATCGCCACGCGATCATAGTGCTCGTTCAAAGTTGTCAGCAGGCCGCAGACTTCCACATTCGGATCTTGACGCAACACGTGCAGCGCCCATGCGCTGTCTTTTCCGCTACTCCAGGAAAGCAGAACTCGTTTCATGGCTCGATGATATCCGGCAGAGCAACGCTCTGTCGCAGTTAGCCCCAGACGCACCAAGGCCCCGCCGAAGCAGGGCCTTGATCGTGCTGCAGTCACTAAGATGAAAATTACTCCAGCGTCACATCCGCCGTCAGCGGCGTGTTCTCCACCGAGTCGCCCACGTGCACCACAAACTTGCCCGGGTCGATGGTCCAGCCCTTCTTAGCCTCGCTCCAGTAGCTAAAGGCGCGCGCATCCAGCTTGAGCGTCACATGCTTGGTTTCGCCCGCCGCCAGATTCACCTTGGCAAAGCCCTTCAGTTCGCGCTCCGGCCGTTCAACCTTGGCGGAGGGATCGCTCACGTAAAGCTGTGCCACTTCCGCGCCGGCCATTGCACCCGAGTTGGTCACGTCAAAACTCACCTCAACCTCGCTGCCAGCCTTGGCCTTCGCGGCCACCTGCAGATTGGCAAAGTTGAACGTGGTATAGCTCAAGCCAAAACCAAACGGATAGAGCGGATGCTTGCCCATGGTGGTCCAGTAGCGATAGCCCACCATCAGCTTGTCGCCATAAGGCGTGTGCTCCGTGCTCAGATCCACCGGCTTCTTGCCAACTTCTTCAACGTGCAGCTTGGTCTCGGTACCCGGCTTGCCGTAGTACCAAACCGCCGCGGGACTATCCTCCCACGCCTGCTCCATGCTCACCGGCAGCTTGCCCTCGGGATTGTGCTTGCCAAAGAGAATCTCCGCCAACGCGGCGCCACCTTCCTGGCCAGGATAGTAGAGGTGTACAAGCGCCGGCGTCTTTTCCAGCCAGCGACGCATATCCACCGCGCCCCCGGCGGTCAGAGTCACAATAGTGTGTGGATTGGCCGCCAACACGGCCTCTGCCAGCGCATCTTGTCCCCAGGGCAGCGTGAAGGTGCGATCATGTCCTTCGCCCTCGGAATGCGTATCGAAGCCCAGCGAAAGCACCACCACATCGGCCAGCTTCGCGTACTGCTTTGCTTCCTCTGAGATCATCTCCGGCTCGTAAACCAGACCAAGGCCAAAGCGCGATCCAGCGGCGCGGGGAATGTAGTCGGCTTCCACGGTTACCGTCTGGCCTCCCTGCAATTCGATGGTGGTATAGCGCGGAACCTGCCCCTCGGCATGCACCTGCTTCAACTGCTCCTTGCCATTGATGCGGATGGTGAAAGCGTCCTCTCCCGCACCGGCTGCAATCAGCAAATACTTGCCCGCCTTTTCCGCCGTGAAAGCCGCCGTATAGCGTACGGAACGCTGATTCGGATCCTCGGGCTCCCACTGATTCGGCTTGAAGTCGGCGATGGTACGGCGTGTGCTGGTTGTGGCCGTACCCGTGAAATTGCG
>Ga0207738_100066_pt1 | contig 24700 bp, 19 predicted proteins | sample LuqExpMetagenom9_FD_187767 | JGI IMG/M metagenome (GOLD analysis project Ga0207738, IMG submission 187767) | Tropical forest soil microbial communities from Luquillo Experimental Forest, Puerto Rico - Sample 9 (SPAdes) | ecosystem: Environmental > Terrestrial > Soil > Tropical forest ... | reverse complement strand
ATCCGTACCGTCTTCATCCTACGGGCCGTAGCCGGACAGGACGCGCAGCAGACCGCCGCCATTCTGGCTGAATGCGGTGGCCCCAAGGCTGCCGACTGGCAGCCGGAAGCGGTACGTCACGTCTTCCGCCAGGGGCTCTGCTCGCTGGCCTCGCAGTTGCTGCACGCCACCACCACCAGCAAATAGCCAGCTCCACACCAACAAAAACGCGGCCTCCGGGCCGCGTTTTGTTTTTCTGCCGTTCTGAGCCTTCTAGCCTAGTCGCGGCTCTTCTTGCGGATCTCGATGTTCAGGCGCTTGATTTTCTGATTCAGCGTGGAGAGCGGGATACGGAACTGCTCGGCCGCGTCGGTCTGATTCCAGTTGCAGCGCTCCAGCTTTTCCACGATGATGCGGCGCTCGATGGTTTCCAGAATGTCAAAGAGCGAGGCATTCGGATTGTGCTCCAGCAGTGCGTCCTGGAAGCTGCGGCCGGTAATGTGACCGGGCAGCAGATCCGAACCGATGGACGAGGCAGAGGAAAGCACCACGCAGCGTTCGATGGCGTTTTCCAGTTCGCGAACATTTCCTGGCCAGTCGTAGTCCACCATGGCGCGCAGGGCCTCGGGGGAAAGCTTGCGCAACTCCAGGCTGTTCTCCCGCGAATAGAAATCGAGAAAGTGATTGGCCAGCAAGGGAATGTCATCGCGGCGCGCACGCAAAGGCGGCAGATCCACGGTGATCACGTTCAGGCGGTAATAAAGGTCTTCGCGGAAACGGCCCGCGCGCACCTCCTCCCGCAGATCCACGTTGGTGGCAGCCAAAATGCGCACGTCCACCTGCAGTTCCTGGATGCCCCCCAGATGCATAAAGCGGCGATCCTGCAGCACGCGCAGAATCTTGGCCTGGGTATCCATACCCATGGTGGCAATCTCGTCCAGGAAGAGAGTGCCGCCGTTGGCCACTTCAAACAGGCCCTTCTTGGATGCCACGGCCGAGGTGAAGGCGCCCTTCACATGGCCAAACAGCGTGCTCTCCAGCAACTCCGACGGCATGGCGCCGGTATTGATCGGCACAAAAGGCTTGTCTTTGCGTGGTGAGTTGGCATGAATGGCTTTGGCGATCAGCTCTTTGCCGGTACCGCTTTCACCCTGAATCAGCACCGTGGAACGCGAAGGCGCAACCTGGGCCACAAGGTCGAAGACCTTCAGCATGATCTCGCTCTTGCCCACAATATTGGAGAAGTTATAGCGCTGCTTGAGAGTCCGTTTGAGCTGAAGATTCTCCTCTTCGGCCTTGCGGAGGGCTACCGCCGAACGGATATCGGCCAGCAGCTTCTCGTTATCCCATGGCTTCTGGACAAAATTCTCCGCGCCCGCCCGCACCGCTTCCACAACGTTATCCACCGTGCCGTACGCGGTAATCATGATCACCGGCAGGCCGGGCTGCAGCGCTTTGATCTGCGGCAACAGTTCCATACCGCTCTGGCCGGGCAGGGCCAGATCCAGCAGCACCAGGTCGTAGCTGCCGGCCTCAACCATGCGCAGGCCTTCTTCTCCATCGACGGCCATCGAAACGGCATAGCCTTCAAAGGTCAGCAGGACCTCAAGCGAATCGCGAATACCTGCCTCGTCATCGATCACCAGAATCGAGGCGGGAAAGGCGTCGCCGTTGGCGGTGACGGAGTTGGCGGCATTCAATGACAGATCGACCTCAGGCATGGACAGAATTCCTTAACAAGGGAAACTCAAGATGGAAGGTGGTGCCGGCGCCGATGGCGCTTTCGACATGAATCTTGCCGGCATGCTCCTGAATAATTCCGTAGGAAACCGAAAGCCCCAAACCGGTACCGCGCCGCTCACCGGGCTTGGGAGTTGTTTTGGTGGTAAAAAACGGATCGTAAATGCGCTTCAAATGCTCCGGCGCAATGCCCGAGCCGGAGTCGGAGACGATAGCCTCCACATGTCCGTTGGCAACCGTGACCACGCGCAGATGGCCGCCGCCCGGCATGGCGTCCTTGGCGTTGAGTAACAGATTCAGGAACACCTGTTGCAGTTTGCCGGGGTTGCCGTGAATAGCCGGAAGCTCCGGGCTCAGCTCCAGATCCACAGCAATCTTTGCCGTCTTGAACTGGTGTTCTACTAGCGAGAGCGTCTCGCGGATCACCTGATTCAGATCGGTGGAACGGAACTCCGTGGTGGAAGTACGCGAGAAGTTCAACAGCCCATTGGCAATCTCAGAAGCGCGGAAGCTCTGCTGCACAATCTTGTCCAGCACCGGTCCCAACCGCGCATCTCCCTTCATCTGCTTGGTCAACATCTGCGCGTAACTGCTGATCACCGCCAGCGGCGTATTGATTTCATGCGCCACGCCAGCGGCCAGCAAACCAATGGAGCTGAGCTTGTCGGCCTGCGCCAACTGGCCTTCCAGCGTCACGCGGTCGGTGATGTCGTCCACCAGAACAATGCGGCCCACGGGAACAAAATCACGCGAGAGCAGCGGGGCCACGGCGGCATTCACTGTGCGCTGTTCGCCGGCCCGCGTGGTGAGTTGGAACTTGTAGATGTGATGTACGCCGGGCTCGTCGTGGAAGCTCTCCATGGCATCCACAAAATCCGCCGGGAAGACCGCGCGCAACGCTTCGCCCAGCACCTCTGCCCGGCTCAACGCGTACATGGCCTCCATCTGCGCATTCCAGCTTTCGATGTGGCCATCCAGATCCAGCGCGAAGATGCCCACATTGATGGATTCAACGATGTTCTCGTTGAACTCCTTGAGCCGTTCGAACTCGGCAATCTGCTTCTCCAGCCGTGCATAGAGCGAGGCGTTCTGCAGCGCAATACCGATGTAGCTGGCCAGCGACTCCAGCAGCTCGACATCTTCGCTGGACAGGAAGTCGCCGCCCAGCGTGCGGCCCAAGCCGATCACGGCAATGGTGCGCGATTCGGCTCCGTACTGCACCCGGCAGGGCAGGTAGTAATTCAGATCCAGAAGTTCGGCGGTGCGCTGTTCAGGCTCGGGCAGATGCAGGGCCTGCGCGGCGTTCTCCAAAAAGATGTGGGAGTGGCCGGAGACTTCGTCGAAGTTGAGGAAGCCCAGTTCCAGAACATGCTTTTCAATGTCCGCCGGCAATCCGTGCGAAGCCGCCAGCCGCAACCCGCCCTCTTCGGTCAGAAACAGCGCCACGCGCGCCACCAGCAGGGTGTTCGGCAACTGATTGACGATGGACTCCAGCAGCGCCTTCAGATCGGTTTCCGTGCTCAGCCCACGTCCGAATTCCACCAATGCCTTGCGGTAGTCGTAGCGATGGCGATCGAAGACCTTGTCCACCCAGGACTGAATACGACGCTTGAGCGGCTCAAAGAGCGCGGCAAACAGAATTAGCGCCAGCAACTCCACCCAGTGACGCACCGACTCCGGCACACTGGCATGCACTGCTTCCGTGATGGAACCCAGAATGATGAAGTACACCAGCAGGATGACGCCGGTGGCCAGCGTGTAAGCCACGCCACGCTTGAAGATCAGATCCGTGTCCATCAGCCGGTAGCGCACAATGGCCCAGCTAAAAGTCAGCGGCAAAAAGACCAGCGACAAACCCGCCAGATTCGTGAGCAGGTGCGGCGGATTCAGATCGAACAGGAACGGTACAGCAAAGAAAAGCGTGAACGGCAGAACCGCCACAAAGGTTCCGCGATAAAGCCACTTCAACTGCTGACGCAGCAGCGGCGTGTTGGCCTTGGCATAGCTGCGCAGGAACAAGACAACAGCCAGCAGATAGAAGAAGGCGTCGTAAGCCGTTCCGATCTGATCCAGCCGGTGCTTCAGCAGTCCGGTAGCTTCACGGGTTTCAATCACCCACAGCCAGAGGCTGGTCAGCGCCACGCCGGGCAGATAGACCACCGGCAGCAGGACGCGACGGCCCAGACGGTTCAGCCGCTCCTCCGGGAAGCTGAGAGCAAAGTGCAGGAAGAGCGCCGGCTGCAGCGATTCCGCCACAATGTTGGCCCAGAAGACAACCAGGTCCAGACCATGCAATCGGCCGGTGAACTTGAAGGCGTACAGGACGAACGAAACCAGACAGAAAACGTAAAAATGCGTGGCCCGCACCGCGCCCCAGCGGCGCAGCAGCACGTAAATGCCAATCACCAGATAGATGAGACCGATCACGCGCAATCCCTGGGCCAGAGAGCGGTCCAGAGGAACGGGAATGACTTTGATGGGGGTCTCGAGAGGAATGCCGTCGCGGGTGATCTGGTAGTAAACCTGGCCGTAGATGCCGGTGCGGTAGAGAACACGCTCCAGGCTGGCAAGGTGGTCTACGGGAAGTGCGTCACAGATAGGACAGGTGGTGACGGCCGTCATCAGGTCGCCCTTGCGGATACCGGCAACCTGGCCCGGCATCCCGGGCAGAACCCGCTCGGCCAACAGACCGCCCTGCGCATCCCGCCACCAGACACCATCGTCGGGCTGCTGCACCTGACGTTCTTCCATCAGGTTGAGAACCGCCAAAAGGAAGAGAGCCGCCGTAGCCAAGGCCAACAGCGTTGCCTGCACGCGATGGAAGAAACTGGTCTCCACTCGGGGGCGTCCTCTAGGGGGTTCACTAGCACGTTGGATGCCACCCGGCGCTTTTCGGGGAAACATCAGCATCAAATAAGACAATCTCTAGACAGTACGCAGGATATTGCTGCGCAGTTCCTTAAAGCATGCTCCCGGTCCGGTGGAAAAATGCAGAAAAATGAAGACCGTATCCACGGAACGGGATCGCGCTATGAAAAATCATATTACAAGACTAAGCACGCCTCTGTCCTTTTTGTTCACCAGAAAGCACGCTGCCAGCCCGGTCATGCTTCCTTGCCGGGCTGGCCGTTAGCAGCATTTACTTGCTCTGGCCGTAGGTCGCATTAGGGCCATGCTTGCGGCTGTGGTGGTGGTCGCACACATAGCTGGGAATCCCTTCAGCCGGTGCACCCAACAAGGTGCAGCGGAAGGCGAGCCGGGCAATGTACTCCAGGCAATCGGAGTGCTCCACGGCTTCCATTGCGTCCTTACCCCAGGTGAAAGGTGCATGGCCAGCCACCAGAACGCCCGGCACCGAAACTGGATCCAGGTGATGCGCCTCAAAGTGGCGCACAATGACTTTGCCCGTGTTCAGCACATAAGCCTCTTCCACCTCCTCGGCTGTCAACGGCGCAGTCACCGGCACCGGGCCGTGGAAGTAGTCGGCATGGGTCGTGCCATAGCAAGGGATCGGCTTGCAGGCCTGTGCCCAACTGGTAGCAAACTCCGAGTGCGTATGCACGACGCCACCAATCTGCGGAAACTGCCGGTAGAGCTCCAGATGCGTGTCCAAGTCCGAGCTGGGACGCAGCTTGCCTTCCAGAATCTTGCCGTCCAGATTGGTCACCACCAAATCCTCTTCCGTCATCGTGGCATAGTCCACACCGGAAGGCTTGATCACCACCAGCGGCTCAGAACCTGAGCGGTCGATGCCGCTGGCGTTGCCGAAGGTGTGAGGGGCGAGGCCGCGACGGGAGATCTCCCGGTTGGCCTTCAGAACGAGGGTGCGAAGCTGAGCAAGCGACATGGCAATCCTTGAAGGGAATGAAGTCTACCGCAATGGAGCGGGTAACCGTTTTCCCTTCGAGTGTACCAGTCCGCCATACTGGCCCGGCAACAGCAGCCGCGTCGCCAGCGTAGAATGGCGGGCAATGGTTACGCTTCCCGCAGCAACGCGCCCACACCGCCAACTCAGCCGCCACCGCCTGCTGGCAGCCATGGCACTAGCCTTGGTGGCGGACCTGCTGCAACTGGCTGCCTTCCCTCTGTTCATCGAAGGCGCAACCTCCCCAGCGGACGACGCCGTGGACGCGGTCCTGTTCATCGTATTGACGGCTCTCACCGGCTGGCACTGGGAATTTGCGCCGTCGTTTCTGGTCGAACTCATCCCCGGCGTTGACCTGGTCCCGCTCTGGTCTCTCGCCGTGGCCAACGTCTACCGCAAGGAAAGAAAACGGGTCAAGCTGGAACTGGAGGCAGACAAAAGTTAGCCCCCATAATGCTCCAGGATGAAGGAGCACAGCGGCCATGCCTTGCTATCATGCTGCCATGCCGAAGATCCCCACGTTGAAGCCACTCTGCCTGCTTGCCTTGTTTGTCTTCTGTTTCGCTCTCGCGCCAGCCCAAGTTCCTGCCAAGCCGCCTCTCCCAAAAGATCCTCTGGCCCTGCTCGAGTTGGCCGCCCAAGCCAACGGTCTTACCAACCCCAAGACGCATCCCTGGCACCTGGTCGCCACCATGATCCGCTATGGCGATAAAGACGAGGAAACGAAGCGTGGCACTTACGAGGAATTCTGGGAAGCACCCGAGCATTACAAGATCATCTACACCGCGGACAAATTTCAGCAGACGGCACTGCGTACCCCGGAAGGCCTGTTCGTCTCCGGCACGGAAGGCTTTCCACCTGAACACCTTCTGCTCGATATGAGCCTTCCGATGGCACCATTAACCGGCGCCATCCTTCCCGACGCCCGCCAAACAAAGCTTCGGAGCCAGAAATTCGGTGCAGCGCATCTCGACTGCTTAACCCAGAACTTAGGCCACAGCAACTATGGCGACATCTTGGGTCCCACCTATTGTCTGGAACAGGACACAACGACTTTGCGGGCAATTACAAACTTCTCCGGCGCTTCGCAAATTCTCTTCAACCAGCTCATAACCTTTGACGGGCAGACCATCGCGCGCGATATCGTGCAACTGTGGAACGGGAAAAAACAACTGGCAATCCAGGTCACGCAGTTTGAGATGCTGGCCAGCAAAGCCCTGGTAGAGCAAACCGCACCTTCAGGCTTCGTCCTCTCCACCGCGCTGCCAGAGTTCACCAGCCGCGCTGGCGTGGACCAAGTGCTGAGCAAGGTGCCCCCTTCCTATCCAACAGAAGCCAAACAGCAGCATGCGCAGGGCACCATCGAACTTAAGGCTGCTATAGATAACACTGGACACGTCACTGGATTACAGGTGATCAGCGGTCCAGTCGCGCTCCAGCATGCCGCAACGGATGCGGTCCGCCAGTGGCGCTACAAGCCATTCATCGTCTATGGCCAGCCTTCGGCCTGTACTATCAAAACTAACGTCATCTTCACACTGGGCGGCTAGCGTAAGCACCAGAGAGCAGCGCATCGCTGCCTCTGTCCGCGCCTCGCATTACGACGGCATGAACTTGCCGGCAATCTTGATGGTCTGAATCTTGCGGAAGACATGCAGGTCTTCGACCAGCGTATGCTGCACGATCAGTTCGTAACCATAAAATTGGACGAACTCTTCGACGCCGATGTGATTGGAGAAATAGAGCTCCGTCATCCGCCGGGCTTTTTCGAGCAGCGCGACATGCAGCTTGCAATGCTCGCGCGCGATCTCGTGATGAAGCGATGCAAGTAGCTTCTCTTCTTCTGAAAAATGGCTCTCAGTTTCCCGCAAAATGGCGTTGATCAGATCTGTCGTTTGTTTCTGCATGCCCTCGCTGTGCAGCAGCAAGGTTAGTTGATTCACTCTTTCCAGAAGATTCCGATGCTGTTTGTCGATCTCCCGATAGCCGCACTCGTAAACATTCTTCCAGGTGAGTTGCATCTTCCACTGGTGGGTATCCGGAAAGGTGTCGAGTGCCAGAGGGCCCTGCTCGGTCCAGACCTGATTTCTGCCCGCATGCTTGGCCTTGTAGAGCGCCAGATCCACCTTCTTCATCCACTCTGTCCAACACAGCGCCGGATCATACGGAGCCGCGCCGATACTGATGGTGATCTGCAGGTCCTCGGCAAAACGATGCTGTTCCACACTGGCGCGGATGCGCTCGGCCAGCTTGAGCGCATCAAGATAACTGCCGGTCGTGGGAAAGAGAAGAAACTCTTCCCCGCCCCAGCGGCCGAAGAGATCGGTGGATCGAATGTTGCGATACACCACGCTGGCAAATTCTTTCAAGATCTCATCGCCCACCAGATGCCCGTGCTGATCATTGACCTTTTTGAAGTGGTCGATATCGAGCAGGAGCAAGGAAAGCGGCCAATTCTGTAGCGGCGCCCGCTCCATTTCAAGCTGGATCACCTGCTCGATCCGCGCGCGGTTCCAGCAACCGGTGAGACGGTCGGTCATCAGGCTCTTTTGTTCCTGCTCTTCGCTGCGCTCCTTGGCTAGCATCAAAAATCCGTTGGTGACCAGCACAATAGTGGCGCACGCCGAAGCATAGGAGAGATAAAGCAGGGTGGTCGGATTCAGCCAGGCCCAGTGCAGCGTATCCCCAAAGGCCGCCAGCACCACACGCACCGCAAACACGAACGAAGAAAAAGCAAGAGCCACACTCAAGAGCTTGCGACCGTGAGCGGGGAATGCCTGTTTTTCTTTCCGGATTTCGTGCAGCACCAGCAGAGTTTGCAGGAAAAACACGCCATTCGTTTTGAGCGTGAGACTCCGGTCGCTGGGTGGCGTGGCCAACAACAAAGCCGCCAGCAGAACAACGGGGCCCAGCAAGCCGGGCAGGTGTTCCCGCCAGCGGCTCTGCTTGAACAACATCACCGCAACCCGGAAAACCGAATAGGAGACAGCGATCAGAATGTCGCCGAGAAAGATGGCTATTCCCGGCCCAAGAACGCCTTGCAGTGCAAAGAGAATGAACGCTGCCGTCTGGATGTAGAGCGCAGCGGAGAGCATGCGCAGGCCACTCGAGGGAGTGCTTCTGGACTCGCTCCACCCCACGGAGATGGCTTGTGTCAGGCTTAAGCAAGTGATAATGACAAATCGAAACGCTGGCCCACTGTCCCCCATCACTTCAGTTACTCCCCGGACGCTCCATCTTGCATGGATCCGTGTCGCACATTGAAAGTAGTTTCTATAACTCTATATCGTCGTTCTGAATTTCTTGCAGGGGAGATTGTAAAAAGGAGTTTTTAGGACTTACTAACGCAGAACGGGGTGAACGATAACTATCGTCCACCCCGCTGTTGTGTGCCTATAAGGCAGATAGCCTGAGAGGCTAGTTCTTCTTCTCGTCCACGTCGACGTATTCGGCGTCGATGACTTCGCCTTCCTTCTTGGCTTCCCCGGCAGGGGCAGCGGCGGGAGGAGCATCGGCAGGAGCACTCTGCGCAGCCGCGGCATTGGCCTTGTAGAGCTCTTCGGCCAGCTTGTGGCTTGCCGCGGTCAGCTTCTCGTGGGCGGCCTTCAACTCGGTCGAGGTAGGCGTACCTTCCAGTGCCTTCTTGGCCTCGGCCAGAGCAGACTCCACTTCCGTCTTGTCCGCAGTCTGGATCTTTTCGTTGGCTTCCTTCAGCATCTTTTCGATGTTGTAGACCAATCCATCCAGGTGATTGCGCGCTTCAATCTCATCGCGCTTCTCCTTGTCCTCGGCCGAGTGCGCTTCGGCTTCCTTGGCCATCTTCTCCACCTCTTCCTTGCTGAGGCCCGAGCTGGAGGTGATGGTGATGCGGGTATCCTTGCCGGTGGCGTTGTCCTTGGCCAGCACGTTCAGAATGCCGTTGGCGTCGATATCGAAAGTGACCTCGATCTGCGGCACGCCACGCGGAGCCGGCATGATGCCGCCCAGCTTGAACTTGCCCAGCGTACGGTTCTGCCCGGCCATGGGGCGCTCACCCTGCAGCACGTGGACTTCGACTTCAGTCTGGCTGTCAGCCGCGGTCGAGAAGGTCTCGGTCTTCTTGGTGGGAATGGTGGTGTTGCGCGGGATCATCGGCGTCGCCACGCCACCCAGCGTCTCAATCGAGAGCGTCAAGGGCGTCACGTCGAGCAACAACAGATCCTTCACTTCACCGGCCAGTACGCCCGCCTGAACCGCAGCGCCAATGGCGACCACTTCATCAGGATTCACGCCACGATGCGGCTCCTTGCCGAACATCTTGGCCACAACTTCCTGAATCTTGGGCATACGGGTCTGGCCACCAACGAGCACCACCTCGTCGATCTGCGCAGGGGTAACACCGGCATCGGTCAGAGCCTTCTTGCAGGGCTCCAACGAACGCTCGATCAGGTCGTCGACCAATTGCTCCAGCTTGGCGCGGGTCAGCTTGCGGACCAGGTGCTTGGGACCGGTAGCATCGGCCGTAATAAAGGGCAGATTGATCTCTGTCTCCATGGTGGTGGAGAGCTCGATCTTGGCCTTTTCCGCCGCGTCCTTCAAGCGCTGCAGGGCCATCTCATTGCCCTTGGCGGTCAGGTCCAGACCTTCCTCGGCCTTGAACTCCGTGATGAGCCAATCCACAATGCGCTGGTCCAGATTGTCGCCGCCCAAATGCGTATCGCCGTTGGTCGACTTCACTTCGATGACGCCTTCGCCCACTTCGAGAATGGAGATATCGAAGGTGCCGCCGCCAAAGTCGTACACCGCGATGGTTTCGTCCTTGTTCTTGTCCAGGCCGTAGGCCAGCGCAGCCGCTGTGGGCTCGTTCACAATGCGCTTCACATCCAGGCCGGCAATCTTGCCTGCATCCTTGGTGGCCTGACGCTGGGCATCGTTGAAGTAGGCCGGAACGGTGATCACGGCTTCGGTGACCGACTCACCCAGATAGGCTTCAGCGGCATTCTTCAGCTTTTGCAGAATCATGGCCGAAACTTCAGGCGGAGTGTACTCCTTGCCCTGAGCCAGCACGCCCACGTGGTCGCCCTGCTGGACCACCTTGTAGGGAACCATCTTCATCTCGTCGTTCACTTCGTTATAGCGACGTCCCATGAAACGCTTGATGGAGAAAATGGTGTTTTCCGGGTTGGTAATGGCCTGGCGCTTGGCCACCTGGCCCACCAGACGCTCACCCGATTTGCTGAAGCCCACGATGGAGGGCGTGGTGCGCGCGCCTTCCTCGTTGGGAATCACCTTGGGCTCGCCGCCCTCCAGAACCGCAACGCAGGAGTTGGTGGTGCCCAGGTCGATACCGATAATCTTTGCCATAACCGTCCTTTGCTTCGTGTAGAAATCCCGACCTTCTCAGCATGCAGCATGAGTGAGTTATTGTCAACTTTATCTGATCAAGATAATGGCAATCAGAGAACAACCAGACACTGCTTTCTACGCCGTATTCCGCTCCTTCCCTGTGCCTCCGCAGTCTCTTTTCGAGAAAAACAGAAAGAAAATCAGGCAGATAGAGGGCTGCAAGGGGTAGAGGGTCAGGAAAACCGTCTCTGCGGACGGCTTCGGCCCTGCCAGCCTGCGCATCCAGCGCTCCAGGGAGAGGAGCAGAGACCCGGTAACGGCATTGCACACAGCCAAGACAGGTTTGTCCACCCCGCCCCTATCAGTTAGGCTGGAGTTTCCAGGACATAAGCGCATCCATGACAACAGCCGCCGCTCGAGCCCGTTATCCGCTGACCCAGGGAGTGAATCCCTGGCTGGTCACCGTCTCGGTGATGCTGCCCACCTTCATGGAGGTGCTGGATACGGCCATTGCCTCGGTGGCGCTGCCCTATATTGCCGGATCGCTCTCGGCATCCAATTCCGAAGCCACCTGGGTACTCACCAGCTATCTGGTGGCCAACGCCGTTATTCTGCCTGCCTCCAACTGGTTTGCCCACCGCTTTGGCCGCAAGCGCTTCCTCATGAGCTGCGTGATCATCTTCACCATCGCCAGCTTCTTCTGCGGAGCGGCGCCTTCGTTGTGGGTGATTCTGCTGGCACGCATCTGTCAGGGAGCCGGCGGCGGCGCGCTGCAGCCCCTCTCGCAATCCATCCTGCTGGAAAGCTTTCCGGTCGAAAAGCGATCCCAATCCATGGCCGCCTACGGTCTGGGCATTGTGCTGGCTCCGGTGCTGGGCCCCACCCTGGGAGGATGGCTCACCGACACCTTTAGCTGGCGCTACGCCTTTTACATCAACATTCCCGTAGGCCTGCTGGCCATCTTCATGATCAGCCGCTTTGTCCACGATCCGCCCTACATCAAGAACGCCAAGGTAGGCGCATTCGACAACATCGGCTTTGGCCTGCTGATGGTCTGGACCGGCTGCCTGCAAATCGTGCTCGACAAGGGTCAGGAAGACGACTGGTTCGGCGCCATCTGGGTGCGCTGGGCTACGGCCGCGCTGGTCATCTCGCTGGTCATGTGGATCTGGCGTTCCTGGACCAACCCCAAGGGGCTGGTCGACCTGCACGTGCTCAAGGACCGCAACTTCCGCACCGGCTGCATTCTGATGGCCTTGCTGGGCATGTGCATCTACATCACCATCGCCATCCTGCCGCTCTACTACCAGGAAATCCTGGGTTATACGGCCTTTTCGGCAGGCCTGGTGGTGGGTCCGCGCGGCATCGGCTCGTTTATAGGCTCGCCCATCATCGGCATTCTGGGCTCGCGCATCGACGGCCGCAAGCTGATGACCATTGGCTTTATCGGTTTCGGCGTCTGCGCCCTGATCTTTGCCACCATCAATCTGGATATTGGCCCCTACACGCTTCTGCTGCCAATCCTGCTCACCGGCTTTGCGCTGAGCTTTGTCTTTGTGCCCATGGCGACCCTGGCCATGGCCACCATCCCGCGCCAGGAGATGGGCAACGCCACCGGATTGACCAACATGCTGCGCAACATCGGTGGGTCCATCGGAATTTCCATGGCCACCACCGCCATCATCCGCCACGCCGCCCAACACCAGAACGATCTGGGCGCGCACCTGGATCCCTCCAACCCGGTGCTGCAACAGAAAGCGCGGATGATCGGCGTCTATCTGGGCCACCACGTTGGTCCAGCCAACGGACAGGGCGGCGCCTTCGGCATGCTCTACGGGTTGATGCAACAGCAATCGGCACTCATGGCGTATGTGGACGTCTTCCGCTGGACCGCGCTGCTCTCGTTCCTCTGCGCCGGACTGGCCTGGATGTTCAAAAAGCCCGAGAAAAACGTCGCCCCGCCCCCCGGCGTGCATTAGCCGCCTGCGGTGGGGCAGGCATTGCATGCAGCAGCCGCGCTGCGCGCAGCTAGAGCGGTTTCAAAAACAAATGGCAGGGAAAGAATTACTGCTCGTCGTCCATCCAGGTGTGGATCTGGCCAGCGGCGGCCTCTTGTACTTTTTTCCCCTGCAGAAGCTGGCGAATAGCCTCCACCGCGCGCTGTTGGCGTGCGGCGGTGTCATCCTGCGCGGCAGGCGGCGTGATGGTTGCAGACTTGGGTGCTTCCGGTTGCGGATCGTTCGCCATGGTTCACCTATGAAGATCGCTGACTCGATCAGTTTCAGGATTGCTGCACCCACGCAGTAAAGCTGTCCACTCGGCCCGTCCCCAAGGAGGGGAGGCAGCGGAAGAAAGCGAATTGGGTCTATCTATCCTGAAACCGCTCTAGGATCTCATCGGCTGCGATTCCGCTGAGAGCAGAACTATTCTGCCGGCCAGGGCATAAAGCGCTGCTGCGCCTCGTCGTACTCCTCGATGTGGCCGGTAAGGATGTCGTAATACCAGCCATGCACGGTGAGTCGGCCCTCTTTCAGGGCATGGCGGATGGCGGGCTGGGCATGCAGGTTCTTGAGCTGCGCCACCACGTTGCCGCGAATCAGCGAAGCCAGCTCGGCGGAGTCGCCATCCGCCGGATTCAGCGGCTGACGATGCGCAAAGGCCTCTTCCACATGATGCAGCCAACACTCGGCCTTGGGAAGATTGGTCAGGCTCTGCTTGTCCAGCGCGGCCTTCATGGCCCCGCAATCGGAGTGCCCACAAAGAATGGCGTGCTTCACCTTCAGCACTTCCACGGCATATTCAATCGTGGCCGTGCAGCCATCCACATCGTGACTGGTAACGGGGATGACATTGCCGGCATTGCGGGTAATGAACAGGTCGCCGGGATCGGTGCCTAGCACCAGATCGGGCACGACACGGGAATCAGAACAGGTGATAAACAACCAAGCCGGCTGCTGGATCTCTGCCAACAGATGAAATTCGCCACGCCTGCGCGGGAATATCTCCGCAAGGAACCGCTGGTGGCCGTCCACGAGCTTTTGCATGCTTACGCCTCCGACGGCATCTGGGGAAAAGCCGTCTCTGTCAGGCTACAGCAAAAGACGGGGCGGAGAAACACCGTGGCCACGCACCAGAGAAACAGAAAGCCAAGCTTCCCACACAAGAAAAATGGCTCGGAACCCTACGGTTCAGAGCCATTGCGTCAACTTATTGGATTTTGCTTCAGTCCTGTGCCGCCATGGCGAACAGGAGGCCCAGCAGACCACCCACCAAGGGACAGATCAGCAAAAAGCCCGTTCCCATGTTGAGCGAGTGCACCAGAGACTGAATGGTCTGATTGCCAATCGCCAGCCCTTGATACTGCTTCCAGGGATCAGCGGACTGCGGCAGCGGATTGATCAGGTCAATGCGCGCCAGCACCACGGCCACCGCCATCAGCGCGCTCACCATGGAACTCCACACACCGGCCGCGATGCCGACATTGGGGCTCCGTCCAATCTTTTCGCCATGCCATCCGGCCAGCCCCCAGAGAAGAGCGGCTCCGGCCAGCAAACCTATTTGAAGGTAGAAACCCTGCTGCGTATGGTTATCGGAGGCGTAGACGTAGCCAATCATCAGCAAGCCGGCGGGAATCGCCATGAGCAGGGACTTCGTCAGCGATTTCTGCACCTCGGGATTGCTGTTGCCGCCGATCCAGAACAGCAGCGCCGCGTAAGCCACCAGGCAGATGGCCGGATCGTATCCGGTGGTTCCCTGCCCGGGCAGATTCACAATCTCATTCCAGGGCCGGAGCCGCATTGCCAACAGGGCGAGGTCACCCAATGCCAGCAGAATCAGTGGAATACGTATCAAACTCAACCGTCCGGAGGCCATGGGTCTTCCTTCTACTTGGCAGCTCGACGCAACAAAGCTGAAATTGAATCCGCTCCCAGTGTAAACCTAGGTTGCTCAAGGGAATAGTGCAAAAAGCGGCAAGGGATCAGCAGGAGAAAACCGCGCCAAAGCGCCACAAGAAGCAGCTTCTCTTCCTGGCTTAATGGCGGCTAGATGCCAGCCAGCGCGGGTCTTGCAGCCGCTGCGGGAACGGGCTCCTCTTCCGCCTTGGGCTGCACCCGGGCCATCTCCCAGGCGGAGCGGTCCTTCATGAGCCGCGAAACCAGCGCGGTGTGCATTGCATGGCCAGCACGCTCAGCCACCACATGCCCCTCGATGCGGCGTCCGGCCAAAGCCAGGTCGCCAATCAGATCCAGAACCTTGTGGCGCACATACTCATCGCCAAAACGCAGCGGACCATTTTCCGGTCCCTTGGGGCCCAACACGATGGCATTCTCCGGGCTTGCGCCACGGATCAGTCCCATGTCCTTCAACTTCTTCTCATCCGCTTTATAGCCAAAGGTTCGCGCGGCGGCAATCAACGATCCGTAGGTCTCGCTCGCCAGATCCACGTCAACCGACTGGCGTCCGATCGGCGCGGGAAAATCAATGGCGTACTCAATCCGGTAGCCCTCGCCGGGATAAACGCCGATAAACTTGTTGCCCTCGCGCACCTCGACAGGCTTCAGTACCCGGATCACTTCGCGCAGACGGCGCTGGGGCCGGATGCCGCCCTGCTCAAGGGCCTGCACATACGGCAGCGACGAGCCATCCAGAATTGGAAGCTCCAGATTATCCAGCTCCACAATCACGTTGTCCACGCCCATGCCGATCAGGGCTGACAACAGATGCTCGGTGGTAGAAATCAGCACGCCTTGACGCATCAAGCTGGTGGCATAGCTTACCTTGGCCACATTGCGTCCGGTAGCGGCAATCTCAAAATTGTCCAGGTCGGTACGGCGGAAGACGATCCCCGAGCCAGCCGGAGCCGGCAACAGGCGCATGGTAACGGGCGCACCCGAATGCAAACCAACGCCGGTAAACTCCAACGGCGTGGCAACCGTCTGTTCCATCTGTCCAGATTTACGCAAACACAAGCTCCGGGAAATACAATCGGGCCAAGCCCGCAACTTGGATAGATTAGACGCGTTCCGCTATCTCTGTGTTGTGGCATTTTTGCCACAAGTTGCGGACAATTGGCCCTCGATTGTCTGGATTGAAACAGTCCAAAAATGGAATTCTTTCGCTCAGAAAGATGCCACAGGTGGTGAACCCTCCCCTGCACAAAAGATAAAACCGTTTAAAATCAATTAGATATAAAATTGATTTTATTCAAGCCTTCTTGCTGGGTTCTGTCCGGCGCTCTCCCAGACGCGCGAGATACTTCTCTGCTAAAAAACAAGCAGGCTCGGGATTTTCCCTGAGCCTGCTCCATGAATTTCATTCTGTTGTCTGCTTCAGTGCTTGGCGTGCGCTTCCTTTTGCACCACAAACTCGGCTTTGGCCGGAATCGTCAGCGAAATGGAGCCTTCCACAGCCGATTTCTGACTACCGGCAATCACCTCGTTCTGCTTAAGAGCGATGGAGCCTGAATCGATCTGCGCTTCCGCCGTCCAGCGATCGAAGCGCGCCAGCGCGGGCGGCACAGCCGTACCGTTGACTGCGCCATGCTTCCAGTCCAGGTGCAGCGCGCCCTTGGCCGAGCTGGCCAGCTCATCGGCGGAGTAGCCACCCACAGCGAGATTGCCGGAAACCTCCAGTTCGCCTCCGCTCCAGTGCTCACCCAGCAGTTGCCCGACCGCCGCGGCCGAAAGCTTTTCCGCCGTCCCCTTCAGCTCGTAGCCGGGCTTGTCGCCCGCCTTCACAGAGCCCGTCAGGTGCGCATGCCCACCCAAGAGTTCGGCGTCCAGCGAGCCAATCTCCGCACCGGCGGCATTCATCTCCACCCGCATGGCCAACTTGTGCAGGGTGGTGGGCCCCAGCTTGAAGGCGTCCACCTTGAAAACCGCATCCACGTGCGGCCAGACGGTTTGAGCTGCCGGATGGAGCTTGTCGATCAGCTCAGAGAGCAATGTCCCCTTGGTGCGCGCACCAAGCAGAGCAACCTGCAGGGTCTCGGCGTCCAGTTCGGCAAACTGAGCCTCCACGTGGGGAGTACAGTCCTGACAGTCCACCGGCAGGGTGAGAATGGCGCTTCCCTTCAGCGGGCCATAGGTGAAAACCACCGGATCCCAGCGCAACTGGCCCGCCCCAAGATGCAGGGAAGCCTGCGTAATCTGCACAGGATTCACCAGCGCATCGGACTTCCAGTTGGCATTACGCAGTCCGACCGTACCGGAAAGGTTATCGGTTTGCGCCGCACCCGGCTCTTCACTGGGCATCCACGGGCCGGCAGCGGTTACGTCCACCGCCAAGGGTTCGCCAGTCAACTGATCCAGCAACTTCGCCCCTTTAACGCCGCTGACGTGCAGCAGCTCGCGCGCGCCGCTTACAGCCGCCTGCCCACGCAGTCCCAACTGATAGCCCTGCACGCCCAGACGCACACTGGCTTCCAGCGGGACGGCGCCACCCAGCGCAAACGAGGCAGCTCCGGACAGCGCCAGGGGATAGCCCTGCGCTGCGTTCAATACAATCTTGTCTGCCTTGAGCGGTTGCGACAGTCCCGGGCCACGCAACTGGAACCCGTCAACCGTAAGGCTGCCGGTCAGCGGACCAGCCGCTTCCGGCTTCTTCTGCCGAGTTTTCTCGGCCGCGGGCTGAGGCTCCTCGGCGGCTGCTCCTGCGTAGTCAATGCGCCCGCTAACCGTACCCGCGGCATCAAGCCCGGCGGGGATATTGTTGCGCAAGGTCCGCAAGGCATCCAGTCCAGCATCCACCGGAATCCGGTCCAACTCGGCGGTGATCTGAGCCGGCGCGTTGCCGGGCAACTCGCCCGTAATCTTTACCCGTCCTGAGCCCAAAGGTGACTCGCAGCGAAGCTTCTCCACCGTGTGGGTTGAATAGTGATACACAAAGCCGCAGTTGGCATCAAAGTCCATCGGAGAAGCAGGGGCAAACTCGGCGCGATGCACGCCGGCAGCACGCAACCGGGTCTTCACCTGCGCGGCATCCGCCGTCCCTTCTACGTGAATCTCGCCCCGCAGGTCGCCGCGCCAGCCTGGATCACGGCCAATCACCATACGGGTAAACTGACCAAGCTGCGCCTGACGCCATTCCAGATCCAGCTTCAACGGCATCTGACGGAGGTGGGGAGCGGTCTTGGCCGTGGCCCGCAGTTCCACCACGCCCGTGTCACCCTGGTTCAAAGCAAGATCGGTACGCGACGGCTGACCTTTCAGCTCCAGACGCCACTCGCCCGGCCGGTCCTGCCATAGGGACAGATCGGTATCCGTCAGCGAGAAGGGGAGCTTTTCCGCGCCCATTTTCACATTGATGCGGGAGTTGGTGGCGCGCAGATAAGGCAATTGCATGCGCAGCGCCCCGCCCGAACCAGCGTCGGCCTGCGCCGCGCGTCCCAAGAGCGAATCCAGATTCCAGCGGCCATCCGGCATGCGGACCAGGTTCACGCTGGCTTCATCCACGTTGATGCGCGCTAGCTCCAGCTTGCCGCGCCACAGGCTCAGCAGCCGGATGGGAGCCTTCACCGTATTGGCGTGCAGCACGGGCTCGGCCCCGCAGGCGGGATCTTCTTCCACGGTGAGGTTGGTGACCACCAGCGCTGGACGCGGCAGCAGGCGCACGCCCACTTCGCTGATCCGCACCGGCCGTCCCAAAGAAGCCGCCATCAGGCTGGCTGCCCGGTTCTGATATTGATTGAGGCTCACCAGCGGGGGAATCACCAGCGCCAGAATCAGCGCTCCTGTCATTCCTGCCGCAATCCACAATCGCTTCCGTTTGAGTTTTTTCAACTCGTTCTGCCCGTCTTGCACTTGGTCCGCCATGGGATTCCAGAATAAACCGTAGAGGGGAATCCTGCGCAGTACCGAGGCCAGTTCTTCACCACCGGATGGGAAGCACTGCGGAGTACAGCGCTAGCGAATCACGTGCAGCGTGCGCGACCAGCGCGTATCCGGGATAAAGCGCGCCGCAACATGAGCGATCCAGGAAACCATGTGTCCCGCGCCGGCCTGCGTGTACTGATCGTCCGGCGTGACAAACGACCAGTAATTGAACATCGGGCGGCCCACAATGTTCTCCCGGGGCACAAAGCCCCAGTAACGGGAGTCCAGGCTGTTGTGGCGATTGTCGCCCATCATGAAGTACTTGCCCTCGGGCACCACCAGATCCTGGCCGGCCATGAAGCGAGGCGCGCTGACCGCCCACTCCTCCGTTGAGGAGGGCTGGGTGGCTGGCATCTCGTTCGGGAACTCATCCAGAAAATCACTGTGGTTTTGCGCCGTGGTGACTTCGGCATGGGGCTGCACCTGGGGCTCACCGTTGATGTACACAATGCCGTTGCGCAGATGGATGTGGTCGCCGGGAACCGCAATCAGGCGCTTCACCAGGATAAGATACTGGGACTTGCCTTCCACCTCGTCGGCCACCGGCTTGATGAAGACCACAATGTCATTCCGCTTGGGTTCGCGGTAGCGCACCAGGGGCATCCACTTGGAGCTGGGCGCCAGCGTCACACGGTCCACCACCAGGTGATCGCCCACCAGCAGCGTCTTCTCCATGGAGCCGGAGGGAATCACAAAGTTCTGCGCCAGAAAGGTCAGGATGAACAGAAACACGACGAAGACACCGCAAATGCTGGCTACAGCCTCCAGCGGGGTCTCTTCCACCTTCTGTACCGGTTCGGTGGTCTCGATCTCGGATTCGGTCTTTGCTGCCGGGGTCATCTTCTTGGTCATTCGGTCGCTCTGTTGTCCTGTACTGGTTTGCGCGGGAAAAAGTTCCCCGGCTCTGTTTCCCCGGCAAATCCCGAAGCTAGTGGATCACCCGGAAGATACGCTTCCAACGGGCAAAGCCTTTCAGCCGTGCGGGAAGTTCTCTTTCGTGTCCGAGTCTATCATCGTGCGCCATATCGACATCGGTGGTGGAAGGCCGGGTCAGCGAGAAGTAGATCACCAGCGGCCGGGCCACAATGGCCTGACGGGGCACAAAGCCCCAAAAGCGCGAATCCTTACTGTGATTGCGGTTATCGCCCAGCACAAAGTACTCGCCCTCCGGCACCACCAGCTCGCCATTCTGCACCCGGCTCTGCATCTCGCGCCACCACTCGGGATCCACCTGCGGATCGGTGTAAACGCGGGCCGGAAAATGGTCGCGGAAGGGGTTGGGCGGAGCCGGCTCAAACGCGGCGTAGGGCTCGTCGAGCGGCTTGCCGTTCACCAGCACCCGCCCCTGCTCAATGCGGAGCCGGTCTCCCGGCATGCCCACCACGCGCTTGATCAGCAACGGCGGATCGGGATGGTGGAAGACAACAATATCGCCCCGCTGCACCCCACGGTACGGCATCAGCCAGTTGGTGAGCCGGTTCTCCGAGGCATAAATCTGTTTGTTGAACAGCAGGAAGTCACCCACCAGCAGGGTCCGTTCCATGCTTTCGGAGGGGATCAGAAAGGGCTGCAACACAAAGGTGAGCACAAACAGCGCAATCACCACCGTGCGGAGCAAGGAGGCTGCAGCCTCTGTGACCGAGGGACGCTGCCAGAGCTCCGGCGTATGTCCAGGCCGTTCTGGCGTCGGATTTTCCACTTCGCTGCTCATTCCCCGGTCTCTGCCTTCTCCACATCCTGCTGGGACGCTCCGGCCTTGGCCTGAGCCCGATCCAGCAAAGCCAGAGCGCGACGGGCCGCATCCTGCTCGGCATTCTTCTTGGTGCTGCCGGAACCCCGTCCGAGCGCTTTACCTGGCCCGCTCTCCTCGCCCTTCAGGCGCACTTCCACCACAAACCGCTTGCGATGATCCGGACCGCTTTCGCTCTTGACCCGGTACACCGGAGCGCCGCTGCGATCAGCCTGCAAGCGCTCCTGCAAGGCAGACTTGAAGTTGCCCAAAGCCGCACCGGAACGCAGTTCTTCGGCCAGTTGCTCCGCCTCTTCCCCCATCACCTGGCGGCGGACAAAGGCCTTCACCGCCTCCAGCCCTCCATCCAGATAAATGGCGCCAATCACCGCTTCCATGCTGTTGGACAGCACCGTGCCTTTGCGCCGCAAGCCGCTGCGATCTTCCCCTTTGCTCAGCCGCAGGTGCAGACCAAGACCGACCGATTCGGCGACTTCCGCCATATGCTGACGGCTAACCAGGCGAGCCCGCACACGCGTCAGCTCTCCCTCATGCCATTCCCGGTGCTGGTGGAACAGAGCCTCGGCCACAGCCAGACCCAGAACCGCATCCCCCAGAAACTCTAGCCGCTCGTTGTCGCCCGGTATATCCACGGGTTCATCGGCAGCCTTTTCCTTGGCCATCAGTTCATGGACCAGGGAGCGATGCGTGAGGGCACGCACCAGAGACTTTCGCTGGATAAAGGTATAGCCCAGTGCCCGTTCCAGCTCTCCCAACCGTGTTGCTCCGCTTTCCTCGCTCATCCTGAGCCCTATTCCGTTTGCGCGGAGGGCTTTCTCCCGCTCCGCGCCTTCTTCCATTAAACGACAGATGGCCCTGTTCCCAGCCGTGTCTGCCAGGGTTATTTCACCGGCGGTGTTCCACTCTGCTGGGGAGCAGCCGCAGCCGGCCCCTCGGTGGCAGGAGGCGTAGCGCCGTCTTCCTCCTCCGAACAGCTAGCACCCTTGGGCAGATGCGCCGTTTTGATGCCGCGCTCGGCCGCCAACCGGGTGTCCTGCTGGCCATCGCGATTCTCGAGCGCCAGTTTGTACTCCGCCACCGCTTCCTCCCGCTTGCAATCCAGATCCAGCATCCGGCCCAGATAGATGTGCGACCAGGCCAGCAAACGCGGTTCCTTGCTCGTCTTCAACGTGAGCTGGAAGCCACCGATTGCCTGCTCGGGATGCCCGGTCATGGCCGCAATACGCGCCAGAATAAAGTTGGCGCGAGCCGTTTCCGCTAGAGCCGGCACCGTATCCTGAGCCGCATTGCGTTGGATCGCAGCCCGCGCCATGGAGCCTGCGCCAGCCACATCGCCCGCAGCCAGCTTCTGCTCGGCAAGATCCAACCCATCCAGCTTCTTGGGCTTGGAGCGCAACAGCACATCGCCATCCGACTCCTTGTCGAACTCAATCTGGCGGGCACGGTGCACCTGCTGATCCACGTCCATGCTGTACACCATTTCGCCGATGGTGTCCTTCAGACCCGACGGATCGTGCTCGAATTGCACCATCTGCTCGTAAAAATACTGCGTCAGCACAAAGCCCTGGGTCATGTCGTGGCGCACCGCCTGCTGGCGCACCACCTCCATCTTGGCCTGCACGGCGCGGCGCTGGATCTCCAACTTGGTCTGCTCCACACGCTCGATGCCGCCGGGAACCTTCACGTCAGCAATACCGGTATCCATAGTGCGAGCTTCAATGGCCTTGATCAGACACTCGATCGTCAGCGCCACCGTGTCGCTCCGGTAGCGGAACTCAAGCGGAGCTTCGCGAATCTCCTTCAGCACCGGACCGGTGCGATCAATCGCGTTGGCCCGCGAAAACAGCAGCGGCTCAATCAGGTAATGCAGATAGGTGTGGCGGATATCGTCCATGCGGATTTTGCCATCCGTCGAGGGCGAAATCACCACCACATAATCGGTACCGTAAACACGAGCATTCACGATATTGGGCGAGAACTGCGGCTCGATCACCACAATAAAGCGCCGTCCATCGTAGGTGGAGGTAGGCATCTTCAAATACAGGTTGGTGTTCACGATCATCTTGGAGATGGGATCGTGCAGCTTGTCCGCATCATCGTCGTAGAGCCGGTGGGTGGTGAGCCACAGGCCATGCAGGTCCACGGCCTCGGCAAAGGCCTTCAGCAACGGCACAAACTCCAGCACCTGGGTCGCGTCGGGCGGCATCTCCGCCAGCTCCGCGGTCACTTCCATCTCCGGCGGCGGGGTAATATAGAGCGCCAGCGAGATGTACTGCGCCACGTCGCGTTCGGTGCCGGTCATGCGATGCTGCGCAATGTAGAGACAAACCGCGTCGCGACGCTTGCGGGCATCTTCACTCCGGGCCAGGGCCGCGCCAATCTGCTCGCGCACGCGCCGCCGCTCCGGCATGCTGTCGCCGATGCCCTCATCGTAGCCGCAGACGTTCAGCGCCGCGGCCATAATAAACACCGGCTCGGTGCTGATCATCGAGATGGTCGGTCCCGCTGGGTCCACCAGCGTCGGCGTCTTTTCGCGCACGTATCCTTGCCCTGCCGGAGCAGAGGAGGACGAGCTGCTCGACTGCTGGGCCAGGCTCGCAGCCGGACTGAAACCGGCTAGCAGGCAAAGCAAAGACGCGAAAACGAGTGCAATCCATGGCGTACGGCGCATTGTCATCAGTGGAAACCCTGCCTCAAAGTCTAGTTAGACGGCTGCCAAGGGTCAAACGCGAGCCCAAACCATCAGTAAATGCGGCCGCAAACCTTTGCAAAATCAGTACGCCCAATCGCCTTCCGCCAGGCGCTCACAATTTTTCTTGCGAAAAAGATATATCTTGAGATACAGTTTTCTCAACGACAAAGATATATCTCACGATGTATCTGAAAAAAGGAGACAGCTTATGAACAGATTTTTTTGGGGAGCAATGGAAGAACGTAATCAACGCTTTGCCGGACGCAGGCGTCCCGCAAACGACGAGCCAGACGGCCAGGAGCGTGGCCGCGGCGGCCGGGAACATGGTGGACCCTGGCACGGCTTTGGTGGTCCTTTCCACGGGGGACCGCGGCGCGGCATGGAGGGCTTCGGTCCTGGCTTTGCCGAACCGCGCGGACGCATGTTCGACGCCGGCGATGTGCGTCTGGTGGTGATCCGCCTGCTTGCCGACCAACCCAGCTACGGCTATCAGCTCATCAAGACCATGGAGCAGAGCCTGGCCGGCGGCTACACCCCAAGCGCCGGCGTCATCTATCCCACATTGACCCAGCTTGAGGAAGAAGGTTTGGCCGCCTCCACGCTGGAAAACAACAAGAAGGTCTACTCCCTGACGCCGGCCGGTATCGAGTACATGGAAGCCAACAAACGGCAGATCGGCGAACTCTTTGAGCGCCTGGAACGTACGGGACGCAGCTTTGAGCGGGGCCGCTCGCCAGAGATGATGAAGGCTTTTCTGAACCTGCGGAGCGCCGTGATGGCACGCGTTTCCCGGGAAAACATCAAACCCGAGCTGATCGAGAAGATTGTTGCGGCCATCAACGCCGCAGCCCAGACCATCGACGAGCTCTGAGCCACATGCTCAGAGCTTGCCCGTCCGGGTCTCCCGGCCATCTGCGCACTCCAACAACATCAGCTCAGGAGAAGCCCATGCGGCACCCAACACCATGGAGAGCGAGATCCAACTCGCGCGCTCCCAATGCAAAGGAAAGAATCAATGACGATCCCAATTCACCCTGCGTCGCCCCGCCTGGCTGCCGAACCGCATCCCAGGCAGGAACACACAAATATCCAAGACCAGCTTCCCACCGTGGTGGCTCAGAATACGGACGATAAGCCCTCGCAAGTAGAGCTCCTGGGCGCATTCTGCAAGCGGATCCTGGCCAGCATCCCTCTGGAAAAGATTGCTCTGCTCCCGCTGCTGCTGACGGATCTTTCCCTGCTCTCGATTGGCACCACCGTGGCGCTCATGCTGCTGCGTTCCCTCACCGCGAACGGCAAGGGAGAGTCGCTTTTCTACGTGCCTTCGTCCGCCATTCTTCCCGCGACGGAAGCGCTGGAACGCTGAAAAGCCTGGCTTAGGCTTCGCCCCGGTAAATGCAGCCGGAGGTGCAGGTTTCCTCCACCACGATAGAGCTGAGCAGGGGCAGAGCAGGCTGGAGAGCCTGCCAGAGCCA
>Ga0207738_100065_pt1 | contig 24739 bp, 21 predicted proteins | sample LuqExpMetagenom9_FD_187767 | JGI IMG/M metagenome (GOLD analysis project Ga0207738, IMG submission 187767) | Tropical forest soil microbial communities from Luquillo Experimental Forest, Puerto Rico - Sample 9 (SPAdes) | ecosystem: Environmental > Terrestrial > Soil > Tropical forest ... | reverse complement strand
CACGAGCCAGCGTCGCAAGCCTGCTCCCTGGATCAATGTGGATGGCATGCGCTTCCGCCGTTTCACGTCCGGCGCGGTGAACAACCGAGGTATGCAAATCCTGGATCAGGCTGCCGCCACACCACACATTCAGCGACTGGCAGCCCTGGCAGATGCCAAGCACCGGCTTCTTCAAGTTGAACGCGTCCTGCAAGAGCAGCTCATCCATAGCGGTGCGCGCTGGATCTGCCAGGCCACACGCCGCCTCACGCGTCGCGTTATACCGCTCTGGATCCACATCAAACCGGCTACCGGGCAACAAAACCCCTTGGGTGGAGGCAAGCGTACGTGCAATCTCTGCCTGCGTTGCCTCCATGGGGATCACAACCGCCTCAGCGCCTGCCGCTTGCAAGGCGGCAAGATACGGGTCAAGGGAGCTCGCGTTATACACGGCATCCGAGCTGGGTATGGGAAGAGCAATCCGCACACTCATGGGACCTCCTACGAAATTTTGAGATTAACTGGCCAGAGCCTGTGCTTCGCGATCCAGCAATTCTTGAATTCTGTCACGAAGACGGGCCGTCAATTCCTCTGTCTGGCGCAGCGTCATACCGCGGGTCTCAATCGGCTCCCCCACGATCAATTTCACTTGAGTGGGGAACAGATGACGGGTATGGATGGGAAGAAGGTCATACACACCAACCAGAGCCAGCGGAACCAAAGGAACCTGGGAACGAAGAGCCAGATAGGACGCGCCGGCCAGAAAAGGCTTCAGATTGCCGTTCGGAGTTCGTCCGCCTTCTGGAAACACGAACAGGGGCATGCCGCCCTTCAGCGCTTTAACGGCCGCACCCAGGCTCGCCATGGCCGCATGGGTATTTTCCGTATCGATTGGCAACTGGCCGGAACGGTTCAAATACCACCCAATGAATGGAATTGGCCAGAGAGCTTTGCGCGCCAGAATCCGGAACTGAAAGGGCAAGGACGCGAAGACAACCGGCGTATCCATGTAGGAGGTGTGATTGGCTGCATACACCGCCACAGGGTGCCGCTGCAGAATCTCCGCACCCTCCACCGTCAGCCGCGCTCCACTGAACAGAACCATCCAGCGCGCCCAAGCCTGCGCAATCCGGTGCTGAACGCGGCCTCGCTTCTCTATACAGGAAAAAACCAAAGCCGTCGATCCAAGAAGGATCGTGACCAGCGCCATCAGCGGCATATGAATCAGGTTCGTTCGCCAGCAAAGAAACCAGGACAACTGGGCAGGACGACGCACGCGCTGTGTCAACGTTCTTTCTCCTCGAGCAATCTGCGAACTTCTCCTACCAGATAGACGGATCCCGAGACCACAACCGTCTCAGCCTTTGCTGCCAGCGCGCGGTGGATCGCCTCCTGCGGAGATTGGGTCTGCTCCCAATGCGCTCCCTGGGAGCGCGCCACATCCGCCAACTCCTCCAGAGCAGTTGCCCGGGGACTATGGATCGGCGTGAGCAAAATGCGATCGAAGAGCGGAAAAAGAATCTCAGCCAGCTCGCGCAGAGGCTTATCGCGCAGACAACTAAAAATCAAAACAGAGCTTGAATTATACCGCATTACGGTACTTAATCCGGCAGCCAGAGCTCTTGCTCCCGCAGGATTGTGCGCCACGTCCAGTAGCCATTCCCTGCCCTGGGCCTGGAATTTCTCCATCCGTCCCGGCCAGCGCGTAAGAGCGATTCCACGCCGGATGGATTCGGCTGTGATCTGACGGAAGCAAGCCTTGGTTGCGAGCTCTTCTGCCGCGGCCATCGCCAGTGCAGCATTTCTCTGCTGGTGAGCGCCGGCAAGCGGAAGATCTATCTGCACGTCCTCACCGAATATCTTCAGCGTGTATTGAGAGCCAGTGCCGGCAGCAGGCAAGAACTTCTCTGCCCACACGGCACGTGCTTTCAAGCTCTGCTGTACTTCATTGAGAACCTCATCAATTTCTTCGCTCTGCGCCAAGCGCACAAGAATTCCATCTGGACGAACAATGCCGGCCTTCTCGCGCGCAATTGCGCTCACGGTCGAACCCAGCCACTCCATGTGATCCAGTGAAATGTCCGTAATGATAGAGAGCAGAGGGTCGACAACATTGGTTGCGTCCAGACGCCCGCCCAGGCCGACCTCCAGCACCGCTACTTCGACTTCCTGTTCCGCAAACCAGCAAAAAGCCATGGCGGTAAGAACCTCGAAGAAGCTTGGCATCTGAGCCAGACGTCCGCCATCGACCAGTTCCCTGCTTGCCCAGTCGACGCGCCAAAAAATCTTGCCGAATTGCTCGTCGGCAATCTCCGCGCCATCCAGGCGCAACCGTTCATTCACTCGCTCCAGATGCGGCGAGGTATAGAGTCCGGCCTTTAATCCAGATGCGGTAAGAATGCTTGCCAGAGTGGAAGCTGTAGAGCCTTTGCCGTTGGTTCCTGCAATCAGCACACTGGGAAACCGCTTGTGCGGATCACCGAGAGCGCCGAGAAGAACACGGATCTCATCAAGCGAAAACTTCCGCCGAGGTGCGTTCCCGGCAACATGCAGCTCGGGAACCATGGAATTCAACCGCTCAATGGCTGTCTGATAAGACATGGAAACTTCAGTATACGAGCCCTCCGCTCAGGCTCGATCCCGGGCTATTGCCGGAGTAGCATCTCCAACGCCAGCCGAGCATTCTGCAGACAACTGCGCGCCTCTTCTTCAGAAAGCAAGCCCTGGTGCACAGCTTTCTTGCCGCAGTCGTTCACCTGATTGGCTACACGGGGAAAATCTGTATCAAATCCTGTCATCTGCAAATTGTTGTTGACCTCATGCAACAGGTTTCCAAGTGTGGCCGTATTTCTATAACGCGTTCGAACCAGCTTGGAGAGCTGCGGGGGCAGCTTCTGCTTAATAGCCTCTTCCAGCACCGAGCGGCACATGACGGCACAGGCAGTAAACATCCCGTAGAAATAGCAACGCGTAGCCTCGTCCAGATAGCGGTCAGCTTCTTCGGAACTACTGGTGGCCACCACGCACTCTCGCAGGTGCGTAGCGCGCATAACCGCTGGCTCCACCATTTCCAACAATTCCAACGCAAAGGCTGTGCGCAGCAAATCATTTTCCTGGCCATCCAGAGCGCGCTGAATCTCCATCCACTCTGGTGCGTCTCCCTGTCCTTGCTGCTGCAAGCGCATGAGAGAGGTCAGCCGTTGCCGCGCGTGTGCCACAAATCCAACCTGCATGGCTTCGCCTGCACGCTTCCACTCTGTCACAAACTCTTCAGGGTCCTTCTGGTAACGCGCTTCCATCTCATTGAACACGACAGAGGGCAACACACCCTTCAATTGTTCAAAGCGGCCAGTACGCGCAAGCTCCGCAACGGACTCGCAAAAGTCCCGACCCGGAGCTCCATCGGCGGACATCCGCATCAATTCCGTCTCAAGGCGGCTTATATCAATCCCCATACGCAAACTCCTAAAAGCGCTACCAGAACCAGAATAGCGAGAGAAACAAAAAAAAGAACACCTGCTTTATCGGAAAAGATCGCTTTCTATTCGCCCCGCCAAAAACATCCCGTCCCTATCTTCAACAGCTTGCCGCATTCCTGTTGAAGCTGTGGAAACGCCGTCCCCTGTGTAAAGCTTGTCCTTTCGAAACCAATCAGTGCAAAGAACTTGATCTTCGTTTCCACAATTGCGCCCGATTTTCCTTCACCGGTCTTCCTCAAAGCTGTGTGAATCGTGGAGAACAAGCTACCGTTTTTCCGAGCTTCCACCGGGTTTTCCAATTGTCCTTGTTTTGCCTGTCCAGTTTTAGAAAAAAGGACACAAGTTCAAACATCTCGTATTCAACAAGATCTGCCAGTTGTCCACTTTTCCACGCTGAACTACGGGTACTACGGGGTTATCTCTTTCTTTCACATGCACAAAAGCAACACCCGTCGTCCTTCCGCATCCTCCTCCGTGCCAGCCTCCGGTGCTCACAACTGCGCTCGAAATCGAATGTCCCGAGAATCCAGAAAATCGACGAGTTTTCCACCCACCGCAAAAAGCCGCGGATCGCTAGAATCAAGGGAAAGAAAAGACAGCCACTTCCACGCGGCAGCCGAGTGTTGTAGAGTGAGGCCAGCATGGAAAAGTGGCATCGGGAGCATCGAAAGCGCTATGCCGAATGCTGAAACGGAACAGGGAACGCCGGCCGTCGAGGGGGCAGTGATGGAGATTACCGTTAGCCGCCAGGATCTGGTGAAAGAACTGACCGCCACCCAGAGCGTGGTGGAAAGAAAAACTACCATTCCGATTCTGTCCAATTTTTTGATCGAGGCTGAAGAAGACCGGCTGAACATTACCGCCACAGACCTGGACCAGGCGATTCGCACCAGCACGGAAGTCAAGATCAAGAAGCCGGGATCCTGCACGATTCCAGCGCGCAAGCTCTACGACTACATCAAGCTCTTGCCCGATGGCGAAATCTCCATCAAGTTACTCGAGAACCACTGGGTCCAGATCCGCAGCGGCCGGTCCAACACAAAAGTGGTCGGCATGGCGCGCGCCAACTATCCCCAGGTACCCGAGTTCCCTGCCGTTCCCGCCACCACTCTGCCGGTGCTGGCGCTGAAGACGCTGATCGCCCGTACCATCTTCGCCATCTCCAATGAAGAGTCCCGCTATACCCTGAACGGCGCCCTGCTGGTTTTGAAGGATGAGTCGTTGGCCATGGTTGCCACCGACGGTCATCGCCTGTCGTTTGTAGAGAAGGCCAATGAGACTCTTCAGGGCATCAGCGGCGAAAAGCGGGTTCTGATCCCGCGCAAGGCTCTGCAGGAACTACAGCAACTGCTTTCTAATACCGACGCGGAGACACTTGATTTTGCCGACGACGAGCACACGCTCTTCTTCCGCATCGGACATCGCACCTTAAGTACCCGCAAGCTTTCCGGGCAGTTCCCGAACTTTGAGGCTGTCATGCCGCGCGACAACACCAAGTTTGCCGTGGTCCGCTGCACGGAGCTCTCGGCAGCCATCCAGCGCGTGGCCCAGTTTGCCGACGAGCGTTCCGGCGCCATCCGCATGCGGCTGGAGGGAAATGAGCTGAAGGTGAGTGCCAACTCCGCCGAATCGGGCGAATCCGAAGATACCATCGATACGCCGTACTCCAGCGACCCGATTATGGTGGGCTTCAACTCTACCTATATTCTGGACTTCCTGAAGGCAATCGGAAACGAAGGGGAAGTTCGCCTGGAATTCAAGGACTCCCAGTCCGCCGGCCAGATGCGCCCAGAGCCCGGCGATACCGAGCCAGAATATCGCTATCGGTATGTATTGATGCCGATGAGAATCTGAGCAGGTACCGCAGGAAATAGAGCAGCTTTAAGATATCCAGAAAATAACGGCCCGTATATGTATTTTTGTATACATATACGGGCCGCAGTATATTTGCCCCAAAAAGATACAAGTGTCATGATTTTGTATTGCCTTACAAGATGGAGAAAATCACGTAAAATATTGATAAATAGAGATAAATACAAAAAACGAGCCGAATCAAAAAAACAAAATCCTAACTAGAACTTTGGCAGCCAAATTGCAAACAGTCTTTGTTAAAGATTGCAGGACATCCTGACGCCCCCGGAAGGTTGTCCTGCAAATGCAGAGCAATATCGGTAACCTGTGTTGATTGCCATCCCTTGCCTCGGGCCATCTGGCTTTCGCACCAGACATAAACCATTAAGTTGACGCGAGATCCATTTCTCGTTTTTTCCAATATCGGGCCGGACTTGAGTTTGTTCCTCAGAAATAGATGAGCATTTTGAGGTAAGCGGGCCTGGTTTTGGAGGAGGAGACTCATTTGAAATCCCATCGGATGATCACTCGAACACTCGTATTGTTGGCACTTCTGATATTGGCTCCGTTGTCAGTGTTGGCACAGGTCACCAAGGGTTCGATTTCCGGCACAATCGTGGATGCCTCGGGCGCGCTTGTCAGCGATGCCTCTCTGAAGGCGACCAACACAGAGACCGGAGTCAGCTATCAGGCAGTTTCGGACAAGTCCGGCCTGTTCCGCTTTAGCTTGGTCCCCCCGGGCACCTACCGCCTGGAAGTTTCCAAGGCTGGTTTTGAAACCAAGGCTGTTACTCGTCTTGTGGTGCAAACCTCGCAGGATGCTGGTTTGGGAGCGGTTGCGCTTTCCGTCGCCGGTGCCAAGACTGAGGTTCAGGTTTCCGAAACCGAAGCTCCTCTGATCGAGACCACGCAGGCTCAGATCACCAACACTTTTGCTACCCAGAATATGGGCTTGCTGACTGGCGTCAACGAGAACCAGGGCCTTGATAATCTTGCCCTGCTGGTTCCTGGCGTCAATTTGTCGCGCGGCAATAACTTCTCGAACTCGAACGGTGCTACCTTCACATCGAATGGTATCCGTGGCCGCTCCACCGATCAGCAGATCGACGGTCAGAACAACAACGATAACTCTGTTGCTGGCCCCTCTATCGCTGTTTCAGACGCAGAGTTTGTCAGTGAGTACCAGATCATCACCAACAACTTTGGCCCTGAATATGGTCGCAATGGCGGCTCGGTGGTCAACCTTGTGACCAAGTCTGGTACCAACAATCTGCACGGCAGCATCTATGGCAACTGGACCAACAACAAGCTGTCCACGCTTTCAAATATTCAAAAGAAGTACGAAGGCCTGACTGCTCTGCCACGTTCGAATACTGAATTTGGCGGCTTCTCCATCGGCTTCCCGCTTCTCAAGAACAAGGCCTTCTTCTTCAATGGCTTTGATCAGCAGATTTATCACGAGAACTCTCTCTGGCACACTGACGGCATCTCTCCGACTCCTACCGGCTTGACCCAGGTCGCGGCTTGCCCGGGTGTGAATGCCAATGCCCTTACCGCTCTGAAGGCTTATGGTGCCTACGCCATGACTATTGGCAACCCATATACAACCAATGCTGCTAATGTGCCACTCAGTATTGGCGGTACTACATGCAATGTTGAGATGGGCGGTGTTTCTCGTTCAGTTCCAGTGAAGACTCACCTGTTCAACTGGATCCCGCGCGTTGACTATCAAACCGGCAAGGATACCTTCACAGCCCGCTACATTCTGAATCGTAACAACTACTTCAACGCCGATGACAGTGCCGCCGGCGGCTGGTTCTATAACGAGCCTGCTCTCGGTCAGGCTGTAAAGCTTGGCTGGACCCGCGCCTTGACCCAGAACTTGGTCAACGAGGTTTCACTCTCCTACTCCCGTAACAATGTCATGTTCGATGGCGGTACCGACCCCATGGTCGGCCAGGCCAATCAGGCTGTCTCCAAGATCAACGTAGGCACCACGGCGGGCTACTCCAGCCTTGGCTATGGCACAGGCACCACCATGCCTCAGGGTCGTGTGGTTAACACCTACCAGATCCAGGACAATCTGAACTATCAGTTGGGCCGTCACCATCTGAAGGCTGGCATTAACTATACCCACCAGCTTTCGATGAATCCCTTCTTGCCCAACCAGAACGGAACCTTCAGCTTCGCGAACTGGTCCAGCTACTTTATGAGCCAGCCGACCTCCGTTTCGATCGCGGATGGCATCAGAATTCTGCATTTCAAAGAGAATGATCTCTTTTCCTATGTCGGCGATGACTGGCAGTTCAGCAAGAACCTCACCTTCAATCTTGGTCTGACCTACAGCTTCTACGGACAGCCTGCAAACCTCTTCCATGAGAATGACATGGCTCTGCAGACGGGGAAGAACCCCCTGTGGAATCCTGCTCTGCCCCTGTCAGTGACCACGGCTCCCGAACTGCCTAGCGACTACAAGTTGCTTGCTCCTAGCGCGGGCTTTGCCTGGTCTCCTGAGTTCTTGAGTGGCACACACAAGACGGTCATCCGCGGCGGCTACCGTCTCGCCTATGATCCGCCTTTTTATAACATCTACCTGAACATGTCGAGCTCCGCTCCTCAGGTTTTCTCGCAGACCTTCACTTCAAACATCAATAACCTCTTGTCTTCCAACCCCACCGGTCCAGTGGTACGTTCGGATCTGGCACCCTATCTGACCAAGGGCGTAAGCGATCCGCGCACTTATTCGCAGACAAAGGTTGATCCCAACTTTACCGCAGACAAGATTCAGAGCTGGACTCTTGGTATTCAACGAGAGTTGACCAACGGTCTGGCGGCAGAAGTCCGTTACGTGGGCAACCATGGCTCCGACCTCTTCCAGTCCATTAATGCCAATCCCAGTCTGTCTGGTTTGAAGGCTGCTTTCCCAGGCATGGTTCCTAGCTCCATCACGCTGGGTGCCAATGGCCGTGTCGACGGTAACAGCAGTGTGATCCGCAGTCGCATCAATGGAGCAAAGTCCGACTACCAGGGCGTTCAGTCGCAGATCCGCGCTGATAATATCTTCCGCCAACTCTATCTGTCGGCTTCTTACACCTTCAGCAAGACGACCGACTCAGCTTCGGAAATCTTTGGCAGCAACAATGCTGGTAGCACCGTAGCTTTCGCCCAGAATCCTCTCAACTATGGTTCTGCTGAGCATGGTCTCTCAGGTATCGACTACCCGCACAACTTCACCATCAACTTTGCCGAGCGGATTCCCTTCCAGAAGAATCAGAACGGCATCATCGGCCATACACTCGGTGGCTGGACTGTATCCGGCACCTACTACATTGCTTCTGGTCAGAACTACACGCCGATCCAGTATGGATTTGACCGTTCTGGCAGCAAGTCCGGTATTCCTGACTATACCTTCAATGCAGCCTTTGCAGGTATGCCGGATGCCCTTCGCCCATTTGCGGGTAACCGCAATGCTCCTGTAACTCAGGTTGGTGCCTACGCGGGCGATGTTTGCAAGTACTACCAGGGAGAATCTTGCAACGTTTCGCCGACGCAGCTTATTAGTTGGAATGCTGCTAACGCAGGTAGCGACGGCACCCCGGCGGATGTCAAGAATGTCACCAAGAACGACGTGCGGTACATCATGAACAGCACCACTGCGCAGACGGTGATGAACGCACCGTATGGCAATGTTGGCCGTAACGATGCCCGTGACTACTGGACCAATACCGGTGATCTGTCGGTTATGAAGTCCATCAAGCTGCGCGAGAACATGAAGGCTGAGCTCCGCGCCAACATCAGCAATATCTTCAATCACCCCAATTACTCCAGCATCGATCCGTTCTTGGATGATGCCGGTGTCTTCACGGAAGAGAGCGGTTTCGGCGATCCCTCTGTCTTTAGCGGTGGTCACCGTATCATCACCTTCTCCGGCAAGATCAGCTGGTAGTTTGGCGCTCTAAATGGAAGGGGCTGTGGCGAAAGCCACAGCCCCTTCCATTTTGTCTCGAAGATGTAGAAGTTTATCGCTCTTCAAGTATGCAGATGAAGACCGGCCTTAGTTGGCAGCGGGCTTCATAAAGTCCAGCGCACGGATCAGGTAATCTTTCATCTCGCGGCGGCTGACGACTGCGTCCAGAAAGCCCTTTTCCAATAAGAACTCTGCCCTCTGGAAGCCATCGGGAAGTTTTTGGCGGATGGTCTGTTCAATCACGCGAGGACCGGCAAAGCCGATCAGGGCACCAGGCTCGGCAATGTTCAGATCGCCCAGCATGGCAAAGCTAGCCGTGACGCCGCCTGTGGTGGGATCGGTGAGCACGCAGATGTAAGGAACACGTTCTTCATCCAACTGCGCCAAGGTCGTTGAGATCTTAGCCATCTGCATCAGGCTCACAACGCCTTCCATCATGCGGGCGCCACCTGAGGCGGCCACGACGATTAGAGGCTTGCGGCCTTCCCGCGCGCGGTCTGCGGCCCGGGCAATCGTCTCGCCCACCACAGCGCCCATTGAGCCGCCAATAAAGCCGTATTCCATGGCGCTGAGCACCACCTCGTGATGGCCCATCTTGCCCACAGCGTTCAGAATGGCGTCATCGAGCCCAGTCAGCTCCTGGGCCTTTTTCAGCCGCGACTTATAGCTCTTCACATCGCTGAAGTTCAGCGGGTCGGTGGAGCGCAGTCCCTGATCCACCAGCTCATAGCTGGGCTCGAGCAGGAGAGCAATTCGTTCGCGCGCTCCCATCTTGAAGTGATTCTGGCACTTGGGGCACACATTCAGATTGGCCTCAAGCTCTGCTTTCCAGACCACAGCTTTGCATCCGGGGCATTTAATCCAAAGCCCTTCGGTCCGCACGGTCTTGCCTGCCACATCGGCAGAGCTTGCCGCCTGACCAGCGGGCGGCGTGGGGAACTCACCGTTTTCGCGCTTAAACCAGGACATATCGAACCTCATTGTAAATGCCGTGCATGCATCCCTGCGCGGCTGCCTGCCAGTATCCTTCCCTCGCGGGATGGGAGGGGTCAGAATTCAATGCCGCGCTGAGCCAGAATTCCCTTCTGGTAGGCATGCTTCACCTCGCGCATTTCGGTCACCGTGTCGGCCATCTCCACCAGAGTTGGATGCGCATTCCGTCCCGTCAGAATGACATGAACCATCTCCGGACGCGCCTTCAGAGCCTCGGCTACCATTTCCGGGTCGAGCATCTTGTATCCAATGGCGTAGTTGATTTCGTCCAGAATGACCATGTCCCACTCGCCGGAGTAGATGGCTTCGCGAGCTTCTTCCCAGGCCTGCTGTACCAGGCGGATATCTTCAGGGTCGGTTTCCGCTCCGCCGACCTTCACAAAACCTCGTCCCATTTGCCGCAGAACCAGGTTGCCGTGGAAGGCCTCTGCCGCGTCCAGCTCTCCGTAGTGCCAGGAGCCCTTCAGGAACTGGAAAACCAGCACGCGCATGCCGTTGCCCACGGCGCGCAATGCTGTGCCCAAAGCCGCGGTTGTTTTGCCTTTGCCAGGACCAGTGTTGATCAGCAGCAGTCCACGTCGGGAATCGGTCAGTTCATCACTCATCGCACTTCCTAGCTTACAGCCTGCGCATAATCTGCAGGTTCTGGCTCCCTTCCCTCCAACTCAGTGCCCGCTGTGGTAGGGATGTCCGGTCAGGATTGCATAGGCCCTGAAGATCTGCTCGGCCATCACCAGCCGCGCCAGAGAATGCGCCAGCGTCATCTGCCCCAGCGAAAGCAGCAAACGCGCGGAGCTCCGTGCCTGCTCGGACCAGCCGTCGGCAGGACCGATGGCGAAGACGATATGCTGCACGCCCTCGTCTCGCCTCGCTCCGATCCAGCCGGCAAAACTCTCCGAGTTCATTTGCTTGCCACGGCTATCGAGCAATACCGGCCACACGGGCGTTCGTCCCTGCTGGCGGCCCACCCACTCCATGAAGGCGGCTTCCGAGCGGAAGTTCTCCAAGCTGCAGCGCGCGAATCCAGAACAGCGCTCCAGATAGCTTTGGACTAACTTTTCCGAGCCATCTTTTGCCGTGGCCGATGGGCCTATGTGTGCCAGAGTCAGAATCATTGCACCAGAATCTCCGGATCGATCTTCGGTAAAAAAGGGCGCCCTTTCGGACGCCCTCTCGTAACGTACTACCCACACGGTCAAAATCGGACCGTGCGAGCGTTGAAGACTACCGCTTCTTTGCGGCCTTTTTGGCCACGGCCTTCTTCACGATTTTCTTGATGGCTGCCTTCTTGGCTACCGGCTTCTTGGCCACAACCTTGCGCGCAGGAGCAGTCTTCTTGGCAATCGCCTTCTTCACCGCAACCTTCTTAGTGGCAGCTTTTTTGGCAACTACCTTCTTGACCGGCGCCAGCTTCGATGCAGCTTTGGTCGCCTTCTTCGCGACAGTCTTCACCATCTTCTTGAGAGGCTTGGCGGCTACCGTCTTTTTCGCCTTGGCCGGCTTGAGGGATTTCTTCACCGGTTTTGCGGTCACCTTTTTAGCCACAGTCTTCTTCACTGCCGGCTTCTTGGCGGCAACCTTCTTAACGGCACCCCTCTTAGCGGTTACGACCTTCTTCCCTACCGCAGCCTTCTTCCCTGCCACGGTCTTCTTGGCCGCAACAGTCTTCTTCGCTGCAACCACTTTCTTGGCCGGGGCCTTGGCAGCCTTCTTCACCGGAGCGGCTTTCTTTACCGGCTGCGGCACCACAACGGGGGCGGGCGCGTTTTCTGCCACAACTTCCGCGGCAACAACGGGCTCGGCGGCGGGTTCTGGCTTGGTCTCGCTCTGCTTCTTTTTGCGAGCAGCAACGGTCTTCTCGCTCAGCGCCTTGGTCAGCTCGGCATCAAACTCAGCCGGGGTAAACGGCTTGGCGCTCTTGCGCAACCGCTCAATGTCATAGAAGGCGCGGCGCTCGGCAAGAAACACATGGACAACAAAATCCACGTAGTCCAGCAGAATCCATTCGCCGGTGCGGCGGCCTTCGACGGAGTGCGCATACTCGCCAAACTCGCGTTTCAGGCGCAGTTCGATCTCATCGGCAATGGCCGTGGCCTGCCGGTCGTTGCTGGCAGAGGTGATCAGGAAAAAGTCGGCCAGGCCTGAATCCATCGGATCCAGTTCCAGGATGCGCGTATCCGCGCCCTTCTTTTCCTCGCAGACGGCGGCGGCCAGTTGCACCAGCTTCCGCGTCTCTTCATGGGCTTGCGTTGTTGGCATGCGTCAGACTCCAGAAGTTATCGTATCGCCTTCAGCGGCGCGGGTAAATCACTTATAGAGCTGATGGGAGCGAATATAGTCCAAAACGGAGGCCGGGAGCCATGCGTCCACGGCTTGCGTGGGGTTTCGCAGGAGGTGTCGCAGCTCGGTTGCGCTGGCTTCTTCCTCTAGCGAGGGCAGCAGGATCAAGCGCGCCTGCTCGCCTTGCTGATTGCGCAACGCGTAGCCCACCAGCTCTACGCCATGTCGTAAACCACCAAAGACCGGCTCGCCCGCGATAACTACTCCATGGGGAAGTAGCGAAGCCAATTGGTCCAGCTCCACGCCCGGACGGCCCGCGACAACCAGTGTGGCCACAAACGGTAACTCCGCCGCGCGATGCCAGGAGCGGATAGAGGCAAGCGAGTCCGCGCCCATCAGGCAATAGAGTTCACACGCCTGCCCCAGCTCCGCCTTCAGGTTCAGCAGTGTATCGATCGAATAGTTCGGCCGGTTGACGGGGCGTGGCGCATCGGCAAGCGAGATTTCAAAGCCGGGTTCGCCTTCAATCGCCAACTGGGTCATGGCCACGCGGTCATGGAAGCAAGCAGCGCCTCCCCCGGGCTTCAGGGGCTGCGAGCCTACAGGAGTAAAGAGCACCCGATCCAGTTCCAGTGCCTGCAGAGCGGCTCGTGCAATGGCCAGATGGGCGCGATGCGGAGGGTCGAAGCTGCCGCCGTAGAACGCTACCCGAGACCTTCCCTGGTCCTTATGCTCCAAGCCTGTCATCGCTTCTATGGTAGCTCTGTGTGGGCTTAGATCAATACAAAACCCGCGCGGAACACCTCTTCGCTCCCCACGCCGGTCGTGCCCTTTTACCTGCCTTGGCGACCCCCGCTGATAAAATTAGTCAAGACAGATGATCAAAGAATGGTATGCACGCTGGATGTACGATTGGGAGTGGCGCCTGACCACACGCGATGAAAATCGCGTAGTGCGCCCTCTCGAATGGGGCTTCGAGTGGATCGTGCCCTTCCTGGAATCTCACGGAATGAACGACGTGATCCCTACCGAGGCCGAGCAGCAGGATCCGGTCAAGGCAGAAGCGGCGTTCGTGCGCATCAACCAGAGATTGATCGAACAGAGCGATCTCTTCTTTGGTTATGAAAAGCCCACCGACTACCGGTTGGAAGAGCGCTATCCAGAGCTGTTCCCCACCAATGTGCGTCCTGAAACGCTGGCGCAGGATGAGGCTTTGAAGCAAAAGGCCGTCGAAGGCAAGATGGAGAAGGCGCAGTTCCTGCGCTTCACCTCGCCGGAGCGGACGATTTATCCGGAAAACGATTTGGTGAATGCCCGTTGGTATCCTGCTCCGGAGCACAAGGATCCCAAGCGTCCCAAGCAGGCCATTATTGTTATGCCGCAGTGGAACGCGGACGCCTTCAGCCACAATTCGCTGTGCACCATCTTCAACAAATTCGGCGTCTCGGCTCTGCGGCTCTCCAAGCCGTATCACGATATCCGCCGTCCGGCGGAGTTGGAGCGTTCCGACTATGCGGTAAGCGCCAACGTCGGTCGCACACTCTCTGCCTGCCGTCAGGCTGTGGTCGACATTCGCTGCTGTCTGGACTGGCTTCAGGACCAGGGTTACGAACACTTTGGCGTGCTCGGTACCAGCCTTGGCTCCTGCTATGCCTTTCTGGCCAGCGCGCATGATGCACGTCTACGGGTGAACGCCTTCAATCACGCCTCCACATCCTTTGGAGACGTGGTGTGGGCCGGCCAGAGCACGCGTCACATCAAGCAGGGTTTGGACGAAGCTGGTTTGACGCAGGAACGCCTGCGCGCACTCTGGGGCGCCGTTAGCCCCATCAACTACTATCCGCAGATCTCCAGTGAGAAAGCGGGCGGTCCGCAGAAGCGTGTCCTGGTCGTTTATGCGCAGCACGACCTCACCTTCCCGCTGCAATATTCGCTGGAGGTGGTGCGGTCGTTCCAGGAGATCGGCCTGAACTTTGAGCCGCGCATCCTGCCCTGCGGGCATTACACCACTGGCGAAACGCCGTATAAGTTCATCGATGGGTGGTATATGGGTTCCTTTGTCTATCGTGCCTTCAAGGCGCTGCGCGAAGAGAAGGCCGCAGGCCTGAGTCCAGCGCCGGTAGCCGTGGAAGCCTGATCGAAACGGAGTGTTCCACCTTTGCTGCGCTATCTTGCGGCAAGGGGGAAACCACCAGCGTTCCGGCTTAGTTATGTACGCCGTTGAGATTGAAGCGCAACAGCTTGGCAGGATCGAGATACGTGCCCTGCCAGCGCACGGCCCAATGTAGATGCGGTCCCGTTACCCGGCCCGTGGTCCCGCTCAGTCCCACGCGCTCGCCTTGGGCAATGAACTGGCCTTCCCGTACATCGATCTGGCTCAGGTGCATGGAAATCGTCCACAGGCCCATGCCGTGGTCGATCACCACGCAATTGCCTTCGTAGTAGAGCGGACGCGCCAGAACCACCACGCCTCGATTCCCTGCCCTGACCACGGTTCCGGTGCCTACGCGGAAGTCCATGCCCTTGTGGATGCTGGCCATCTTGCCATTGAACATGCGGCGCGTGCCAAAGCTGTCTGTGGGCGGTGCCTGCACGGGCGCATGGAAGCTGCCTTCCCAGAGCGGCTGCACGGCATGCTGCGAAAAGATCCGCGCCTTCAAGTCCGTGTCGTCCTTGATCAGCAGAAGCTGTTCGGGATCCGGCTCGACATACTTTGGCGCCACGGAAAGCGCGCTGGTGCGGTAATGGGACGCCTGAATCACGACCGTCTGGCTGTAGTCGTATGTGCTGCCCGGCTCGTGCACAAGGATGTGCAGCATGGAAGGGCCCAGAGGGGCTTCCACGTCCACACCGGCCAGCGCATACCATCCGGGTACGTCGGCGGCCGGGAAGAACTCCACTTTCTGGCCCAGCCAATCGGCTTCAATCCGAGCGCGCGGTCCAGCGGCAACGTGGATCAGTTCAGGTGAGCCAACTTCTACTCGCGCTGGCGTTACGGTCACAGGAGGGATTTGAGCCCAGGTGCTGCAAACAGCTAAGACGAACAGGAGAGCAAGGCCAAGCTTCAGCAGTCTGGTAGGTGCAAGATCGTGCATACGCATCGTCCAGTCAGTAATTTTGAGACCTGATTCAACCGAAACCAGTCCACATTCTCAGGTTACTTCTTTGTATGGGTATACAGCCAGTTTTCTACCCGTTCTTTGGCGGTATCTACCTCGTCGGCAGTGATGTGCGCGCCGGCTAGCTGACGGTTCTGAGCGTACTGTTGCTGCTTGGTCCCGGGCTGACGGGCCGCCAGATCCAACCAGAAGTAAGCCTCCAGGTAGTTCTGCGGCACGCCCTGGCCAAAGAAGTAGAGTGTGCCGAGGGTTCCTTGCGCGGTGGCGTCGCCCAGGTCGGCTGCCTTGGCGTACCACTTGGCTGCTTCTGCCATGTCGCGAGGCAGCAGCTTGCATCCATCGCGATAGAGAGCTGCCAGGTGCATGGCTCCAGGAATTCCCCCAGCTTTCTCAAACCAGTTGGCTGCCTGCTTGCAATCCTGTGCCCTGCCCGGAGCCGCTGCATAGGCCTCGCCCACGCGGAGGGCGGCTGCCGGGTCGCCCGCAGTGGCCTGAGCAAGCAGAGCGGCATCGATCTGAGCGGTAGGAGTGGGCATCTGCGCGCGGACAAACGGAACGCATCCGGCTGCCAGTGCTGTCCAGGCAAGAATCAATGCGGTTGTCTGGCTTCCCTGCCGGAGTAAATTCATGCGATCCTCTTTCCTCAACTCCACAGTGTACCCAGCTCGCACCCCGAAAAGGAGCAACAAACCAAGCCTGAAGCGAGGGAGGAATCCAAAGCAGAATCCTGACCGGGTGGAGCAGGCTGAACGTCACATTCTTGGACGAAGCCCGGTCCGGTTTCTTTTACTCGACGGCAGTTGTCAAAGCCCGGTATTCCAGCAGCATGCTCATCCGCCAGCGGAGAATCATGCCAAAGGCCAGCACAAAAAAGAGCCCGGCTGTTTGCTCGACGGAGATCACCTGATCCAGATAACTGCGGGCCGCAAAGCGTATGGCTGCCAGCACAATGACCACGGCAAAGAAGGCTCCGGAGCGCCTCATCATGATGCGGTCGCCCTCGCGTTCCAGCTTGGAGGTAGCCAGCAGCGGATAGGCCAGCGCGATGGCTCCCAGCAGGAATGCGCCCAGCGCCCAGAGGACAGGTACGCGGAACACCGGCACAACGAACATGGAAAATCCTGTAGCCATGCCCAGCGGCGGAATCACAATCTTGCGCAGCGTGACCGCCGAGCGGCCCTCCTGCACACGCCACACAAACACAGCCACGGCGCCAGCAAGAGCAGCAACAGCGGAGACACCAGGAGACAAAACCATGACAGGGAACCCTCTGCGTATTTGGATGCAAAAGCTCTAGATTTGGCTGCGCGAAAATGCGCACCCTATTTCTATTTCAGCACAGCCCGCAACACGTTCATGGCAATCTCCGTTTCAGCTCCGTCCTCGACACACGCCGCCAACCCTCGTCGGCAAAGATATAGATTCGTTTTCCGCGCAAATTGTCCGGCCAGGGTTCCGTGGTGGAAATACCTACCGAACTGCGGCAGAGCGGTTCGCGGATCTTGAATTCCTCCAGATCGCGTGGCGCGCGCTGCCGGTCCGGCTCCATGCGGAACATCATCGGGACCGCCTCGTCCACGGGCAACCCGTTCAGCCAGCTATCCCAACTGCACCAACTGGCTAACGCAGTCATGGAGAGGGGCAACTGCGCAGGCATCTGCTGGCGCACATCGAGGAGCAGTTGGCGATAAAAGCCGCGCTGGGAGCGAGTTGCGTCAAAATCAATCTGGAGCGCCTCAGCTCCCGGCTCGCTGGCCGCGCTCAGCAATTGCTGCATGACGGAGGCGCGTGCCGCATCATCGAAGACCGCGCCCGGCGCTACCTCGATGCGGACGACGGGAATACGCTTCGCGGTGGCCGGCAACACGATTGGATTGCGCCTGGGCTGGCTTATAACCGCCGGGCCTATGGTTACGGTGCGGTCCAGATAGGCCACCATGGTGCGTTGCGTATCGAGAGTGGCAAGGTTCTCGCGCCGTTCCCAGGCCCAAAGCGTGATGCGTGGCAGGTGGTCGAGCCGGGAGCCGTAGTGGGGCAGGCCGTCGGAGCGTATCCCCAAACAGCAGAGAGCGATAGCCGCTCCAGCGACCATCGGGCGGGCTGTATTGGAGAAAAATATCATGGTATGCGGCTCCTTCACATTGCTCTAAAACGCGGGCAAAATCAACGCATTCGTCTTGAAGCGATGCGCACACACGCCAAAATCCGCGCTCCCTGCAACTCCGGTTGCCGTAAAATTGAGCTATGACCGACCGCATGCAACTTGCCCTTGCCCAGGCCGACCCCGAGGTGGCCGCTGCTCTTGACCACGAAACCCTTCGCCAGCACGAAGGGCTGGAGATGATTGCCAGCGAGAACTTCGTATCGGAAGCCGTGCTTGAAGCGGCCGGCTCCGTGTTCACCAACAAGTATGCCGAAGGCTATCCTGGCCGTCGCTACTATGGTGGCTGCGAGTTTACCGACGTGGTAGAGAATCTTGCTCGCGATCGCGCCAAACAGCTTTTTGACGCTGAATACGCCAACGTCCAGCCCCACTCCGGTTCCCAGGCTAATGCCTCGGCCTACGGCGCCATCATCAAGCCCGGTGACACAATTCTCGGCCTTGATCTTTCCCACGGCGGCCACCTGACGCACGGCCACAAGCTCAGCTTCTCTGGCAAGCTCTACAACACCACCTTCTACCATGTCCGCAAAGATACCGAGACCATCGACTACGACCAGATGGAAGCGGTTGCCGTTGCTGAGAAGCCCAAGATGATCATCGGCGGCGCCAGCGCCTATCCGCGCCTGTGGGACTTTGAGCGCATGCGTGCCATTGCCGACAAGGTGGGCGCGTACTTTGTTTTCGATATGGCGCACATTGCCGGCCTGGTTGCTGGCGGCGCGCATCCCTCGCCGGTGCCCTATGCGCACATCACCACCACCACCACCCACAAAACGCTGCGTGGACCCCGTTCCGGCCTGATCGTCTGCGGCAAGAACTTCCAGCTCGGCGCAAAGCCGGAACAGACCATCGGTGCGGCTATCGACAAGTCGCTCTTCCCCGGACAGCAGGGTGGCCCGCTCGTTCACATTATTGCCGCCAAGGCCGTGGCCTTTAACGAGTCTCTTCAGTCCAGCTTCAAGTCCTATGCCGCGCAGATTGTGGCGAATGCCAAGGCTCTCGCTGAAGCTCTGCAGAGTGCGGGTTTCCGCCTGGTTTCGGGCGGTACCGATAATCACTTGATTCTGGTGGACGTTTTCCAGAAAGGCATTCTGGGCTCCGAGGCTGAAGAAGCTCTGGGCAAGGCCGGCATTACGGTCAACAAGAATTCGATTCCCTGGGATACCAACCCGCCGCTCAAGCCGTCGGGCATTCGCATCGGTACCCCGGCGCTCACCACGCGCGGCATGAAGGAAGCGGAGATGAAGCAGATCGCCTCCTGGATTACCCGCGCGCTCGAACAGCGCAACGACGACGCGGCCCTTGAAAAAATTCGCGGCGAAGTGGCCGAGCTGGCAGACAAGTTCCCCTTGTATGCCTGGAAGCGTCAACCGGCAGCGGTTGTCTAACTCCACCAAATTGCTCAATAAAAAGACCGCGTCTGTCATCAACGGACGCGGTTTTTTCTTGGTGGTTGAACTAACTCCAACTTGGTTGAATTCTTATCGCCTGAATTCGTATCGAATTAATTTCGGATCGCTGTGCAAAGATAACGAAATTAGCTATTCTCATACCATGTCTGTTGAAAGTATCGTGTCGCTTATTGATGCGGAGCTCCAAAAGCTCTTGCAAGCCCGCGCGTTAATTGCTGCTGCCGGCCGCGTGAATCTGAAGAAAGTCAAAGCCGCCAAGACAGCTGCCAAACCCGCGCGCCAGCGTGTTCTAAGCGCTGAAGCCCGCAAGCGTATTGCCGATGCACAACGTAAACGTTGGGCAGCCCAGAAGGGCAAGAACAAGTAGGCAGCAACTCTCCGGCGAGCCATAGAATGTGTTGTACCGGCGCATCGGATGACTCCAACTGTCTCGCCAGAGATTATCTTGTAAGGCTTAATTGAAGGCGCACACTGTCCTGTAACGATACAGTGGTTTTATTGTCGCCTATTTCTAGTTTGTCTTTTTTGTAACTCCTGCCTCTGGTTATTCTCTCTCCGTGCGTTATTGCAGCAGATCCAGCGCCACCGCTGTCATCGCGCTCACGCCGGCTGGGATTGCACGCTCATAATCCGGTGCAAACAGCGCGGAATGGAGCGAAGGCATCTGGGTACCGCTCTGTTTGCTCGCGGCAAGTTTTTCCGGATTCGCCGCGCCCAGCCAGAACAGTACCCCTGGAATCTTTCCATCCAGGGTGAAGCGGCCCACATCTTCCGATCCCATCACCGGTTTGGCCACCTGCACACGCTCCGCGCCCAGGGTTGCGGTTGCTGCCTTGCGTATCCGTTCGGCCAGAACCGCATCGTTCAGCGTGGGCGGCGTCTGCGTTCCCAGCTCCACCACGGGCATGCGCTCGGCAGGTATGCCGTAAGCCTCGGCCAGACCTTTGGCTGTACGCCGGATGGCTGCCACAATCTCATCCCGCTGCGCCATGGAGTAGGTGCGGAGGGAGAGACCCAGCTTCACTTCGTCGGGAATGATGTTGTTCTTGGTGCCGCCGTGAATCGTCCCCACGGTGAGTACCGCCGGCATTTGTGGGTCGGTTTGCCGGCTCACAATGGTCTGCGCCACCAGAATGAACTCCGCTGCCAGCACGATGGGGTCCTTACCGGCCTCGGGGCGCGATCCGTGCCCACCCACGCCTTTGAGCGTTACATCGATGGAGGTGGAACTGGCCATCAGCGGTCCTGGCTTCAGGGCAATCGATCCTGCCGGAACATCGTTGGAGTCATGTTCGGCCACCACAAAATCAGGCTGACCAAACCGCGCATACATGCGATCCGCCAGCATGGCTGCCGAGCCCTCGATGGTCTCCTCTGCCGGTTGCCCTACAATCACCAGGGTTCCGTGCCACTCGGCCTTGCGCGCTGCCATCTCTGCGGCGGTTCCCAGCATGACGGTCATATGCAGATCGTGTCCGCAGGCATGCATGACGTTCACGGTTTGTCCTGCTGCGTTCTGCGTGGTGGCTTTGCTGGCGTAGTTCACGCCGGTCTTCTCTTCCACCGGCAATCCGTCCGTGTCGGTCCGCAACAGTAGGCGCGGCCCCTTGCCATTCTCCAGCATAGCCACCACGCCGTAGGCCTGCTCGCCGTCGGAATAGCGCCCCACATGCTCGGTGACAACAAAGCCCAACTTGCGCAGCTCCGCCGCAAAAAACGCCGCGGTCTTCTGCTCATGGCGCGAGAGTTCAGGCGCGCGGTGCAGGCTGCGATAGGTTTCTGCAAGCGCGGGCAAGCGCCGCTCCACCGACCCTGCCAAATTGGCGGGAGCCTGAGCCACCAGGCAGGGAGTCAACAGAGCTACCAAACCAACAGCAATTGCGGCAGAGCGCATGCGGAAAACCTCCTCGGACTGCGGGCCCAATCCTGTTTTCGAGCCTACACCACACGGAAGAAGAATTTCCCTTGACCTGTCTAAAGCTGTAGGGTTCACAGTAGGTTCAGGACGATGTATACGGTCACCCAACTCGCCCGGCGTTGCGGCTTGAGCCGCACCACACTGCTCTACTACGAATCGATCGGTTTACTGCAGCCGGCTGAGCGCACAGCCGGCAATTACCGCGCTTACGGCGAGCAAGATCTTGCCCGCCTCAAGCAGATCTGCGCCTATCGCGACGCAGGTCTCAAGCTTACCGATATTCGCGCGCTGGTCAGCCGCAAAGGCTCCGACGCCTCGAAGGTGCTCGAGCACCGCCTACTCGAGATCGATCAGGAGATTGCGGCCCTGCGCGCTCACCAGCAAGCCATCTTCAAACTGCTGGAGCACAAAGCTCTCCGGCAAAGAAGCAAAGGGAAGGATGAAATGATCACCAAGGAAAAATGGGTTTCCATCATGCGCAGCACCGGTTTTAGCGAGGAACAAATGATGGCCTGGCACACCGAGTTCGAACGCTCGGCGCCTGCCGAACATCAGGAATTTCTGGAGTTCCTGCACATTCCCGCGGCAGAGGTGGAACGCATCCGCCAGGCCAGCGGCAAGAAAACCAGTTAACCGTACGCAACCGGAAAAGCAAAAGCGCAGGGCAGTATGGCTCCCTGCGCTTGGCTTTTTTACGGACGCGCGTGCGCCGCATTCTACAAACAGCATTGAGAATGCGGCGTTGCCGCACTCTTCACAAACAGGCGAGGATTTCCACTTCTGCATGAGGAAATCCATCCCCGCCTGCGCAAAACCTGTCCACCAAAAGGAAGAGGGGAGAGCTCATAAGCTCTCCCCTCTTCGTGGTTGCGGTTCAAACTACTTCTTGCTGGGAGCGATGACGTCCTTGGCGGCCTTGGCCACGCGGAACTTCACAACGGTCTTCGCCTTGATCTTGATGGCGGCGCCAGTCTGCGGGTTACGGCCAATGCGGGCCTTGCGCTCTGCCTTTACGAGGCGGCCGATGCCGGGGATCACAAACACGCCGTTCTTCTTGGTTTCCTTGATCGCCGTCTCAGCCAGCAGATCCAGGAAAGCAGCAGCCTGCTTGTTGGTCATTTCCATCTTCTCAGCCATGTGGCGGGTCAGAGCGGTCTTGGTCATTCCAGTAGCCATGTGATGTTCTCCTTATGGGCGTCTCTTGGACGCCTATGTTGCCTGGGTTCTGCTGCACAATGCGTTCCGCATGGAGGGAGTGCGACCGAGGCAACTCATGCACGAAACCCTGTATTCATGCGGGTTCATAAGAACCCTGTCGATGGATACAATGCCGCGTCGGGCCTTACCAAGTCAACCGAAAAACGCCGATTTCCACAAAAAACACCCAGTTTTCCTAGGGTTTCTTCTGTTTTTGTTGGAAATTGCCTGAAAACGCCCATTTTCGTCCCGATTTTAGAGGGTTTCAGCCCCCTACCGGAGCCCGAAAAGCACCTTCTTTTTCGGCGCGCGACCGGCCAGAATCGGCTCGTTCAGCGCGTTCACAACCGGGGTGGCCAGCTTGAAATAGCGAATCACGGTGGCGGCCAGTTTGGCGTCCAGAGCGGTTTCCGGAGGAAGCGAAACGGAGATTCCCCACTGCCGGCAGCGGACTAAATCCATGGCCGGATGCTCCGGATCGAATCCCTTGGGCGCGCGCGCCAGCGGGTTGCCCTCAAACTCGGCAAAAGCCTTCCGCAGCGGAGCGGTACGCAGCAACTTGCGAAAGCTTTCGTGATTGTCCAGAAGCCAATGGCGGATCTGCGCAAGCTGTTCCTTCTCCGGCATCCAGGCTCCGGCGGCAAGAATTACTTCCTTGGCTTCCACATGGAAGTAGTAGCCCGCGCCGGATGTCTTCTCGCAGCCATGCCGTGGCCACCACGCCGCAATGTGCGTCTTGTAAGGAGACTTGTCGCCGCTGAAGCGCGTGTCGCGATAAATGCGAAACAGGCTCTTCTCGGCCGGGCGCACGTGGTCTGGCGCAAACTCCAGCATGGCGTCCGTCACTTTGCGAACCAGCGCCAGCATGGGCTCTTTCAGCTCCGCGTCAAAGGTCTCTTTGCGCGGCTGAAACCAGGCGCGGTCGTTGTGCTTTGCGAGGTCGCGCAGAAACTTCAGCGCCTCGGGCCGGAAGTAAGGAAGTGCAACAGAGGGGGAAGAGCTTTTCTTTATCGCCATAACCGCACCAGTGTAGTTCATCCAGCGGTTTGAGCGTTGCACACAGGGTCTGCGCTATGACATCACTGCAAGTTCTCTATCGGTACGGATCGTAGTCGATCACAAAAGGCATCCATAGTCACACAATCTATCCGCACGCTCCGCCCGCGTCCGCAAGCGCAAGTACTTTGCCACGGAGAAAGCATTTTCTGATGTGAGAGACAAAGGCGAGCGAAGCGAGCAGTTGGCCCCACCGCAGGTGGCGAGCGGCTGACACCACCGCAGGTGGCTAATCCATGTATTTGTCGATGCCGAAAGCGAGCGGTTTGCGGTGGGCTTCGTCTTCCGTGGGCTTGCGGTCTTCTTCCCACAATCTGCGCGCGCGTTCTTCGCCGTCGAGCACGCGGAAGACGCCTTCGGCCAGCGCTTGCAGTTCGTCTTCTCCGGGATAAACGTGGATGCCTGTAATCCAGCCGAGCCGCGCCTTGAGTTCGGCAATCACGCGCTGGCTATAGGCCATGCCGCCGGTCAGCAGCAATCCGTCGACACGGCCTTCCAACACCGCGGCCATCGCACCTGCTTCCTTGGCGATCTGGTACAGCATGGCTTTCAGGATCAGCTCGGCCTGCTGGTCGCCGGCTTCGATGCGCCGTTCCACTTCCATCAGGTCGCGCGTGCCCAGGTAGGCGTAGAGCCCGCCATCGCCAAAGATCTGCCGATCCAGTTCTTTCTGGGTTCGCTCGCCGGAGAAGCAGAGCTTCACCAGTTGCCGAGCCGGAATGGTGCCTGTGCGGTCTGGGCCAAAGGGGCCGTCGTCAATGGCGTTGTTGTCGATCATGCGCCCGTTGCGATGCGCGGAGACGGTGATCCCCGAGCCCATATGCGCAACGATCAGTCGCATATTCTCGTACCGTGTTCCTTGCTCGCGCGCAAAACGCCGCGCCACGGCCTTGATGTTGAGTGCGTGGCCCACGGCCTTGCGCTCCATCAGCGGCGAGCCGGAGATGCGGGCTTCCGGCTCCCATTCATCCACCGTCACGGGGTCCACAATGTAGGCATTCACGCCGGCCTGCCGTGCGAACTCCAGCGCCAGCAATGCGCCCAGGTTGGAGGCATGCTCGCCCCGGCGCGCCGCCTTCAGCTCTTCCACAATGGCCTCGTCCACCAGGTAGGTGCCGCAGGGCATGGGAGGCAGCAAGCCGCCCCGGCCGGCGGTAGCCGCAAGTTGTTCCGCACGATAGCCGGCTTTTTCCAGCTCTTCTGCCACCAGCCCGGCGCGGTAGTCGAGCCGTGCGATCATGGGACGGCCGGCAAAGCGCGTTACTTCTTCGTCTCCGTGGCGGATGGTCTTGATCCACTCCGCGCCAGCACGTGTGTAGATGCC
>Ga0207738_100064_pt1 | contig 24835 bp, 26 predicted proteins | sample LuqExpMetagenom9_FD_187767 | JGI IMG/M metagenome (GOLD analysis project Ga0207738, IMG submission 187767) | Tropical forest soil microbial communities from Luquillo Experimental Forest, Puerto Rico - Sample 9 (SPAdes) | ecosystem: Environmental > Terrestrial > Soil > Tropical forest ... | reverse complement strand
CCAGAAAAAAGGGGAACATCCGCCAGGATGTTCCCCTTTCCTTACCGAACGGCTCGTGAATACGATGAAGCCGGGCAGTGTTGTTGCTTTGGGCCCGGTGTGCCTAAATTACGAACGACTGTAATATAGCCGACCTGCGTGCGGCATTTAGATCTCAATGAGCGGACGGGGCAGACGGGTCTTGGCGCGGTCCAGGAAGAACCGCATGCGCAAGGCTTCGGTGCGCTGCACGGCGACCAGCCGCATCTGGCGGCGGATGTGGTCCTCATGCTCGAGAAAAGTGATCTGGGATTCGTCGGTGGCAGCGTCACGCTCGAGCCGGGCAATACGTTCTTCCACAGAGTGGCGGAAGCGGGGGCTGATCTCGAAGCTTTCGGTTGCGGTGCAATTCTCCAACATGGAATCCCTCCTGAGGAATTTTTAGGGTGCGAGAAAAATTTTTCTCAAATTCCCCTAAAGTTCCGAACTGATGTGCCGATATTAGCGAATGAGCATTGTTGTTTCCAGATTACGAGCATTCCACCAAGGGTAATTAAGTGTTTTAAATTCGGACACTTTTCAAGAGCCCTCTTAGTTTGCTTGGAATTTGTGGAGATTTTTAAAGCATTGCTCGTAATCCGTCCGAGGCACGGCGTCGCGCATATCCCGCGTGGATACAGGAATTTATGCGCCGATTTTGACTCTTCTTGCCGCCCGGAAAAGGATGGCGGGTTCGGGTGCCCGCTACTTACCCGCCTGTGCGGCGTAATACCCCTTGCGCGCCATTACTTTAAGATTTTCGCCTTTGCATTCCACCTGCAATTTTCGATAGCCGCCGTCCTGTTTGGTGTTGCTGGGGACGTAGGTGGCCACGTATTGGGTGCGCAACTCTTCTTCGATCTGGTCAAAGGCGGCGGCTAATTTGTTGCCATTGGCGCCCACATTGATCAGCCGCCCTCCGGTTTCCTCGGTGAGCTTTTTCATGGCCCCATAGCCAAAGTAGCCGTAACCCTGGCTTAGGTAAGAAGGCACGTCGGCAATCAGGATCACATAGGCAGTCACGTTGGCACGCTGGGCGGCTTCAATGGCTCCGGCGAGCTTGATACGACTTCCCTGATCGGCGCCGTCCGTGAGCAGGATGAGAGCTTTACGGCCGGTTTCGGCGTTGAGCTTTTCATAGGAAGCCAGGTAGACGGCGTCGTACAGCACGGTGCCGCGAGGACCGCCCGGGGTAGGAACCGGGCTGGCTCCAAGCGAACCCGGCGCATTGATTTCCGCCTTGTTGAGTGCACGCGAGATCAGCCGGGGGTCGTTGGTCAGGTCCTGCAGCAGGTCGACGTTCACATCCACAGACAGCAGGAAGGCGGCGTCTTTTTTGCGCAGGACGCGTTGGATGAACTGGGAGCCGGCTTGCTGTTCCAGGTTTAGAACCCGCTCTTGGCTGCCGCTGGTGTCAAGCAGGATGCCGAGGGTGAGGGGCAGGTTGTTCTCGGCCTGAAAGCTCTTGAGTGTCTGTGGCACCTTGTCTTCCGCCACAGTGCAATCGCCAGAGGTAAGGTGGGGCACCAGTGCGCCGCCCTTGCCGGTGACGGTAAAGAAGACGTCCACAAGATTGACCTGCACCTTGAACAGCGGCGTCTGTTCCTCCTCCGGGTCGGGGGCCGGAGCATGGGAAACCGGCGAAGCATCGGGCGAGGGGGCCAGTTGCGCCCCGGCAGGCAGGGCCAGCCCGGTGGAAAGCAGGGCGGCAAGGAGGGCGGGGAGGAGGCGCATGTTCATCGTATGTATTAGACGATTCCGGATTAGGGAAGCGCTACTGCGAACTGCATTCCGGTGCACATTGAAGTAAAAGACGCGACAAGCTGTGGGCTGGTGCGTCTGATAGTCTGTGTGATGCAGCCGCAGGTAAGCGGAGGCCGTGCCGAAATTGTGTCTGGCAGGCTCTGGGTGCGGCCATCGTGGGAGGATGAGATCTCTGTGATGCTTGGTCGAAAAGGATTGGCTTTGGCGTCGGTGGTGGCCTTGGGCCTGAGTACTGCTGTGGTGGTGTGCGCGCAGGAGCAGCAGACGACTGTTCCGGATGCGCCGGTACCGCAGGCTCTGCCCAAGCTGCAGGGAGCCGGGCCGATTACGCCGGGCAAGGGTGTGGGCACGGAGACGGCGACGCCGCAGTCTGACAGCGGTGTGTCCTCGACTGGTTGGCAGTCGGGAACCGCGTCGCAGTCTGAGCAGCCTGCTGCCCCCGTACAGCAGCCGGCGGCGCAGAAGTCGGCCGAGCAGACGGCTCCGCCCGCGATTCTGCCCGAGGCTGGTCAGGGTTTCGATCAGATGGCGACCGTCATCAAGGTCAACGTCAACTTTGTGGAAGTACCGGTGACGGTAAAGGACTCGAAGGGAAATCTGGTTGCGGGTTTGACCTTCCGCGACTTCCGCGTCTTTGAGAATGAAAAGCAGGAACCGTTGCATCTGTTCACAGCGGATCCGTTCCCGCTTTCGATTGCCTTTGTGATCGACCAGAGCCTGACGGCCGACGTGATGGCTAAAGTGAACGAGTCGATGGGCGCCATCCAGGGTGCACTGACGCCCTATGACGAAGCGGCGGTCTTTACCTATTCGAATGGAGCCAAGGAGTGGACGGGCTTCACCGGAGCGCAGAGCAACCGGTTGCCGGCCGTGCTGGCCTTGGCCAAGACGATTGGTACGGATATGCAGGTGCCGGTGACCAGTGGTCCGTTGGCGGGCTGCTCTATCCGCAAGAACGGCGACTGCGTGGACCCGAATCTGCAGCCCGGCCGTTCGGCTGGCTCGAATGACTTTGTGCTGGTGCGCAAGGAGATTCACACGCTGAACGACGCGATTCTGATGGCTGCCAAGGAACTTTCGACGCGGCCCAAGGAACGCCGCCGGCTGATCTATGTGATCTCGGATGGCAAGGAATACGGATCGAAGGCTTCGATCAAGGAAGTGATCCGCTATCTGCAGACCAACAAGATCGCGGTGTACGCCACGGGCGTGGGCGATGCGTCCCGGTGGGGCGAGGGCTACGTGAGCCGCGTGCACATTCCGTTCACCATGTATGACAATGTGCTCTACAAGTACACAGCGGCGACCGGTGGCGATCTGGACAGCCAGCGCGGCGTGAATGGCATTGAAAAGAGCTACGCCAAGATTGCCGAGGAAGCCCGCACGCAGTACACGCTGGGCTATCTGAGTCACCAATCGATCTACGACGGCAGGTATCGCAAGATCGATGTGCGGGTGAACCGTCCGGGGCTTGATGTGATCGCCAAGCAGGGCTACTATCCGTCCTCGCAGGATAAGTAAGCAGGACGCAACAAGGCAGGACAAGCAAGCGTGAAGGCAGTAAATCTAGAAGGCCGGTGGGTTGCCCGATGATGACGCAAGCGGCAACCGCCGGCCTTGGTCTTTTGGCGGCTACAACCTGGGGTGGGTCCGACTTTGTGGGCGGCTGGGGCGCTAAACGCGCTCCCGCCATCCTGATCGTGGGCTCGGGGCACTTTGCGTCGTTTGTGTGTTTGCTGGCCTACTGCTGGCTGAGCCGGCTGCCCCTGGCCACGGCGCATGATTTTGCGTTTGCCGCGGCGGGCGGCTTTGTGGGTTCCGTGGGGCTGATGATCTTTTACCGCGCGCTGGCCATGGGCGCGATGGGGCTTACCGCGGCCTTCACCGGGTTGCTAACGGCGCTGCTGCCGGTGATGTACGCCATCTTGAGTCAGGGAGTGCCGCCGGCGATTACCCTGGCCGGGCTGGGGCTCGGGCTGGTGGCCATCTGGCTGATCACGCAAGCCCCCGACGGACACGGCTTGAAGACGCCTCCCCAGGCGCTGGTGCTGGGCGCGATGGCGGGCTGCTGCTTTGGCATGCAGCTAATCCTGTTCAAGCTGGCCGCTGCCAGCGGACTGGTGTGGACCATGACCGCGGGCCGTGCGGCCGGTTCGCTGGCCATGCTGCTGGTGATTCTCTTCCGCCCTCCCGCCAAGCCGTGGAAGGGCTTCTGGCGGACAGGTCTGGCGGCAGGCTTTCTGGATACGGCAGGCAACTTTCTCTACCTGGGTGCGGCCAAGGTGGGACGGATGGATGTGGCCGCCGTGGTCTCGTCGCTCTACCCGGCGGGAACGATCCTGCTGGCGGCGGTGCTGCTGAAGGAATGGCCGGTGCGGCGGCAAGTGCTGGGCATGGTGTTGGCGCTGGGCGCGGTGTTGCTGCTCAGCGCGTAAGCATTGCATGCGGCGGACGCGCCTGGGTCGCACTTCGCACTGGTCATGCAATTCCGGAATCTCAACCGCGCGATGCGGGAAGCTCTTAAAGAAGACTGCTGCGGTGTGTCGCGCGCGCAAAACGCAACAGCCTGCGCGTGGGCGCAGGCTGTTGACGTACTCAGGACTCTCCTCCAAGCCGTCGCGGTGTGGAACGTCGGCCGCGCAGCCGAGGGAGTGAAAACTAGCTTTGCTTGGTCTCGGTGTTGGTCGGAGCGGGTGCAGCATTCTGCTGCGCCTGTGGAGTAGGATCCCCCTTGAGGCCCTCGCGGAATCCTCTCAGCCCTTCGCCCAGACCCTTGCCCAACTCCGGTAGCTTTCGCCCGCCGAAGAGAACAATCAAGACAATGCCAATCACAAGAAGATGCGTAGGCTGAAACAGATCGCCCATACCAATAACCCTCCGCGCCTGCGTTTGGCCAGAGGCCCCACAAGCACACCCGCAATTATCGCACAATGGGCACATGCGGTGCGGCGGCCGCGGCCATGGCGCTAGGCGGAAAGACGCCAGAATCGGGAGAGCGGCAGAGATTCCTGGCAGATAAAGCTCTGGGCCTGTTTTGTTTCTGGTGGAATTGCCGCGGATGCGTCCCGAGAGAAAACAAAAACGTCCTGCACTATTTTTGCAGCAGTGTGCGGGCAGGGCGAAGGGTAGGACGCGCAGGATTGCGGCTGGGTTAATTGACCCGGGCTGGCCCGCCCAGGCGCTCGGTCACCATGGAGTAAAAGCTGGCCAGATCATCCTCATCGCCGTGGGTAAGGCGGCGAAAGACTTTGGTGAGCGGGAACAGGCGCGAGCCGCGGACTTCAACAGCAGGTACTGAAGCCAGCCCGCCGGGGTACTGGGTCATCTCCCAGATGCCGGCGTAACGGCGGCGGACGACCTCGCCGAGGTAACTGCCCCACAGGCGGACCTCGAACTCCAGGTCAAGCTCCGGAGTTTCGCCCACAATGGCCACAATCTCATCCAGGCCGTCGAGGGACTCGGCGGAGAAGTCGAGCTTGCGGCGATACTCGGCGCGGGCACGCACAGCCGCGGCGCGGGCATAGCCTTCCATCATGGCTTCCAGACTGGGGAAGCTGGTGGATTCAAGGCGCGCGCGGATCTGTTGAGCTTCACCCATGGAATACAGAGTATAGGCGGAACCGCCCGGCGCGTCCATCCTTTCATACCGTGGAATCCCAAAAAGGCGGAACGGCATCTGATGTATGTCACACTGAAAGAGGAGGTCCCCCGCGATGAGGAAACTGATGATGGCCGTTCTGGCCGCAACGATGCTGCTGGCTGGCTGCAAGGCCAAGGAAACAGCACCGCTGAGCCGGACCATCTATCCAGAGCCCACGCAGGCCAAGGCCGATCTGGCCAAGGCGCTGGCCTCCGCAGCCGCTAGCCACAAGCGCGTGCTGGTGGACTTTGGCGGCAACTGGTGCAGCGATTGCAAAGTGCTGGATGCTTACTTCCACGACCCGGCCAACAAAGCGTTGCTGGAAGCCAACTATGTGTTGGTGGATGTGAACGTCGGCCATATGGATGCGAATCTGGATCTGGCTGCGCAGTATGGTGTGCCGCTGAATAAGGGCGTGCCGGCTCTGGCGGTGCTGGATGAGCATGGCCAACTGGTGTACAGCCAAAAGGGCGGCGAGTTTGAGTCTATGCGCTCGATGCAGCCCGAGGCGGTCAAGGCATTCTTGACCGAGTGGAAACCTGCCGCGCCTTGTTCGACGGCGATGGTGAGCTGCTGAGAATTTGAGCGGATCGGAAGATCGAAGGGCGCTGGTTCCTATGAGCCAGCGCCCTGTTTGTTTTCAGGCTTTGATCTTGGCGCGATCCGGGCTCCAGTTGATCACGTGATAGGTGGCGGGCGTCTTGCCTACATTGCGGAATGCATGCAGGCTATTGGACGCATTGAAGACCACCGAGCCGGGCTCGACCTTGACCCACTTGCCGTTGGAGAGGGTCTCACATTCACCTTCGCGCAGAATGATGAGTTCCTCGTTTACATGGCGATGCGGTTCGTGCGAGGCCGTGCCGGGATGGAGCGTGGTGATGTGCATCTCCAACTGATCGATGGTGGCGGTGGGCGTGCGGCAGAGAGAGCGGACCTCGCCCTTGTCGTTCTTCACCGGCTTCATCTCGTCCCAGTGAAAGACGGTGGATCCGAGAACAGGTTCCTCGGCCTGCGCGCGGCCTGCGGCCTCAAGAGCGGCGGGCAGTGCAACCAGTGCGGCGATAGCGTTGCGGCGTGTGATCATGTTTCTTCTCCAAACCTGGGCCTGCTCACACCATGCGGATGGCCGTCCATTCGAGTCGTGTGAACAGGCGTTACTAGAAGCTGGCCGCCGGCAGTTTGATCTTGTTGCCGGTCTGGCAGGATTCGTAGGCGCCCAGAACAAGCTGCAGGGCGCGATAACCATCTGCTCCACTGCAAGCGGGGGTGCGGCCGGCGCGGCAGGCTTCACCGAACTCCGCCAACTGGCGCTCGAAGGGAATGTTGGAGATGGCCAGCGGGTCGGATGCGCCGGATTGAGCCGCGCCCTGCACCGGAGCCGGTTCGCCTTCGTCATTCTGCACATCCCAGGCCGTGAGCTTGTCGCCGGTGATCAGCGCCGAGCCTTTGGTCCCGTGGATCTCGATCCGCTCCGGATAACCGGGCCAGAGCGCGGTAGAAGCCTGGATCACGCCGGTTGCGCCGTTGGCATACTTGAGCAGAACACTGGCATTGTCTTCGGATGCGATCTTGTGCAGCGCGCCTTTCTGCCAGAAGCCAAAGACCTCATCCACCGCTCCGATCAGGTGCAGCAGAATGTCCACCTGATGAATCGCCTGATTGATGAGTGCGCCGCCGCCTTCCACATCCCAACTGCCTTTAACAGGGCGCGCGTAATACTCAGCGGAACGGTACCACTTCACATAGGCATCGGCCTGCAGGATCTTGCCGAGCCTGCCCGCCGCCAGTGCGCGTTGCAGGAAGAGCACGGAGTCGTCCCAGCGGTGCTGGCTGACCACGCCCAACTGGATGTTGCCACGCTGCGCGGTTGCGATCATCTTGGCGGCGGTGGCCAGATCGATGGCCATGGGTTTTTGCACCAGCACGTGCTTGCCATGCTGCGCGGCCAATTCCACGGCTTCCAGACGATAGGCAGGGAACGTGCAGACGTCGATAAAGTCGACATCGGCGCGCGCAGCCAGTTCCGCCGGCGTGGCCACAAACGCGGCATTGTAGGCAGCGGCGAACTTGTTGCCGCGCTCCTGGTTGCCGTTGGTGCAGGCCGTAATCGTATAGCCGATGTTCTTGTATGCGTCGGCGTGCTTCCAGGCAATGGCGCCGGTTCCGATGATGCCAACTCTCATGGCTCTCTCCGTCCTAGGTGGTCTAACCAGTCACATGATACCGAGCGGTGCAGGCAGTTGGCGCGGACGACGCAGATGTTTTTTCTTCGAGTTGGATCCACCTGCATGCGCGCACCTGCTGCACACTGCGCGTTCTTCGCGCAGAAAGCAAACGAGCGCACTTGTTCAAAGTGCGCTCGCTGGGTGCATGCAAAGAGTGTGCGGAATCAGGCTTCCGTGGGCTGAGGTGGAGGCGCGGCGGTGACGCCAAACTCGGCATGGCGGAACAGCAGCTTGTGAAACACCAGCGCGGCTGCGCCCCGCAACCGGGCCACGCTGCCTTCCACGGCGGCCACAACGCGTGGCGTGTGCGAGGTGAAGGCACTGGCGATCAGCCGGCTTTCCAGCACGGGCGCAATGCGTTGCCAGAGGGTGGTGCAGTCGCCCACAACCTGAATCACCTCGGGAGCAAGACCGGCGGAAAGCACGGCCAGGCCGCGGGCCAGGTTCTGCATCATGCGATCAATGGAGCGCAGTGCGTTGATGTCGCCAGCGGTGGCCAGATCGAGCAATTGCTGGAAGGTGGCAATGTCGCTATCGGGCGCTAGTTCCTTGTAGTAGCGCAGGCCGGCGCGATTGGAGGCCAGCGTCTCCCAGCAGCCGCGATTACCGCAGCCGCACAGAGGGCCATCTTCTGCAATGGGCATGTGGCCGAATTCGCCGGCCAGACCGTTGTGGCCGTGCAGCAGACGCCCATCCACCAGCAGGCCTGCGCCGATGCCTTCCGAGACGGTGACGGTAAGCAGGTTGGAGACATCGCCCAGTGCGCCGAACCAGCGTGCGGCATAGAGGCAGGCGTTGGCGGCATTTTCAATTTCGACAGGAGCGTCGAGTGCGGTTTCCAGTTCTTTGCGGAAGTCCTCCACCACCCACGGGACGTTGGGCGCAAAGACAAGCTGGCGAGTGCGGGGATCGATGCGGCCGGAGACGCTGACGCCTACGCCGTCGATGCTGAAGTCGGAGGCTTCGGCGCGGAGAGTGCGCGCGGCGGCGGCAACCTTCTCCAGCACCTGGCGGACTTCATCGCGCGAGTGGGTTTGCCGGGGCAGTGTGACGTTCTGCCGGCTGACCAGCTTGCCGTTGATGTCGACAATGGCAAGGCTGGTTTCGCCAGGACGCAGATCGATGGTGAGCGCCACATGCCGGTTGTTGAGCATGACGTAGGTGGGGCGGCGGCCCCGGGGCAGGCGTCCCTGTGCGCCAGCCACGACCCAGCCCTCATCGATCAGTTGGCCTACGATGACGGAGACCGTGGAGGGCTGCAGACCGCTCAGGCGGGCCAGATCGGCGCGGCTGACCGGTTGATTGCGATGCACTGCGCGCAAAAGCAGATCGCGATTGATTTCGCGGGCTGTTTCGCTGGAGGCGATTTTGCTGCGACGAGACAGGGACGGCATGAATCTATGCCTTTCAATACGGCTACAGGAATGAAGATGACGCTACGAATGCGGCAGTTGGACATGCTTGCAGCAGATGGCCGGCGTCAGGCCAAATCAAGCGGAGATGTCAGCGATCGGCTGCTGCTCAAGGTCTCTGCGCGCGCTACGTGCATCGCAACTAAGTGGCACTGTACCACAACCCTACGGGGAAGGTACCAGGACGGCGCGCACAGCAGAAGCCGTGCAGGGCCTGCACTTGCAGCAGATACAGAGAAGACGTGGAACGACAGCACGGTAGGTATGCGGCGAGGATCAGCCGTCTTCCAATGCCCTGTCGAATTGTTTGGCCCGGACCGACGCTAGAGGTCTTTCCGCGTGAACAAATCGTCCTTCTCACGGTGCGAACAGTCAGAGCACTTGAGACAGCAGGCCAGCAGAATGACCACCGCCACTGTCACCAGTACGGACAACACGCCCGAGTTTGCCATAAACCAATGGATGATCCGCTCCATCGCTCTTCTCTCATGTCTGCAGATTCCTGTCACCAGGTGCCGCAGAGCATAGCTGCCCGTTGGAATAGACGAAAATGCTGTCTGAAGGGTGTAGCTCCCTTATCGACGTATACAGAAAAAAACTTCTTGCCGCGAGGGGAATATAAGGCGAAACTATACGTGCGATGAATGCAGAGCCCCAAATCGATGCCGCCAATGGTACGGAAGAATGGCCCGAGGAGCTCCGTTCCCTGCAGCAAAAGGACGAGAGTCCTGCTGAAAAACCTTTGGCAGAACCCTTTGTCAATTGGCTGTTTGTCGATCTGAACTCCTTTTTTGCTTCCGTGGAGCAGGATGTGCGGCCTGACCTGCGCGGCCGTCCGGTGGGCATTGTGCCCATGATGGCGGACACGACGGTGTGTCTGGCGGCCAGTTACGAGGCCAAGGCCTGCGGGGTGAAGACCGGTACGCTGGTGGCCGATGCCAAGCGCATGTGCCCGGAGATGGTGTTTGTGGAGGCACGGCACGAGCTGTATGTGCAGTATCACCACCGAATTGTGGAAGCTGTGGAGAGCTGCGTGCCGGTGTCGGCGGTGTGTTCGATTGATGAGATGGCCTGCCGGCTGTTGGGCCGCGAACGCAAACTGCTGAACGCTCTGGAACTGGGCCTGCAGGTGAAGAAGAAGATTCTGGAAGCGGTGGGGCCCATGATGCGCAGCTCGGTGGGGCTGGCGACAAACCGCTTTCTGGCCAAGATCGCCAGCGATATGGAGAAGCCCAACGGCCTGGTGGCGCTGCCGCTGGACATTCTTCCACGGGCTTTGCGCACCCTGGAGTTGCGCGATCTGCCAGGCATTGGCGCACGGACTGAAAAGCGGCTGAACGAAAAAGGCATCCAATCCATGGCGCAACTGCTGGACCTGGATTGCGAGAACGCAGGCGAGGTTTGGGGCTCGGTGTGGGGCCAGCGGCTATGGTATTGGCTGCGCGGCGAAGATTTCGACATGAGCGAGACCGAGCATCTGAAGTCGCTCAGTCATCAGCACGTGCTGGCGCCGGAGATGCGCAATCAGGAAAAGGCGTGGGCGGTGGCGCACAAGCTGCTGCACAAGGCGGCCATGCGTTTGCGCGCGAATGGTCTGTGGGCGGCATCGATGGGGCTGGCCATTGGTTTTGCGGTGCCGCGTCCGGAGAACAAGCCGGTAAGCCGGTTCGGAGTGCCGACGCGGGGCTGGAAGAGCGATCTCCGACTGGCCGAGTGCCGCGACAATACCACCTTGATTGCCGCGTTGACCAAGCTGTGGCAGATGCAGCCGGACGGCGAAGAGTACAAGCATCCGTACTTTGTGAGTGTGCAACTGGGCGGACTGGTGCCGGACCGTCTGCACTCGCTGAATCTGTTTGAAGGCAGCGAAGAGGAGCAGAGCCGGGTCAAGCTGCTGGAGGCCATGGATGCGCTGAACAACAAGTACGGCATGCATACGCTGGCTCCGGCAACCATGCTGCAGGCCTTCAAGGCCGCTCCCACGCGAATTGCCTTCCACAGCGTTCCAGATCTTTTCTGAGGCACCTGTCCGGGTGCGGATTTCCGCAACAATTTTTTTGTGGTTTGCGTACCTTTCTGCATCCCGCAGAGGGATCAAGTGCGGATAGTTGAATAGCGGCAGGATATATGAGCGAACAAGAGCGGCCCGATTTTGAAGCGTTGGTGGACGAGCATCAGTCGATGGTGTTCTCGCTGGCGCTGCGCATGACGGCAGATCGAGGGCTGGCCGAGGAGATCGCCCAGGACGTGTTTCTGGAACTGGACCGGTGTCTGGGGCAGTTGGAGAGCGCGGAGCATGTGCTCTATTGGCTGCGACGGGTGACGATGAGCCGCTCCACAGACGCACTCCGACGGCGCAAGACGCGGCGGTTCGATCAGTGGGTGGAGATGGAAGATGCGCATGGTGCGCTTGAGGCCGAACCGGCTTCGCCGCTGGGCGTGCGCATGGAAGCTTTGCTGGCCACGCTGCCGGAGGCGCAGCGCGAGACGCTGATTCTGCGCTACCAGGAGGATCTTTCGCCAGAGGAGATAGCTCAAACTCTGGCGGCTCCGGTGGCGACGGTAAAGAGCCATTTGCAAAGAGGATTGAAGATGCTGCGCGCCAAGGCGGCTAGTTCGCTGGGCGAGTTCATACGAAAGAAGGGACCGGTGCCAATCAGCAATGGTGCGGGATGGGAAGGAGCCGGCGGTGAGTCTTGAACCGATGGACAACATGGAAGAGTTCGAGCAGCAGTTGCGTACGGCGCTGGTGCGCCAGGCTGCGCCGGAGGGATTGAAGCAGCGGATTTTGGAGGCGCGCGCGCGCCGCAGGGCGTCTGTGGGAAGTCCCCAGAGTGTGTGGATGCGCATGGCCGCGGGCCTGCTGCTGGCCGCGGTGGTGGGTGGCGGCGTGCTGTGGAAGCGGCATCAGGAAGAGCAGCGCGGTGAAGCGGCTCGCGAACAGGTGATAACGGCGCTGCGCGTGACCAATCGCGCACTGGACAACGTGGAGATCAAGCTGGCCGCGCACGATACGCGGGACGGCGAGCAGGAGCAAAGGAGAACGCGATGAAGTTGAAGATTGTTTCCCTGATTTTGGGTGTGGTGGCGATGGTGCAGGTGGGCATGGCGCAGAATGTTGCGCAGTTGCTACCGGCGCAACTGGAAAAAGATCTGGCGGCGCGCGCTTCCGAAGTGACCGAGGTGACGCTGACCAAATCCATGTTGGGTTTTGCCGCCAAGTTCATGGATGGCAAACGGCATGACGATGCGGCCGTGAAGCAGTTGATTGAGGGCCTGGATGGCATCTATGTCCGGGAATACGAGTTCGACAAGCCGGGGCAATATGGGCCGGAGGTTGTGGAACAGGTACGGCAGGCCGTGGCTACGGCCGAATGGGTACCCCTGGTGCGCGAGCAGGATCGCAAACACGGCGAAACCACTGAAGTGCTGATGAAGGTGGTGAACGGCGAGAATCGCGGCATGTTCATCCTGGAGGCTGAGCCGCGGGAGCTGACCATTGTTCTGATCCTGGGCCCGGTGAAGATGGAGGATCTGGGCAAGCTGAAGCATCTGTCGGGGCTGGGGGCTCTTGGTGCGGTGAGTGGCGCGCAACATGCCGCGCATGGCACGCATACGGGAGGCAGTAAATGAAGCCTTTTGCGTCGATCGTTCTGGTGGCGGTGTTCCTGCTGTTTCCGGCGGTGACGGTGCTGGCCGGCAGTCAGGATCAGGGCTTTGATGCCGTGGTGAAAGCGATCGAAGGCCGTTATCAGGTGCATGCCGAGCGGATGCCGCTGGTGGCGTTTCTAGCAAGAGTGACCGGCACGGGAAAGTATGGCGGCAACCTGCACAAACTGGCAACTGTAGAAGACTTCAAAGCCGATGTGGACAGCGAGGAGCTGACCACGATGGTGGATGAAAAGCTGGGCGCGGGATGGGCCAGCATGGTGCGTGAAGTGAGCCACCATGGCCGGGAAGCCACGCTGGTGTATGTGCGCCCCCATGGGCACGACATGGACATGTTCGTGGTGAGCTCCGAAGGGCGCGAGTTGGACATTGTGGAACTGACCGCAAAGCCCGATGCCCTGGAGCAGAACGTCCGCAAGTATCTGCATGACGGGTCCGAGGCAGACCCAGTCAACGCAGGTGATTGAAGCCGCCTGAGAGCGGCCAGAATCATCCGATGGACTGGAGCAGGAGAGCGACCGCCCCTGCTCCGTTTTTTTATGCCCGCGGCAGAAGAGAGGGAATCAAGTTCGGCAAGGATCAAGCTCCCTATATGCCTGTTCTTGCTGCCTGCCTAGACTGAAGGCAGGATGGCAACTATCGCTCCCACTCCGACTTCAAGCTACCGCGGCAGGCTCGCGCCTTCGCCGACGGGCTTTTTGCATGTGGGGCACGCGCGCACCTTCTGGACCGCGTGGCAGCGTACCCGGCAGGCCGGTGGCGCGCTGATCATGCGCATGGAAGATTTGGACGCGGAGCGGAGCAAGAGTATGTATGCTGAAGCCGCGCTGGAAGACCTGAAGTGGTTGGGCATTCGCTGGATCGAGGGTCCGGACCGTGGCGGTCCCTGCGGCCCTTACCTGCAGAGCAAGCGGCGGTCGTTTTATCTGGCTGCCTGGCGCAAGCTGGTGGAGCGGGGATTTCTGTTTCCCTGCCGTTGCAGCCGCAAGGATCTGGCCGCAGCGCTGGCTGCACCGCACGAGGGCGTGAGCAACGGCAAATTGGAGCCGCTGGACGATGAGCCGGTTTATCCCGGCACCTGTCGTCATCTGCTGGCGCGCTTGCCGCAACTGCCCGGGCCAACCACCAGCCGGGACGAAATGCCGGGCGATGCCAACTGGCGCTTCCGCGTGCCGGATGGCACGGTGGTGGAGTTCGAGGACCGCAATCTGGGCGTGCAGCGTTTTGAGGCCGGCAAGGATTTTGGCGATTTTGTGGTGTGGCGGCGTGACGGCGTGCCCAGCTACCAGTTGGCCTGCGTGGTGGACGATGCGGCCATGGGCATTACCGAAGTGGTGCGCGGAGCCGACCTGCTGAAATCGACTGCGCGGCAGGTTTTGCTGTATGAGGCGCTGGGTATTGCTCCTCCGGCGTTCTACCACTGCAAGCTAGTTGTGGACCACAACGGACGGCGTTTGGCCAAGCGCCACGATGCGCTCAGCCTGCGCACTCTGCGCCAGCAAGGTGTAACGCCGCTCAAGATTTTGGCGGCGGAGCTGCCGATGGAAGTGGCCTAAGGGACTAGCGGTTTGGTTATAAGCTTTGTCATATAAACCCGCCACTATGAATTTTCGAGGAAGAAAAGCGCAACGTTACCTGCTTCCAGATCGAGGACTTGAGCCTTTTCTGCGATCATGCCATACATTGCATATAGCTCATATTGATCTGAAGGCATGTCCATAGCAGAGTTCTCATTTATAGTTTTTCTGATTCGCGCGTTCTCTTCATCGTTGCCAAAACATCAAACTAAACGGCCGGATAGTTCAAGTTTGACTACCTCGCGTCCATCGACCGGATGCGGTCCAATTTCTGGAATAGATCGGCAAGACGGATGGCAATCCGCGTGTCTGGAATGCTGAGTTCGCCATCGACAATCCGTTCAAGGCCGGTTGCTGTGCCGCGATAGGCCATGCGCGAACTGGGCTCGATCACCCACACATGCTCGATGCCGAAGAGGCAATACTCTGCCGCTTTTTGCGCGGTGCGGCGGATGGTGTCTTCCGGCGACATGATCTCGATGACCGCGAGCGGCGGTTCAGAGAGCACGTCGCTGGTGCGCGCGCCGATGCGCAGCACGGAAACATCCGGCACGCGGAACTTCTGCTCCGCGATCTGGATGCGTTGTTCCGTCAGCCCGAAGACGCCCCATTCGTCCATGTTGTTGGTGAACAGGGTGGCCAGAAGAGTTTGCAGGAAAGAGTGCTCGAACTCGCCCACGTTCCGCTCCAGCACCGCGCCCTCGTCGAACTCGCAATCGGGCTCATAGCTTGTGGAGAGGTACTCCTCAAGCGTAATCAGCGGCCGATTGTTTTCGCCGATGGGCTGCGTCGCCATGGTGTTAGTATCCTGCGGCGGAAAGCGGAAAAACAAGAAAAATGCGTCCAGCAAGAAAACGGCGGACCGGAGCTGGTGCTCGGGTCCGCCGTTGTGGTTGATCTGCGTGGTTTATGCCGGAGGATGCGTGCTCAGCGGCTCGGCGGGATTGAACTTGCGGGCCAGGTCGGGAGTCGATTGAATCTCTTCCGGCTTGGGATCGACAGCCTTGTCCGTTTCTGCCGCAAAAACGTAGCTGGGGCCGAACATGTTGCTGGTGAACAGCACCAGCTTCTTGTCGGGCGAGAAGCGGACGTTCGGCTCCATGCGGTAGTAGTGATGGCTCATGTTCACCAGATGCTCGGGATGGAAGACGCCGGGCTGCCAGAAGTCCTTGTCGTTGAGCGTGTCTGCGGTGGGCTTTTTCAGTTCGGGGTGGAAGAGCTCAATCCACTCGCCGTCGGGAGCCTTGGCCACCTGGCCCGGGTCGCCACCGTCGCCGGTAAACAGGTCCAGATCCTTGGTCAGGTTGAAGTGAATCGACCAGTCGTTGCGCAGCATGTGATAGGCGGTGCGCTGGCCGGTCTTGAGGTTATAGCCGGCCAGGAAGAAGTCTTCGCCGCGCGGATACTGCCAGTCGTACCAGATGGTTTCGCCATCCAGACCCCAGAACTCGTGGCCCGCAATCTCCATGGCCATGGTGCGCTTGTGGATGAGGGTGTTGTGCGTGCCATCGGTGTGGATCATCCAGATGCGGTCCACCTTGTGCCAGGGGCCTTCGTGGCAGTACATCAGCAGCTCGGGATTCACGGGTGAGAAGAGCAGGTGGTTGACCCAGTCTGTGGAGTGCAGCAGGATCTTCTCGTCGCCGGGCTTTTCACCGTTGGGGCCGGGCTCCAGGCGGATGGTGAACAGCACCAGCGGCAAACGCGCGGCCAGACGGCGCTCCATCATTTCGCCCTTGTTCATCGGCTGCATGTGGGGGCCCTGCGCGGCGGAGCCAATGCGATTGTCGCCCGCGCCCGCGGGCTGTTTGGCGGGAGGCAGATTGTGGCCGTATTCCTTGCCTTCGGCGTCGCCTTCAATGTACGTGCCGGAGGCCAGGGTCTCATCGGCATTGATGCTTACAATGCCGTGCTTGGCAGGCAGATCGACGAGCTTGCGGATCTTGCCGGTGTTGGTGTCAGCCTTGTAGACGCTGGTGACCTTGGTCGCCGGGTCGGTCTGGGTGTAGAAGACGCTGTTGGTCTTGTAGCCGGCCACCAGGGCATGCACCGTGCCCGGAATCGGACCGGGCCCCTCAGGCTGGGCGTCCTTCGTCGCGGGCGGATTGGCCACCAGCAGCTTGGTCTGCTTCGTCGCCATATCCATCACATGGATGCCGGCTGGCGAGGTGTAGATCATCTGCTTGTTGTCGGGTGTATAGGCGTTGATGTTGAAGTAGAAACCACCGGAGTTGCGCTCATCGCTGAGCCGCCAAACGCGGTGACCGGTGTCTTTATCGACCCAGGTGCGCGGAGGCATGGGGTCGGTTGGCCGGGTTTGTGCCGCTGCGAGAGCGGAGAGCCCGGCAAGGGCAAACAAGGCAACATGGAACACGCGCATGGCGAAATTCTCCTTTGAGCACGGCCTCGCGAACAAGGTTCAGCCAGCTTGTGGCCTGCCCACCAAGAGCGCCTGGAGGCCGAAGTGCGCTCTGAGGTCTGACCAGCAGAGGGATGGGCAGGAACCTTTATACACCGGAACACAATCGAATGGAAAATAGTTTGCAAACAGAAATCGGCAACCCCTGGTATTGTTGGGCGTTGCCGATTCCCGCTTTGATGCGTGCTCTAAGTTGGGTTTTAGCGGTGCTTGATGAAGGCGCCGGTATGCAACTCCGCCATGGCCTGGCGGATTTCTTCCTGGGTATTCATGACGATGGGCCCATACCACGCCACCGGCTCTTCCAGCGGCTTGCCACTGACGAGCAGAAAACGGATGCCATCCGGCCCAGCTTGCACCACAATCTCATCGCCGCGGTCGAATAGCACCATGGAGTGGTTCTTGGCGTCGTAGACGGGTGCTGCGTTGGGATTGGTGGCCGACTCCGTCAGCACGGCCTGCGGAGCCGAGCTATCGCGGAAGGTGCCGGAACCGGCAAAGACATACGCAAAGGCGTTGCGTTCCACCTCCACCTGGATGGTGCGGCGCTTGCCGGGCGGTACGCTGATGTCCACATAGCGCGGATCGGCTGCCACGCCCTCCACGGGCCCCTTCTGGCCCCAGAACGTGCCGCAGAGAATGCGTGCGCGGGTGCCGTCGTCCTCGGTCACTTCCGGGATGGTGGCGGCCGGGATGTCCTGATAGCGCGGGTCGGTCATCTTGAGCGAAGCGGGCAGGTTGGCCCACAGTTGAAAGCCGTGCATGCGGCCCTGCGCGTCGCCGCGCGGCATCTCCTGGTGCAGAATGCCGGAGCCGGCGGTCATCCATTGCACGGAGCCGGGGGTGAGCAGGCCCTTGTTGCCGAGCGAATCGCCATGCGCCACTTCGCCGGCCAGCACATAGGTGATGGTCTCGATGCCCCGGTGGGGATGCCAGGGGAATCCGGCCAGATAGTCGGCGGGGTTGTCATTGCGGAAATCGTCAAACAACAGAAATGGGTCGAAATCGGCAGTCTTGCCGAAGCCGAAGGCGCGCTGCAGCTTGACGCCTGCACCTTCAATGGTTGGTTTTGTGTCCAGCGTTTCGCGGACCGCACGGAGCGACATGGTTGACCTCCTCTCGCATCCGTTCCTTTGATGCAGGGGTGTTAACTAAAGATGCAACCCCCTCCCCTTGCCGGGCATTGCATGCAGCAGCCCGCTTTGCGTCCTTCGTGATAGAGGAGTCGCACAGCGTTCGAGCCGTAGGTCTCTGGGTTCTCTTATCCTTGAGCGGATTGTAAAAGTGGGCTTAGCCCACTTGATCTTCTCACCCACAAGCGCTATTCTCCCCGTATGTCAGCCCATGTGGTTATCAAAAACGCCGATTTTCGCTTGATTACGGAGTTCGCGCAGCCGGACGCCAAAAAGCGCCTGTCGCTCGGTGAGGCTGGCAGCGGCGCTACGGCCTATAACATCTACCGCAATTCCCTCGGTCAGGTGTTTCTCGATCCGGTGAAGGCGATTCCCGCTTCGGAGACATGGCTGTATGAGAATCCCGAGGCGCTGGCCAGCGTGAAGCAAGGCCTGCGTGAGTCCGCTGAGGGCAAGAGCGTCGATCGTGGTTCTTTTGCCAAGTACGCGAGCGAATAGCCATGCGGCGCAAGCTCAAATTCACGCCCACTGCGGACGCCCAACTGACAGCGCTCGAAAGCGCTCCCGCACAAGCCGCTCTCCTTGCACAGGTTCTGAAGACTCTCGGTTTTTTGGAAGTGGATCCCCGCCATCCGGGGTTGCAGACGCACGAGTTCACCTCATTGACCGGCGTGAACGGCGAAAAAGTCTTCGAAGCTTACGCACAGAACAACACGCCCGGCGCGTATCGCGTCTTCTGGCACTATGGTCCCGATGAAATCAAGGGCAAGAAGCGCATCCCGGTGATCACTATCGTTGCGATCACCCGCCATCCCTAGCGATGCGGCTCGCAGAGCAGACAAACAATACCTGGCAGTACCCCGAGAAAATCCAAAGTCCAAGCCTGCACATCCGTCGGCGCGAAGGATGCGAAGCAGGCTGCGGCATGCAATGCCAGGTAAGCTCTATGCCTCCCGGTGATAATCCCCGCTTTTGCCGCCGGTTTTGGACTCGAGCTGGATCTGGTGGAGCACGATGCCTTTGTCGAGTGCCTTGCACATGTCGTAGAGGGTGAGGGCGGCAACCGAGGCTGCGGTCAAGGCTTCCATCTCCACGCCGGTGGGCCCTGTGGTGGAGACTTTTGCGACGATGCGCACTCCGCCGGGAACCACTTCAGCCTCCAGCGCAACATGGCTCAGGGCGATGGGATGGCAGAGCGGGATCAGCTCGGCAGTGCGTTTGGCGGCCTGGATGCCGGCGATGCGCGCCACCTGCAGGGCATCGCCTTTGGGATTCGTGGGCAGGGCATCCAGCACCGCGGCCGAGAGGCTGACAAAGGCCGAGGCCGTGGCGGTGCGGAGTGTGGATTGTTTCATGCTGATGTCCACCATGTGGGCATGGCCCTCGGTGTCGAGATGAGAGAGCTGAGCAGGAGTGGTCATGGGCACCTCAGGGGATCGGAAGTTAGGGCATCAGGATACGGACCAGTTCGCCCGGTTGAAGGGGCTTGCCGGCGGCGGGAAGCACGATGAAGCAGTTGGATTGAGCTAGGGCTGCCAGGTCGCCGGAGCCCTGCCAAGGGACAAAGCGCACGGTGGGTTCCTCCAACTGGAAGCTGCACTGCGCGGGGAGAAAACGCGTCAGGCCTGCTTTGACGGGCCGCTGCGGCCCTTCGGCAAGCCGTGCCAGCGCAAAGCGTGGAGCGCGGTCTGTGCGGCCGGTGAGTGCGGCCAGCACCGGCGCGGCAAAGAGCAGAAACGTGACCGCGGACGAGACCGGGTTGCCTGGCAGTCCGAAACAGGGAACGGCGGTAGCGGATTTTGCGGCGCGGGGCAGTTCAGCGAAGACGGTGGGCTTGCCCGGCTGGATGCGGACGCCGGTAAAAGGGAAGCGCGCGCCAAGTTGCTTGAGCGCAGGCTCCACCAGGTCGAAGTGCCCGGCCGACACGCCCCCGGTGACGAGTACGAGATCGGTTTTGCGAGCCTGCCGGAGCGCGCGCAGGAGTGCCGGCAAATTGTCCGCTGCATTGGGTAGCAGCCAGGGCTCAGCGCCGGCCGCAGTGACCATGGCGGCCAGCATGGGCGCATTGGAGTTGCGAATTTGGCCGGGAGCGGGTGTGGAACCCACCGGCACCACTTCATCGCCGGTGGTGAGAATAGCGACGCGTGGCCGTGCATAAACGGCGAGTGAGACATGTCCGCAACTGGCGGCCAGAGCAATCTGCGCAAAGGTGAGCGGCAAGCCTGGGGCCAGCAATGCATCGCCTTTGCGGGCCTGCGCCGCGCGCGGCACAATGTTTTCGCCAACGGCCAGGGTGCGCTCAACGGCAAGCTGCACGCCTTTGCGGGTCTTCTTCACATGCTCGAACATGGCGATGGCGTCAGCTCCGGCGGGCACGGGAGCGCCGGTCATGATCTCCCAGACGGCGCCTGCGGGGAGCTCCGGCGGCAACGGGTCTCCGGCGCGGATTGCTCCGGCAAGGGGCAGCGGGGTGTGCTGGTTGATCTCAGCGGCACGGCAGGCATAACCGTCGCGGGTGGAGCGGGTGAAGGCGGGCTGATCGGCATCGGCCTTGAGCGGACGGGCCAGCACCCGGCCAGCGGCTTGCTCCAGCGGAACGCGCACCGTACGTGGAGCGCGGTGGATGAGGCGTGCGGTGCGCGCGGCAACCAGCGCCGCGGCTTCATCGTAAGTGAGCAGCTTCTGGCTCATGGCTTGGATTGTAGACGGGAAGCAGCGGCGGGTGTGTGAACAAAAAGAACGGGAGCCCGCGGGCCCCCGTTCGTGTAGCGGTTGGAGATGCGGTTAGAAGGTGAAGCGGCCGGAGAACTCGGTTTGGCGTGCGTCGCCCGCGCCGACTACGGTGCCGAAGCTGGAGGAGGTTCCGCTCCAGGTGCCTTGCACCATGGTGTTGGGATGGTTGAAGACGTTGAAGACCTCAATGCGCAGTTTGAATGCGATCCCTTCCCGGATGGGGAAGTTCTTGTCGAGTGCGGTTGAGAAGGTCACTTCCTTGGGGCCGCGCAGCGAACCAGGGCGTGCGTTGCCGAACTGACCCCAGGCCGGAGCCTGGAAGCTGGTGGCGCTGAAGAAGGCCGAATGGCCGAGTTTGGATTTGCCATCGCCCAGGCGCGTGACCTTGGCAACCTGATTGGGCCGGGCCGCCATGCCGGAGCTGGAGACCGAGAGCATCGGAGTTACAGCCAGGCCGCTTTCAATGGCAGCCAGTCCGGAGGTGCCCCAGCCGGAGAGCAGTTCACGCGCCAGAAGGCTGCTGGAATGCGCGAAGAAGGGCATCTTGTAGACCCAGGCGGAGGTGAAGACGTGGGTACGGTCATAGTCCGGCACGCCGTAATCGTCCATCTGGTTGCGGGGGTTCTGGAAGCTGGCGCTCTGGTCGTAGCCCACGCCCGCGCCATTGGAGCCTGGATTGTTGGGTTGCACATCTTCCAGCGCCTTGCTCCAGGTGTAGGCGGCATTGAGAGTCAGATCGCGGGCCTTCCATACCAGACCGGATTGCAGGCCGTTGTAGTTGGACACGCCGCCGCTGTTGGTGCCGCTGATGGTGCTGTAGCCCTTGTAAGGGGCGTAGTAGAGGGTGGACACGCTGCCCTGGTTGATGCAGGGGTCGTAGGAGTAGCCGGTGATGGCCGGTCCCGCGTAGGGATAGCTGGTGCTGTTCAACGGGTTGCTGGCGCTGGCGGCGCAGGTGGCGGTGCCTGCCGAGGTGCCATTGAGCGCGAAGTTGTAGTTGTAGCCGGAAGAAAGCACGTGCTGCGAAACGCTGCCGGCGTAAGCCACCTGCACCACGGCATTGGCGCGCAACTGACGTTCAACGCCGAGGCTGAAGGTCTTGGTAATGGTGGGCCGGTAGTCGGGGCCAATGATGGTCAGGCTCGGAATACCAGGCGCGCTGGCCGACCCGCCCGCAGTGGGCTGGCTGAGCAGACTGTTGGTGATGGTGGTGCTCTTGGTGTAAGGCGGGTTGAGCATCAGCGAAGAGGTTTGCAGCATGGCCACCTGGGTGTAGCCAATGCCGAAGCCGCCATGGACCGACATTCTGCCGTCCGGCGTCAGCTTGTAAGCAAAGCCGACACGGGGACCGAAGTTATCCTTGCGCGGATTGTTGAAGCCGCGTCCGGTGCCAGCCTGTCCGGCATAGACCAAGCCGTTGGTCAGATCAGCCACCAGACCGGATGAGGTGAGCGGGTTGTTGGATGCGTCCAGCGTTTCTTTGCCGGTAAGGCTGATGACGGGCGCGTTGGCGGCGACAAACTTGCTGGCGTTGAAATTGGTGACGGTGTCGCCTTCCATGTAGGTGGGTCGGTAGTAGCTCCAGCGCAGGCCCAGATTGACGGTCAGGCGAGGATTCACCTTCCAGTCGTCCTGAACATAGGCTTCAAACCAGCGATTGTGGAAGCGGCCGGAGGGCTGCTGGTTGCTTTGCTGATAGGAAGCGTCCAACCCGAGCAGATAGTCGGCTACGGTTTCGTTGGTATGCACGCCGCTGAAGGTGAAGTTGCCCATGGGGAAGGCATTGGCATTGGCGTGACGGATGGTGAACAGATACAGGATGCCGGCCTGGAGCAGATGGTTTCCCTTCAGCCAGCTCACATCGTCTGAAACCACGCCGACGCCGTTGTGGATGAAGTTGGGCTGCGCGCCCACGCCCAGCCAGGCCCAGGTGCCGGCACCGTTCATGCTGATGTCGGGAATGCGGTTGAAGGGATCGGCGTTTGCATAGAGCTGCGCAATGCTGGCGCCAGCAGGCATGGTGTAGTTGGTTACGCCCAGCAGCCATTTGTTGAAGGTTTCGCCGCCTTCGAGTGTGTTGATGAGGTTCGGCGTAATGGTGGAAGTCCAGCGCACCATGGAGTTCAGGCCGCGGCTGTAAACGGTAGCGCCCGGGCTCGGAGCCGGGTCGTTGTAGTTGCGCGACGGACGCAGATCGTTGACCTCTTCATTGGTCCAGCGGGCAGTGATCTGGTTTTTGTCGTTGATGGTGTGGTCGATGCGGTAGTTGTAATCGGCCTGCGTGTCTTTCTCCGTGCCGTTGTTGGTGTAGTTGATGGTGGTGGCGGAGATGGTGTTCACCACGGGCCAGTAGGCGTTCATCAGGGCCACGGCCGTGGGGTCCATGCAGGCTTTGTTGAGCTGGTTGTAGCGGCCCTGCGCATCGGCCTGGATGCAAGAGGCGGGATCGATGCCGCGATAGGTTTTGAGCAGGTTGGCGCCGGTGGTGGAGAGCGTGAGGCAAGGGCCGGTGGAGCCGGTCGGGCAGCCTACGGTGTTGGTCAGGAACGGGTCGTTGCTGAAGTCGCCGTTGCGCATGGCCTGCGGAATCATGTTGCGGGTTTGCAGAGCGGCAGGATAGTGGTTGATGCGCCATTCGCCACCGGCAAAGAAGTAAGTCTTGCGGGCCTTGTTGCCGTTGTACACGTGCGGGATGGAGAGCGGGCCGCCGAAGGTGTAGCCGAAGATGTTGTAGTGCAGGGCGGCAATGCCCTGGGTGGAGGGCGTGATGTACGGCTTGGCGGTTCCAATGAAGTTGTTGCGCACGTACTCGTAGGCGTCGCCGTGGTACTTGGTGCCGCCCGCCTTGGTTTCCACAAGGATCTGGCCTGAACCGGCCATGCCGAATTTGGCGCTGTAGTTGTCCTTGAGGATCTTGAACTCGGAGATGGAATCAATGGTGGGCAGCACGTTGACGTTGATCAGCCCGTTCGGGTCCATGTCATAGAGGCCGTCGATGGTGTAGGTGGTCTTCTCCACCGAGGTGCCGCCGACAATAATCGCCGTCTGGCCCAGATAGCCGCCACCACCGTAGTTGGGCAGGGCATTGGCGCCCGAGGCGGAGCTGACACCGGGCACGATCATGGCCAGCGACTGGAAGTTGCGGCCATTCAGCATCAGATTGGCCACCTGCTTTTCGCTGACCGTACCGCTCAGGTCGGCGCTTTCCGTCTGGACCACGACGGCATCGGCTTCCACCGTGATGGTGACTGAGGCCTCGCCCACGTCCAGCTTCAGGTCGGCGCCACGGCGCTGTCCCGGATCCAGATGCAGATTGCGCACCATCTGGCTCTTGAAGCCGGTCTTCTTGGTGGAGATGGTGTAGTCACCGGTGGTCAGGGATTCCGCTGTAAAGTAGCCCGCGCCGTTACTGGCGGCTTTGACGGAAACGCCGGTGGCCTGATTGGTGACGGTAACCGCCACACCGGAAACCACCGCGCCGGTGGCGTCGGTGACGGTTCCGGAGATGGCGCAACTGTTGGTGTTCTGGGCCTGGAGCCAAACTGCCGGGTAGAGCAGACAGATCAGGGCGCCGATCCGGAGCACTTTCTTTCCTACGAGGTCGAGCCTCATATGGGCCTCCTTCTGCAATGAACTTGCTCTTCGCATTTCCGTGCGCGGAGAGTCAGCTTTGGTGTTGCGAGGGGAAAGTATGCAAAGGCAAAAATTCATGTCAACGGCAAAACGGCTGTTTGTGCAGGTACCGGCCGCCGGTTTACGGGCGCGAGAAGGCAGGCGGAAGCAGACGTAACTTTACCGCTGCAAGGTTCCGCGAAGCGGCACGCGGCAAGGACCATATTGCGGGAGAGGAGAGAGCGGTTGCTGTTCCGCCGGAATTCCGCATTTGCACGGGGACGAATGCGCAGAAAGCTTTGCCCCACAAGCGGGAATCAGAAATTGCATGGGTAGAGACGGCGACGGGCAGTGTGCTGAAAGTGCTGCGTTTGGAGGGCAGGGAGCGAAGCCGAGGCAGCTCGCCCTGCCGGAAGTATGTTTTGCTGGTCGTGCGCAAGCGCTGGGAGTTTGCGCCAAGTAGAGCCGCTCACGGGGAGTGAAAAATTCCGGTCCCCGGAACAGTTTTTCCAAGACAATTTTGGAGTGGCTGCGGGAGGAAGGCGCGGACGATAGACAATTTGCGGAACGAATTCACAGATAGACGGCGGGAGAGAGCCACGTTCACAGCAGCAAAAAGGGCGCATCCGT
>Ga0207738_100061_pt1 | contig 25198 bp, 18 predicted proteins | sample LuqExpMetagenom9_FD_187767 | JGI IMG/M metagenome (GOLD analysis project Ga0207738, IMG submission 187767) | Tropical forest soil microbial communities from Luquillo Experimental Forest, Puerto Rico - Sample 9 (SPAdes) | ecosystem: Environmental > Terrestrial > Soil > Tropical forest ... | reverse complement strand
CGCCCTATCCGGCTGTCGCTGGCCTGTGGGGTAAGCCAACGTTGATCAACAACGTGGAAACGTTCGCCAACGTGGCTCCCATCATCCGCAAGGGTGGCAAGTGGTTTGCCTCGATGGGCTCGGACCGCAGCAAGGGCACCAAGGTTTTTGCACTGACCGGCAAGATCCAGAACACCGGCCTGGTGGAAGTTCCCATGGGCATCAAGCTGCGCGACATCATCGAGACCATTGGTGGTGGCGTTCCCGACGGGCGCAAGTTCAAGGCCGTGCAAACCGGCGGCCCCTCGGGCGGCTGTCTGCCTGAATCCATGCTCGACATCAGCGTGACCTACGATGGCCTGATCACCGTGGGCGCCATGATGGGTTCCGGCGGCATGATCGTCATGGACGATACCTCGTGCATGGTGAACGTAGCCAAATTCTTCATCGAGTTCTGTATGACCGAGTCCTGCGGCAAGTGCATTCCCTGCCGCGCGGGCACGGCGCAGATGCATGCGTTGCTGACCAGGATCTGCGCGGGCGAGGGCACCATGGACGACCTCGACCTGCTGGAAGATCTCTGCGACACGGTCAAGAGCGCCAGCCTTTGCGGCCTTGGCCAGACAGCGCCCAACCCGGTGTTGAGCACGCTGCGTTACTTCCGCAACGAGTACATTGACCACATCCAGCACAAGCGCTGCACAGCCGGCGCCTGCAACATCAAGTCGGCCAGTGGGGAGGTGCACGCATGAGCGACGCCGTTGAAGTCAAAACACTCATCATCGACGGACAAGAAGTGAGCGCACGGCGCGGCCAGTCCATCCTCGAGGTCGCGCGGGAAAACGATATCGATATTCCCACGCTCTGCCATCTGGACGGTCTTGGTGACGTTGGCGCATGCCGCGTTTGCCTGGTTGAAGTCAAGGGAACCCCCAAGCTCTTCCCCGCCTGCGTAACGGCGGTGTACGAAGGCATGGAGGTCACCACCCAGAGCGAGCGCCTGCAGCGTTATCGCAAAAACATTCTGGAGCTCCTGTTTGCCGAGCGCAACCACACCTGCGCGGTGTGCGTGTCGAACGGTGCCTGTGAGTTGCAGAGCATGGCCCAACAACAGGGCCTCACCCATATCCGTTTGCCCTACCGCAACCCGGACCTGAAGGTGGACGCCTCCCATGAGCGCTTCACCGTGGACCACAATCGCTGCATCCTGTGCACGCGCTGCGTGCGCGTGTGCGCCGAGATTGAAGGCGCACATGTATGGGATCTGATGGGCCGTGGCGAAGCCTGCACGGTCATCAGCGATCTGCATGAGGAGTGGGGCGATTCGTCCTGCACCAAGTGCGGCAAGTGTGTCCAGGTGTGCCCGACCGGCGCACTGTTCGACAAGAGCAAGGTCGGCACGGCTCATCCGAAAAATCCGGACTTCCTGCCGTACCTGAACATGATGCGGGAGGCGCAATGAGCAAACTGAAACTGGCAACTGTATGGCTGGATGGGTGCTCGGGCTGCCACATGTCGTTCCTCGACATGGACGAACGGCTCCTGGATCTGGCCGAGCTGGTCGACGTGGTCTATAGCCCGATCGTCGATGCCAAGGAGTTCCCCGACATGGTCGATATCGCCCTTGTCGAAGGCGCCGTGGCCTCGGTGGACGACGAAAAGAAGATCAAGAAAATCCGTGCTCACTCCAGGCTTCTGGTGGCGATGGGCGATTGCGCCATCACCACGAACGTGCCCGGCATGCGCAATCCCATCGGCCCCGCGCCGATTCTGGAACGCGCTTACATCGAGAACGCCAGCATCCAGGCGCAGATTCCCTGCGTCGTGGTGCCGGAGCTGCTGAAGGTTGTGCGCCCCATTCACGAGTTTGTGAAGGTTGACGTCTACATCCCCGGCTGCCCGCCCTCGGCCGACACTTTCTTCACAGCGCTTACCGCGCTGGTTACCGGTGCTCCGCTGGATATTCCGGCGCTCACCCGCTTTGGAGCCTGAGCCATGAGTCAAACCATTACGATTGATCCGGTAACAAGGCTTGAGGGCCACGGCAAGATCACCATCCAATTGGATGGCCAGGGCAAGGTGGCCCATGCGCACTTCCATGTGACCCAGGTCCGTGGTTTCGAGCGCTTTGCCGAAGGCCGTCCGTTCTACGAGATGCCCAGCCTGATGGCCCGCATCTGCGGCATTTGCCCGGTCTCGCACTTGATCGCCTCGGCAAAAGCCTGCGAAGCCATCATGAGCGTGCGCATTCCGCACACCGCTGCCCAGTTGCGCCGCATGTTGAATTTGGCGCAGATGGTGCAGTCGCACGCCCTCAGCTTCTTCTATCTCTCCTCGCCCGATCTTCTACTGGGCATGGAAAGCGACGCCACCAAGCGCCATCTGTTCGGCGTGGTGGCCGCCAACCCCGAACTGGGCAAGGCCGGCGTAGCCCTGCGCCGCTTCGGACAGCACATCATTGAACTGCTCGGCAAAAAACGCATCCATCCCGGATGGGTTGTGCCGGGTGGTGTGACTGAACCGCTCGAAAGCGCCAAGCGCGATGAAATTCTGGCCCTGCTGCCCGAGGCCTACAAGAACATCAAGCTGGCTCTGGACTGGTACAAGAAGATTGCCGATGGCTTCAAGGCCGAGGCCGAAGTCTATGCCAACTTCCCGTCGCACTTCCTGGGCCTGGTCAACGAGGACGACTCCGTCGAATTTACCGACGGCGCGCTCCGCTTGATCGATCCCTCGGGGGCCATCGTCGAAGACGGCATCACGGCCATCCAGTTCCCTGAAGTAATTGGCGAAGCCGTAGAGCCCTACAGCTATACCAAGTTCGCTTACTACAAGCCACTTGGTTATCCCGAGGGCAGCTATCGCGTGGGTCCCCTGGCCCGGCTGAACATTGCCAAAACCATGGGCACACCGCTGGCCGACAAGGAACTCGTCGAGTTCAAGCAACTGTCCGCAGGACCGGTGCAGAGCTCGTTCTACTACCACCATGCACGGCTGGTCGACATCCTCTACGGCATCGAGAAGATCGAAGAGATCCTTACCGATGAGAAGATTCTCGACACCCACGTGCGCGCGCAAGCCGGCGTCAATCGTCTGGAAGGCGCGGGACAGGCCGAAGCACCACGCGGCACGCTGCATCACCACTACAAGGTGGACGATGATGGCAAAATCGTGTGGGCCAACCTGGTGATCGCCACCGGCCAGAACAACAACGCGATGAACAAGGGCGTGGCGCAGGCCGCCAGCCACTACATCAAGAACGGCAAATTCACCGATGGCGCGCTGAACCGCATCGAGGCTGTGATCCGTACCTTCGATCCCTGCCTGAGCTGCTCCACGCACGCCGCCGGCCAGATGCCGCTGGCCCTCTCGCTGGTCACGCCCGATGGCGAAGTCATCGACCGCCTGATCCGCTAAATCCCACGCTCTGCTCCCATCCTTGCCCGCATTCTTTACCGGCAAGGGTGGGAACAGAACAAGTTCAACTGAGTCCCTTCAAAAGAACATGACAAACTTCAAGGCCCGCTGCCTCATCCTCTCCTGTGGCAACACACTGCGTTCGGATGATGGCATCGGGCCATGGCTTTCTGAGTGGGCGCGCGAGCGTTTTAGCCACGAACCCGGTGTGGAAGTCATCACGCGTCATCAATGGACACCGGATCTGGCCGTCGATCTTTCCGCGGCAGAGACCGCACTGTTCATCGACTGCGCCATCGACATTGGCCCTGGAGAGATCCAGCTCAAGGAAGTTGCGCCAGCTTCTGCGGACGCGATCCTGGGCTCGCACCATACCGACGCGCCGGCGTTACTCGGCCTGGCCGAAGCCTATTATTCCATCGCGCCGCGCCGTGCTCTTCTGCTCACCATCGGAGCAGGTTCCATCGAACTGGGCGAGACATTCAGCGCCGTCGTCCAGCAAGCGCTCCCAGCGGCGCAAACACGTCTTGAAGAGGCTGTTGCCAGCCTCCTCGACCGTACCCTTCCCCGCTAGCGCGCAACGCCCGTCAGCTTAATCACATACGCGTACTTGCCCGACAGCTCAGCGGGCAGTTGGATCACGGCCTTTCCATCTTTCATTGCGATGGTCAGTGGCTTGGCGACTCCCAGCAGCGCAGCGGATGTCTTTCCGGATACAGTCGCATCGCTCAACTCCGCTACCGTCAGCGTGTGGGCCTTGGGCGCGCCCAACACGGTGACGTAGAGATCGGCACCTTTGCGGGTAAACCGCAGATCGTCGCCCTCGGCGCTTTTCGCCGTGGCACGCACCCACGGTTTGGTGTCGTAGATAGCTTCGCCGTTCTGCTTCAGCCACGCGCCCAGAGCCTCCAGGCGCGACATCTGCACCGGCGGGATGGTTCCGTCCGCCTCCGGACCTACATCGAGCAGCAGGTTGCCGTTCTTGCTCACGATATCCACCAGCAGCGCGATCAGCTCCTCCGGCGCAATGGTTTCAGCTTCGCCCTCGGCGCGGTTGTATCCAAACGAGCGGCCCAGGCCCCGGCATTCCTCCCACTTCTTCTCGCTGATCTTTTCCAGCTTCTGATATTCGGGCGAAGTGAAGTCGGTGTGTGCAATACCGAAGCGGTCGTCCACCACGCCCTCCGGCACGGCGTTGTAGTAATCGGCCTCCACCTCCATCGCCTTGCCGGTCTTCGGCCAGTCAATGTCGTTCCAGAGCACGTCGGGCTTGTAGCGCGCAATCAGTTCATGAATCTGCGCGAAGGCATAGCGCCCATAGGCTACACTCTGCGGCTTCACCGTCTCGTAATCGGCATTCTCCAGAATCGGCCCGGCATTGAAGGTCCAATCGTAGCCACCGGAGTAGTAGAGTCCGGCGCGAATACCATGCTTGCGCATGGCGGTCACATAATCGCCCACAACGTCACGTTCCGAGCGTAGCTGGCTGGCCTTCAGCGTGGGAGCCGGATTCGGCACTTCCGTAGGCCAGAGCGCAAAGCCCTCGTGATGCTTGGTGGTCAGCACTGCATAACGCGCACCGGCCATCTGGAAGGCCTGCGCCCACGCATCGGGATTCCATTTCTTCGACTCCGTGTTGAACAGGAGCGCAAAGTCGTAGTAGCCGAAGTTGGCGCCATAGTGTTCGCGATGCCAGACGGCGGTGGGCGATCCCGGAACCCGCAGCACATTCAGATACCACTCGGCATAGGGATTGTTGACGATGGTCTCGGTATTCTCGAAGTCATGGCCGGGATGCACCAGCGGCGCCCAGCCGGGCACCGAGTAGAGCCCGTAGTGAATGAAGATGCCCAGCTTGGCCCCGTCATACCAGGCAGGCAGCGGATGACGATCCAGCGAGGCAATGGTTGGCTCGTACTTCACGGCAGATTGCGCACAGGCAAGAGAACCAGCAACCAGCAAAGGCAACAGAAACCGCAGCTTCATTTTGGAGGGCTTCCTTTCGAGCGTCTTTCAGGTAGCGTTAACTATACCGCAAACAAGGCTCCATTGGCGCGGGTTCTCTGCAGAGAGCAACCCGCTTTATCTCGCCCCCCAAGATCGCTAGCCTGCAAAAGCAAAGCGGCCGCACCGGAGTGCAGCCGCTCTGTATTTTTCTGGATAACCCGAACTAGAAGGCAGTCACCGTCTGACGCAGGCTGTAGGAGCTGAGCGTCTTGATGTAATTGCCACGGTCGAACGGAGCCTTGTCGGGCACCGAGCGACGGCTCAGGCAGCCACGGGTCTCAGCCAGCGAGGTGTACTCGCGCTGATCCAGCCAGTAACGCATATCCGCCAGCACGCGGCCAATGTGGTCGATGCCGTGGATGTGCAGGGCCGACACCATCATGGCCACGCTACCGCCGGCAAAGATGCTCTTCAGCACGTCTTCCGCCGAGTGCACGCCGCCGGTAACGGCTACATCGATGTTGGTGTTGCCGTACAGGATTGCCGCCCAATGCAGACGAGTCAACAATTCCGAAGGCGTGGAGAAGTGCAGCGAGGGGCGCACTTCCAAGGCCTCGATATCGAAGTCCGGCTGATAGAAGCGGTTGAACAGAACCACGCCCTTGGCGCCAGCCTCTTCCAGACGCGCCACCAGATTCGGAATGCTGGTAAACGACGCGCTGAGTTTGACGGCGACCGGAACCTTGACGGATCCGCAGACGCTCTTGACCAACTCGAGCAACTGCTCTTCCATCAGATCGGCGGTCTGATTCTTGCTGGTGGCCAGGGCGTAGGTATTCAGTTCGATGGCGGAGGCGCCAGCCTGCTCCATCTCCTTGGCATACCGCACCCAGCCGCCTGCGGTAGCGCCATTGAGGCTGGCCAGGATGGGAATCTTGACCGCTTCACGCGTTTTGCGCAGGTGTTCCAGGTAATGTTCGTGGGTCATGCGGTAGTCCTTGAGTTCCGGAAGGAACCCAAGGGACTCCGCAAAAGTCTCGGTGCCGCGGGAGAGATCTTCATCGAGCGCACGAGCCTCGAGGATGAGCTGCTCCTCAAAGAGCGAGGAGAGCACGACTGCTGCCGCGCCCGCCTCCTCCATGCGACGTACGTTGTCGAGCGACTCGGACAACGGAGTGGATGCCACCACCACCGGGCCGCTCAACTTCATGCCGAGATACTGCATCGACATGTCAACCATTCATCACCTCCGGCGGCCCTGGGGCTACGCCTTCTCTTCCACCTTCTCGGGCGGTGCGATGTTCGGCGTCTCGCCACGGCCCGGCATGGTGGCACGAGCCGAGTAAACGCGCCACTGGCGCTCCACATCGTCCTGTGCTTCAGCCAGCAGCTTGGCAGCCAGATCCGGATTGCTCCGAGCCAACATCGTGTAACGGGCTTCGCGGTACGCGTATTCCTTCAAGCGAATCGCAGGAGCCTTCGAATCGAGCTGGAACGGATTCTTGCCCGAGTCACGCAACATTGGATTGTACCGCATCAGAGGCCAGTAGCCCGACTGCACGGCCAACTTCTGCTGTTCCAAACCGTGGAGCAGGTCGTAACCGTGGGCGATGCAAGAGGCGTAGGCGATGATGATCGAAGGACCATCGTAGGCTTCAGCTTCCTGGAAGGCCTTGATCACGTGGCTGTCATTGGCGCCGAGAGCGACGCGGGCCACATAGACCGAACCATAGCTGACCGCTTCCATCGCCAGGTCCTTCTTGCTGACCGGCTTGCCGGCAGCGGCGAACTTGGCAACGGCACCACGCGGAGTCGACTTGGACATCTGACCGCCGGTGTTGGAGTAGGTCTCCGTGTCGAGGACGAGAACATTGATGTTCTTGCCCGAACCGAGCACGTGATCCAGACCGCCGTAGCCGATGTCGTACGCCCAGCCGTCGCCACCCAGGATCCACACGCTCTTGCGCACCAGCGCATCGGCAATCGAAACCAGGTTGCGGGCATCGGAGCTGTTCACCGTAGCAAGCTTCTGCTTGAGGATCTTCACACGCTCGCGCTGTGCATTGATCTCGGCTTCCGTCTTCTGCTCGGCACTGAGGATGGCTGCCACCAGATCATCACCCAGAACTGAGGCCTGACGGGTGACCATGTTCTCAGCAAATTCCTTCTGCTGATCGATGGCCAAGCGCATACCGAAGCCAAACTCGGCGTTGTCTTCAAACAGCGAGTTGCACCACGTCGGACCACGGCCTTCGGCGTTCTTCGCATACGGCGTGGTGGGCAGGTTGCCGCCATAGATCGACGAGCAGCCCGTGGCGTTGGCAATGTACAGGCGATCACCGAACAACTGGGTCATCAGCTTGACGTAAGCCGTCTCACCGCAACCCGCGCAGGCGCCGGAGAACTCAAACAGCGGCTGGAGGAGCTGCAGATCCTTTACCTGGTTGTGATTCAGCTTCTGGCGATCAACCTCGGGCAGACCCAGGAAGAAGTCCCAGTTCTCGCGCTCGGTCTCGCGCAGCGGAACCTGCGGAGCCATGTTGATGGCCTTCTTGCTGGCGTCGGACTTGCTCTTGGCCGGGCAGGTCTCAACGCAGAGGCCGCAACCGGTGCAATCTTCGGGAGCAACCGCCAGGGTGTAGAGCTGCTCTTCCATGCCCTTCCACTTCGGCTTGACGCTCTTGAAGGTGGCAGGAGCCTTCTCCGCCAGCGCGGGCTCGAAGATCTTGGCGCGGATCACGCCGTGCGGGCAAACCATGGCGCACTTGCCGCACTGAATGCAAGTGTCCTTCTCCCACACCGGAATGTCCTGAGCAATGTTGCGCTTCTCATACTGCGCGGTGGCAGTCGGGAAGGCGCCGCCAGCCGGCAGTGCGCTGACGGGCAGCAGGTCACCCTTGCCGCCGGCAATCTGGCCGAGCACGTTGGCAACAAACTCCGGAGGATTACCGACAATGGCGCCGGTCATATCGAAGGTCGAGGTCACAGCAGAGGGAACTTCCACCTTCTGCAGGTTGGCCAGCGAGGCATCGACAGCCGCGAAGTTCTTCTGCACAACCGCTTCGCCGCGCTTGCCGTAGGTCTTCTTGATCGACTTCTTGATCTGCTCGATCGCCTCATCCTTGGGCAGCACGCCCGAGATGGCAAAGAAGCAGGTCTGCATGATGGTGTTCACGCGCGAACCCATGCCGGTCTCGCGGGCAACCTTGTGACCGTCGATCACATAGAACTCGATCTTCTTCTTGATGATCTCGTCCTGGGTGGTCTTGGGCATCTGGTTCCACACTTCATTGGCCGGATAGATGGAGTTCAGCAGGAACGTCGCACCGGGGATCGCGGCTTCGAGCACATTCACCTTCTCCAGGAACGAGAAGTTGTGGCAGGCGATGAAGCTGGCGCGAGTGATCAGGTACGACGAACGGATCGGCGTGGGGCCGAAGCGCAGGTGCGAGGTGGTCATCGAACCGGACTTCTTCGAGTCATACACGAAGTAGCCCTGCGCGTAATACGGGGTCTCGGAACCGATGATCTTGATGGAGTTCTTGTTGGCGCCAACGGTGCCGTCCGAACCCAGGCCATAGAACAGAGCGCGGTGAGTCTTGGCGTCTTCGGTCGAGAAGGTCTCGTCATACTCCAGGCTGGAGAAGGTGACGTCGTCGTTGATGCCGATGGTGAAGTGGTTCTTGGGAGCGTCCTTCGACAGCTCGTCGAAGATGCCCTTGACCATGGCCGGGGTGAACTCCTTCGAGCTCAGACCGTAGCGGCCGCCCACAACCTTGGGCATTGCGAAGGGCAGTTCGGCAATCTTTTCCGCCAGAACCGTGATGACGTCCTGATAGAGCGGCTCGCCGGTTGAGCCCGGCTCCTTGCAGCGGTCCAGAACAGCGATCTTCTTCACTGTGGCCGGCAGGGCCTTCAAGAAAGCGGTGGCATCGAACGGGCGATACAGGCGAACCTTGAGCACGCCCACCTTTTCGCCGGCCTTGACCATCGCTTCCACGGCTTCCTCGGCCACATCGCCGCCGGAACCCATGACAATGATCACCTTCTGCGCATCGGCCGCGCCGTAGTAGTCGTACAGATGATACTGGCGGCCGATCACCTTGGCCACGCGATCCATCACCGACTGCACGATGGCGGGAACCGCATCGTAGAAGGGCTGGCAGGCTTCACGCGCCTGGAAGAAGACGTCGGGGTTCTGCGCCGTGCCGCGGATGATCGGACGATCCGGGCTCAGGGCCGCTTCGCGATAAGCGATCAGGTGCTTGTCATCCACCAGCTCGCGGATCTGATCATCGGAGATCGGCTTGATCTTGCCCACTTCATGCGAGGTGCGGAAACCATCGAAGAAGTGCATGAACGGCACGCGGGTTTCAAGCGTCGCCAACTGCGACACCAGAGCCAGATCGTGTACTTCCTGAACCGAGTTGGATGCCAGCATGGCCCAGCCGGTGGCGCGGCACGCCATCACGTCGGAGTGATCACCAAAGATCGACAGCGCGTGCGTCGCCAGAGTACGGGCGGTTACGTGCATGGTCGCCGGGGTCAACTCACCAGCGATCTTGTACATGTTGGGAATCATCAGCAGCAGGCCCTGCGACGCGGTGAACGTGGTGCCGAAAGCACCAGCCTGCAGAGCGCCGTGCAGTGCGCCAGCGGCGCCACCCTCGCTCTGGAGTTCCTCCACGATGGGCAATGCGCCCCAAATGTTCTTCTTCCCTTCCGAGCGCCACTGATCGGCCCACTCAGCCATCGGGCTGGAGGGGGTAATCGGATAGATCGCAACAACTTCGGAGAGACGATAGGCAACCGAAGCCGCAGCTTCGTTCCCATCAAGGATGACCATCTTCTGTTCGCTCATTCGCTTTGCCTCATAACGCGGCCGGCGGAAAAACAACCGCTTTGCCGAGTCTCAAGGCGCAAGGGGATCGTGGGCAGTGATGAGGGACACAGTTTGGTCGGATCATACCGCATAATGCAGGAAAGTTCGTATTATGCAACCGTATTTCCAGCCCCAAATATCGCCTTTACTCCTGCTATATCAGGACTTGCAGCTCCTGCAGACGCCCGCCTCCTTCTTCTCAGATCGTGCACCTTTCCCTATTCCGGCCGCCGCGGCCAGCTACGCGCGGCCCCTTGCCTTTTCTCTCCTACCCCAGCAGCGTATCGATCTTTTCCATCCACTGCTGAATCGGAATTTGCTGCGGACAAAGCTCATCACAACAACCGCACTGCTGACATGCTCCAGCACGCTGCTGCTCTTCCAACGCAAAACCATAGCGCAAGCGAGCCGTCTCTACGTCGTTGAAGGCGCTGGCATGATTGAACAACTCTAAATTGGCAGGCACATCCACGCCATGCGGACACGGCATGCAATAGCCGCAGCGCGTACAAGGAATCGCGGCGCGCGCCCGATACCCTTCCCGCGCGCGATCAATCACCGCCTGATCCTTGGTGCCAAAACCATGAGCCCGCGCCTGGCCGGCAAGCCGCAGGTTCTCCTCCAACTGATCCATCCTGCTCATGCCGCTCAGCACCGTTGCAACCTCGGGCTGATCCCACAGCCAACCCAGAGCCCACTCTACGGGCGTACGCGGTAAAGGAAACTCTTCGAATATCTGACGAATCTCCGCCGGGGGATCGGCCAGCCTGCCGCCCAGTAACGGCTCCATCACTACCACTGCCAGACCTCGGTCGGCGGCCAGCCGCAAGCCGCGCACTCCGGCCTGAAAGTCTGCGTTCATATAGTTGTACTGAATCTGGCAGAACGACCAGAGTTCGGTGGCGGAAACGATCTCCGCAAAGGTGTCGAAGTCGCCGTGAAAGGAAAAGCCCAGATGCCGTATACGCCCGTCCGCCAGCGCCTGCGCGGCTTTGTCCAGCAAGCCATACTGCAGAACCACGTCCTGCCAGTACTTGCTGTTCAGCGCGTGAAACAGATAGCAATCCACCGAGTCGGTTTCCAGCCGCTGTAGTTGCTCCTGGAGAATGCGGTCGAAATCCTCGGGGCCCTTCACCAGCCAGGGCGGCAGCTTGGTGGCGACACGCACTCTCTGCCTGTACCCATCGCGCAGGGCTTTGCCCAGTACAACCTCGCTTTGGCCACCGTGGTAGACATACGCGGTATCAAAATAATTGACTCCGCCATCGATTGCGCGGCGGATCATCTGGAGAGCGGCTGGCTCATCGACATCGCTGCTGCCAAAACCACCGCTGCGGACCGGAAGCCGCATACAGCCAAATCCCAGCGCTGAAGTCTTCCACTCGAGAGTCCCAAAAGTACGGTATTTCATCGAGTTCTTCCCTGGTGTGCTGATGTTAGCAAGGGATTGTACTCCGAAATCGCCCGGAGCGCAGTATCGAACCCGCAGGACACAGGCGCATCCAGCAGGCAGCAAGATCGAGCCCTCCTCTTTCAATAGAAGGAGATGGATCTTCGTGATTTAAATCACTGTCCAACCATGCACGCAATGCTAAAAATCAACTAGCGCTAGGCCGCTGCAGCTTGCTGGCCCACCAGGATGGTCAAGGGAGAGTCTGGTGGATCCCTGCCAGAACCGCTCTCCCGGAGGCGATTCAATGTGGAACCCAGAGCTAAATCCCCCTGCGGGCGGGATTTGCGAGCCGAACGGTCCAGAGCGTATACTGAAATCCGACCAGATTAGTCGCAGTTCAAATGTGCTGCCTTTCCGGCAGCCTTCGGGAGTCCGTCAGGTGTTGGTACTGAGCGAGTTGCATGTGGGCGAACGCGCGGTTCTTGTGAACCTCGACTTGCCGGAGACCGTCCAGAATCACCTGATGCACATGGGCTTTGTTCCCGATGCCCTCGTGGCTGTTCTGCGCCGCGCCCCCGCCGGCGATCCTACCGTCTATGCCATTGATGGCATGGAGATTGCCTTGCGCCGCGAGACGGCGGCGGCCATCCGTGTCCGCCCCTGTGAAAACGGAGACATCCTCCCCGCATCGATGCTGGCCCCAACGGCCAAGGCGGCCCGATGAGCGATTGCTGCACGCCTCCCCCTTTCGCGCCCCCTGTGAACCCTCCCGAGCAGGGAGAGCTCAGCACCGTTGTGCTGATCGGGCCACCCAACGCCGGCAAGTCGACCCTCTTCAACCGCCTTACGGGACTGCGCCAGAAGGTAGCCAACTTCCCGGGAGTCACAGTTGAGCAGCGTTTGGGGCTGATGGCCGGTATTGATCGCGACGATCTGACCTTGATCGATCTGCCCGGCATCTACAGCCTCTCGCCTTACTCGGAAGATGCGCGGGTCTCCATCGATGTGCTCAAGGGCAACATGGTGGGCACACCAAGACCGGATGCGATCTTGCTGGTGCTCGATTCCCTGCACCTGACCCGCCAATTGATGTTGGCTGCCCCGGTGCTGGAACTGGGCATCCCCACGCTGGTGCTGCTCAACATGAGCGACCTGATGGAGCAACGCGGCGGCCATGTAGACCCGCTCAAGCTGGCCCGCGAATTGGGCGCACCCGTGGCGCTGATCAGCGCGGTGAAGGGCGAGGGACTTGACGTGATTCCGCGCTTCCTGAACCGTGAAGCCAGCCGCGAACCCGCCAAACCGCTGACCCTGCCGGTGATTGGCAATGCGGCTAGCGCGCATCAGTGGGCTGCACAGGTAAGCCGGAAGACCTGCTATCGCGCCCCGCTTTCGGAAGAGAAATCGCGCCGCATCGACGACATCCTGCTCCATCGCGTATGGGGACCGCTGCTGTTCATGCTGGTGGTCTTCGCGGTGTTTGAGGCGGTCTTCGCCATCGGCCAGCCACTCTCGGATATCTCCGGCGACCTGCTGGAAAAGATCGGCGAGCTGGTGCGTCCGTTCCTGGCCGCGGGCTGGGTGCAGTCGCTCGTGCTGGATGGTGTGTGGAAGGGTATCAGCTCCGTGCTGGTCTTTTTGCCCCAGATTCTGCTGCTGTTCCTTTTTATCGGGCTATTGGAGGACTCCGGCTATCTGGCCCGCGCGGCGCTGATCGCCGACCGCGTGATGCAAACCGTGGGGCTCAACGGCAAAGCCTTCATCCCGCTGCTTTCGGCCTACGCCTGCGCGGTGCCGGCCATCATGGCCACGCGCACCATTGAGAACAAGCGCGATCGTCTGGCTACGATTCTGGTGACTCCCTTCATGACCTGCTCAGCGCGGCTGCCAGTCTACATGATGTTGATCGCCGCCTTCATTCCCAACACCACCTACCTGCACGGGGTGCTGGGATTGCGCACGCTGGTCATGCTCGGTCTCTATCTGGCTGGCTTTGTGGCCGCCATGACAACGGCGCGTATCCTGAAGAGCTCGGTGCTCAAGTCAAGCGAGGCGCCCTTCATCCTGGAGTTGCCGCAGTATCGGCGGCCCACGCTGCGCTCGCTCGGCATCCGCCTGATGGATCGCGCCAAGGTCTTTCTGCACCAGGCGGGCACCATCATTCTCTCGGTCACCCTGGCGCTGTGGGTCATGGCCCATCTGCCGGTGAGCCACGATGCAGCCGGACATCTTGCCACACCGGCGCTGGCGGAGAGCGTTATCGGCAAACTGGGCCACCTGATCGAACCGGCCATTGCACCGCTCGGTTTTGACTGGAAGATTGGCATTGGACTGGTATCGAGCGTGCTGGCTCGCGAAGTCATGGTCTCAACCATGGGCACGCTCTACGGCGCGGACCCCACGACGCAATCGCTCAGCCTGAACGATGCCCTGACCCACGACCTGACGCTGGGCGGCTCTCTGGCGCTGATGATCTTCTTCGCCTTTGCCATGCAGTGCACCTCGACCATGGCCGTGGTGCGGCGCGAAACCAATAGCTGGAAGTGGCCCGCGGTGCAGTTCCTCTATATGCTCACGCTGGCCTGGCTCTCCGCCTTCGCGGTGAATCATCTGGCAATGATGCTGCTGAAGTAAGAACCAAACAGGCTCACTCCATCAAGAACCAGCCAGCCCTGCAAGCCCCTTTCCGGGCTTTCCTCTCGTTTTTCGAATAACTCCGAGGTAAGCCAAGACAGGTGACTCCGACGTAAGCCAAGGCGGATAACTCCGACGTAAGCCGAGACAGGTAGCTCCCAGATAAGCCAAGACAGGCGGGTGCCCCTTGGGGGGCACCATGCCATCAGCCCAGCACGGAGCAATGCGACGTGTTGGGTTTAGCCATTCAATCAAGACCGCGCCCCCAAGGGGCGCGGTGCCGCAGTTCACCCGCACGAAAGAGCAACATCCATCAAAAAGGCCGCACCCCGAGGGATGCGGCCCTTTATATCTTGCCCCGGAATCTAGCGACCGGTAATCTTCACACCCATGCCATTCAACTTGGTGCGGGCCTTCTGTGCTTCCGGCGTTTGCGGATGGCGCTGGATGAGCTGACGCAGCTCACGAAGGCCGGCATCCCGCTTATTCAGGGCCAGCAAAGCGGTTCCCTTATGCAACTGGGCGGCGGGAGCCATCTTGTTGCCGGGAAAACCTTCCAGAACGGCGTTGTACTGATTCACGGCGTCCTGATAGTGCTGCTGCTGATAGGCAATCTCGCCTAGATAGAAGTTGGAGGTGCCGGCCATGTCGTCCATCGGATAGTAATGGACAACGTCCTGGAACTCGCCGGCGGCCAGCGAATAACGTGCGGCATTGAAGTCGCGCAGTGCGGCCTGGAAGGTATCCTGCAGCGGAGGAGCGGCATTCATGCTTTGTTGTCCGCTGGGCGCTGCGCCATTGGGAGCCTGGCTATTGCCGCCGGGCATCTGCGGAGTGGCGGGCGCCTGCATGGTCTGCAACTGGTTCTGCATCTCCTGCACGGCCTTGTCCAGCTTGGCGATCCGCGACTTCATTTCATCCACGGAGTCATTGAGCGACTGCATCTGTCCGCTCACGCCTTCAATCCGGCCTGCCGAAGCCTCGTTCTGCTGGTTGATCCGCTGTTCCAGGCGCTGTACGGCGGCATTCATCTGATTAGCCTGGTCGGCGGTTTGCTGGGACAGATTCTGCAGCACACCGAACTTGGCGTCAATGGTCGACTGCATGCGCTGCACCATGTCCAGTAGCTGTGCCACCTGGGTTTGCAGCTCGATGATCTCCTTGGAGACCGCATGGGCCGGCTTCGGTGCTGAGAACATCAGAACGGTCAGGATGACCGCCCAAACCACACTGTTGCGAACTGCGCGTCCTGTCTGCATACCCCACCATGATAGCAAGAGATACGCGGCGCTCCCGCCAGAAGCGGAAACGCCGCGCACACTAACTTTCTTCAATTGATCTTATGCGTTGTCCGCATCCCACGCCGGCCCACTGCGCAGCCAGCCGGCGTGAGAGCGGATCAACAACTACTTGTCCAGAGTGAAGCCGGCGCGGCGATTCTGCTGCCAGCACTCTTCGGTCGATTCCGAGCAGAAGGGCTTTTCCTTGCCGAAGCTGAGAACGCGGATGCGGGAGGCAGACACACCGGCCGCAACCAGAGCCTTCCGAGCCGACTCGGCACGATTCTGGCCCAGACCCAGGTTGTACTCGTTCGAACCACGCTCGTCGCAATAGCCGCCGATGACGATCTTGATGGCCGGATGGCTATTGAGATAGCTGGCATCGCGGGCAATCACGCTCTGAGCGTCGGTGCGGATTTCCTGGGCGTCGTAGTCAAAGAAGATGTCCTGCACGTTGGCCTTGAACTCTTCCTCGGCGCTCATGGTGTTGGAAGGCACCACAACCGCGGGAGGCGCGTTCACGGTCACCCGAACACTGGCTTCCGCCGTACCGCCGGCGCCACGAGCCACCAGGTGGAAGGTGGTCGATTCTGCCGGAGAAACGCTCTTGACGCCGGAGGTCGGCACGTCGCCGATTCCGTCGATCGAAACCGAGGTTGCGTCGGTGGTGCGCCAGCTCAACTGAACCTGATCGCCAGCCGAGACGACGGTAGGCGTGGCCGTAAGCTGGGCCGTGGGTGCGGGCGCGGCAGCCACTGGCGGTGCAGTCGGCTCCGGAGGCAAAGGCTTCTTCTTGTTGCAGCCCGTGGCGACAACAAGAGCGACGAGCAAGAGAACATAAGCGACAAAGCTATACCGTGACTTCAAAGTGAGACTCCTTCCGCGATGTTCATCGGGGGTAAACGACCGATCCGAGCCTTCTCTTGCAGCCACCGCCACAGGGCATGCAGCTCCATTCCGTGCGCGGTGTCAGCCTGAGTTGGCCATACGCCGGGACCCAAGGACCATCTGCCCCCAAAGCAGATAGCCGCCCGACGCCGAAGGTGTAACTCAACATCATAGACCATTCCTACGCCTGCACTCTAAATGCGCGTCCCACCTTGCGCACCCTCGGGGTTACTTCACGCTCCAGTTGGGCATGAAGTTGTTGCCCGAGCGCGTCAACTGGTGCTGGTCCGTACCGTCGGCCAGCATGGTCCAAATGTCGGTGCGCTTGCCGATGGTGCGCTCAAAAACGATATGGCGGCCATCGGGAGCCCAGCAAGGAAAATCGTTCGAGCCGGACTCATGGGTAATCTGCAAATAGTTTTTGGTGGTCAGGTCGATCACGTGAATGTCCACGCCTCCCGGATCGCCAGGACCATACTTGCGGTTCCAGCTAAAAACCAGCGACTGGCCATTCGGAGACCAGGAGGGAGACACGGCATAACCGCCATCCGTAACCCGCTGCACGTTGGTGCCGTCCTCGCTCATGGTGTAAATCTGCGGCAGGCCGGTCCGTCCGCTCACCCAGGCAATCTGCGCATTGGTCTTGGGATTCCAGGTGGGCGAAACATCAGGCCCGTGGAAGGTGGTTACGCGATGCAGATCGCTGCCGCTAGCATTGGCCACATAAATCTCCGGATCGCCGGTGCGGGAGGAGGAAAAGGCAACCTTGGTGCCATCCGCTGACCAGGACGGCGAAACGTTGGTGCCGCTGCCCGTGCCGGCCGGAAACGCCACCACACGGCCCAGTTCCACCGAGTACATGCGAATGGCCCAGCCACTGGAACTAAGCGAGGCAAAGGCAATCCGGGAGCCGTCGGGCGAGACACGGGGCGAGATGGAGATGGAGCCCAGATGCGTGATCTGATGCTGATTCTGGCCGTCGTAATCCATAGCCCAGATCTCCTTCGAACCGGAACGCGAACTGACAAAGTAGATCTTCGACTCGGCGATGCCGGCAATGCCGCCACCCAGCCGGTTGATAATCTCATCGGCAAAACGATGAGCCACGGTGCGGGCCATCTCATCGCTGGCCGTCTCGTTGTACTGCTTGCTGAATACCAGCGGATTCTGCGCATTCTGCGCATCGTCCAAAAAGCCGTAAACCACTAGACGGCCACTCTGCGCAGCCAAGGCTCCAAAGGCCACCATGGCGGCGTTAGCCGGCTGGCTGGACCACTGCTTGAGCACAATCTCCTGCTGAGAGCCCGGCAGTGCCTGTGGCTGCAGACTTTTGGCCACCATATCAAAGATGCCGGCGCGGGCCAGATCGTTGGCCAGCGTGGCGTCGAAAGTTGCCTTCAGCGCCGGAGTCTGGGCATCGGAGCCCACCGGCTTAAAATCTGCGGACGCCAGACGGATGCGTTGATTGCCCTGATTGGTGCCAGCATGCACCTGATCCTGCGCCGTTGCGGCCGGCGCGGCCAAAGCAAGCATTCCAAGCAGAAAGAGGGGCAGGGTCCTGACAAGTCGAATCATGCGAAACAACTCCTTGTTCTTCTGGCAACTCTTATGCCGCCAACTGCAGCAGGCCATGCGCTGGTTGCAACCGCATGCGCAAAGCCCTGCACTAGTACTCGCAATAATAAAAAACCGAAAGCGTGTTCTGCCGGTAAGGCCCGGGCAGCGCACCAAACGTGTCTACCCGCTGCGCGCCGCGCATGCAACTACGATCCAGTGTGGGGCTGCCGCTGGAGCGCTCCAGTTTGACGTCGCTGGCGCTGCCATCGCGGTGGATGGTGAAGATAATATTGGCCCGCATGCCCTTGGGCGTGCGCGGATCCACCTCAAAACGGTTCCAACTAGCGCTCATCTTGCGGTTGATCTGGTCCACATACCAGCCAAACATCGAGGCAAAACTGTTGTCGCCCACCTGGGCCGGACCGTTCGATCCAGCGGAGGTCATGCCGCGCGGGATTACCGAGCCGTTCTGCTCGCCGTAACGGGCCATGTTGTCGCGCTGCGGCTGCTGCTGATTCTTCTGCGTCTTGGGGGCCTGCTGCTTTTCCTTGGGCTTCTGCTTGCCGCTGATGGCAATCGCCTTGTCGTCGACGGCCTGCTTTTCCTTGGGGCTGGGTGGCGCCGGCGCCGGGCTGGGCGTATCGGTGGTGAGAACGTTCTTGTTGACGGGCTGATCGTTGGGCAGGGGCAAGGCGTTGCTTACCAGGCTCACCTGCATGGCAGATCCCGCACCCGGGTTTCCCCACAGATTGTGGTGGAACAGGCCCATGGTCCATCCCCAGGCCAAGACGCAACCGAGCAGTACCAGATGCAGCACAATCGAGCCTGCGGCCGAGGCCGCAATGGGCTCCGGCGTCAGCTCTCGCTCCAGATCGTCCTTTGGTTGCAATCTTGCGCTCATCCGAGTGCTCTAACCCTCTGCGCTACGGGGACCGGCAGGCCCACCGCGGCCGTGCTTGCTAGTTTCCCGAGCCCTTGGTGTCCAGCGGCTGCGTCACAATCGAAACATTCGTGATTCCAGCAGCTTTCACCGCGTCCATCACCTGCGCAAAAGCGCCAAAAGGCACCCGCTCATCGGAGCGCAGGTAGATGATCTGCTTGGCGGGATCGCCCGAATGCAGCTTGGAGCCCAGCTCGTGAATGTTCACCGGCTGATCGCCCAGGAAAACGTTCTGATCGCGGTCGATGGTCACCACCAGCCGCTGCTCGGTAATCTCTTTCACCGTACGCGTCTTGGGCACGTTTACATCGATGCCCGACTGCAGCACCGGCGCGGTGATCATGAAGATAACTAGCAGAACCAGCACCACGTCCACCAGCGGCGTAATGTTGATCTCCGCCAGCGAGGATTGTGTTTTGCCGTTGTTCGTTGTGAATGCCACTTCGGCCTCTTTGCCTGTCCGGCTCTGGTTGCGGCCGAACCGGCAGCCTGTCTGCGCTGCTCTGGTCCGGCTCGTCGTCCTCGAGCGCTACGGTCAAGGCGCACGCACAGGGCGCGCGCCCCGCAGCTCTACTTGTAGACGCCCCGCTCGATATCGCGTCCCGGCATGCCCTGGGGCATGGGCGGAAGCGGCGGTAATGGAGGCCGTCCCGTGGGAATCTCTTCGAGCGAGTTCATCAGCTCACGGCAAAAATCGTCGATGGCTGCGGCAAAAACACGAATGCGCGCGGAAAGCTGGTTATAGGCCACCACAGCCGGAACCGCCACAAACAAGCCAGCAGCCGTGGTGATCAGCGCCTCGGAGATGCCCGGCGCCACCGCCCGCAGTGTGGCTGCACCCGCAGTACCCAAGCCGTGGAATGCATCCACAACGCCCATCACGGTACCAAACAGGCCGACGAACGGGCTGGCCGAACCGATGGTGGCAAGCCACGTCATACGACGTTCCAGGGTGGTTACGGCTTCGCTGGCCGCGGTCTGCGCGCTGCGCTCCAGCGCAATCATGCTGCGCGGCGGACCACCGCCTCCGGTCTGGCGCTTGTAGGTCTCGTAAACCTCTTCAAAGACACCGGCCATCGGGCTCTGCGTAAACTCGGCGCTCAACGCGGCCACGTCCTGCAGGCGGTTGGCCTTGCGGAAGGCACGGATAAACTTCTTGCTCTCCTTGGTGGCCTTCGACAGGGCTGAAACCTTACCCAGAATCACGGTCCACGAGTAGAGACTTGCCAAGAGCAGCAATAACAACACGCCCACAGCAACCGGTCCGATGTTGTGCATCATATCGGAGATCGCGCTGGAGGCAGCAGCAGGAGCGGCATCGCCATCGCCCTGTAAGAAGAGTATGAATGCAGCAGTCAGATTCAGCATTTTTCCTCACCTTTAACCGTATCAGACGTGCTCAACCCCGCCCAAGTAATCGATCGGGTCCCCCGCCCGGCAGGCTGAGCCAACTCCGCGCTCCAGAACCCCTGCCCGCCGTGCTATTCTTCGCTCAAATTCTTCTGTTGGATGCCCTTGCGCCAACAGACAACCGAGCAGGCTCCGGCCCTCAACCTTTCCGTGGAATCCACCTATGCTCGTTGAGCTCCGCGCTGAGAACTACGCCGTCATCGACCACTCCATTGCCAGCTTTGGCCCCGGGCTCAATCTGCTGACCGGCGAAACCGGCGCGGGCAAGTCCATCCTGGTGGACGCCCTGGCCCTGCTGATGGGCGGCAAAAGCTCTGCGGATGTGGTGCGCCACGGCGCTGAAAAAGCTGTGGTCAGTTGCGTTTTCGAGGCCACGGCCAATGCCGAGAGCATTTTGGAAGAAAACGGCATCGACGTGGAAGGGACCGAGGTCATCCTGCGCCGCGAGATTCTGGCCAATGGCAAGGGGCGCGTGTTCGTCAACAATCAGCCAGCCACGGTGACCGTGCTCAAGCAACTAGCGCCAGAACTGGCCCTGGTCCATGCACAATCTGAGACGCTGTCCAGCTTCGATCAGGCCCAGCAGCGCATCCTGCTGGATCGTTTCGCCGGCATCTCCACGGACGAAGTAGCCACGGCCTACGCCGCCTGGACCAGCGCCAAAACCAAGCTCGACGATCTGCTGCATGGCGAGCAAGACCGCTTGCGCATGGTGGACTTGTGGAGCTATCAGCGCAAGGAGATTGAGGCTGCGCACCTGGAAGACGGCGAGGACGAGAAGCTGGAAACCGAAAAGCGCGTGCTGGCCAATGCGGAAAAGCTCTACACCGCCGCACAATCAGCCTTCGACCAGCTCTACGAGGGCTCCAGTTCGGCTGAGGCCGCCCTACGCGCCGCCATCCGCAACGTGGAAGAGCTGGCCCGCTACGACAGCCGTTTTGCGGAAGCCGCGCAGCAGTTGAGCAGCGCCCGCGCCACGGTGGACGACGTGGCCACAACCCTGCGCGACTACGCCGAGGGCATCAATGCCTCACCGGAGCGGCTGGCGGAAATCGAAGACCGGCTTGCGCTGATCGACCGCCTCAAGCGCAAATACGGCCATACCGTAGCTGAAATTATGGCCTTCGGCGAGAGTGTGGCGCAGAAGCTCTCTGAAGTGGAAGACCGCGATGGGCAGCTCAAGACGCTGCGTGCGGCGGTGGACAAAGCCGCAAAAGACTATGAGCGCGTAGCTCTCGCGCTGACCGAAGCGCGACGCGCGGCCAGCGGAAAACTGGCCAAACTGGCCGAGGCGCAGATCAACTCGCTGGCCATGAAGGTCAAGTTCGAGGTGGCCATTCTCTCCACGGCAGATGCCAGCGAAGCAGACGTAAAGAAGCCGCGCGGAGGCCAGACCATCGGCTCAGCCACCCGCACCGGAGCCGCCGGCTCCAGCAACCACTGGACCGCTTCTGGCTGGGACGTGGTGGATTACCGCATTGCCACCAACGTGGGCGAACCGCTCAAACCGGTCATCGAAATCGCATCGGGCGGTGAAATGAGCCGTATCATGCTGGCCTTGAAGGTGGCGGTGGAAGAGAACTCCTCGAAGACCAGCAAAAAGCCCACCCCGCGTACGCTGGTGTTTGACGAAATTGACATTGGCATCGGCGGCCGCGCGGCGGAGGCCGTGGGCCAAAAGCTGCAAGCTCTGAGCCGTGGCCAACAGGTACTCTGCGTTACGCACCTGCCCCAGATTGCCGCCTTCGCTGATCAGCATCTGGTGGCTGAAAAACGCGAGGTGGATGGCCGTACCCAAACGCGCATCCGCACCCTGGATACCCACGCCCGCACGCACGAGATTGCCCGCATGCTGAGCGGCACCAAGGTGACCGACGCCAGCCTGCAACATGCGGCGCAGATGATTGCCGCCAGCCGGTAAACCGCTGACGCCACAAAAACAACCTCTCTCTAGCCTTCTTGCAACCGGCGATAGGCTCTCGCTGCAACCCCGCCCCGCAAGAAACTAAAGCAGCTTATGGGGTTGTGCGTTTAGTCAGCACCATACCGCCCAGTGGCGCGCTATATTTACTGCGGTATTCGATGAGTCCTGAGAATCCGGGGACACGTGCAAGATCGCCCGCCAATTCCGTTGTTTCGCTATCTTTTGAAAGATTGCACTGATCGTCGTAGTGAAAAAAACGGACAGGAAAGCTGATATGCAGCGCCGATGCGGCACGATTTAACTCTGCCTTTCCCGGGCCTGCTTGTTCCAGCAGCTTGAGCGGTCTGACGCTGCCTTTGCAGGCGGTGTACACCTGCATGTCAATCGAAGAATTTCCGCTCTTCTCTAGGACAATGTGCCCCTTCCAGCCAGCGTCTGCGTATTGCCATTCGTACTTGCCATAGGTTTCATCCGTGGCATTTTGCTGGACCTTCATCTCCTGATTGACATACATGGCGATCCCTAGAAGAGCCGCGAGAGTGCCACCGACTTTGAAGGTGCCCCAGACAAGCTGCGCCTGATCAATCCCGCCCAAGAAGCGGTAAACCACCGAAGCTACGCCTGTGGCTAGAAAAAACGAAATAATGGTTGTTGAACTCTGCATGCGATAAAGAACAACCGAACCGACAAAGCCGAGCAATGCAAAACAAATCACTACCAGATCGTCCCAACGTAACTCGCGCTTGGTCCATGACTTGGGGTACTGGCGGCCATGCGCGTGCTGTCCGGCGGGGACTCCGCCTTCATGCTGCTCTGGACGATGATCAACCATCTCACACCTCCAGTTGGTTCTATTTATCCTTGTTAAGGGTGCAATTGTACATGGAAGAAGCTGACGCGGGGAGATTCTTTTCACCGCGCAAATCCAGCACGTTTTCCTCAGAAACCGTATCACCTCGTTTCTGGCTGGGAGCGGAGAGGTCCTAACCGCGACTAGAATCATCTGTAGCCATGAATGAATTTACCCATCTGCACCTGCACACCGAGTATTCCCTGCTGGACGGCGCCTGCGACGTAAAAAAACTCTGCAAGCAGGTAGCCAAGCTCGGGCAGAAGTCTGTGGCCATGACCGACCACGGCAATATCTACGGGGCTGTAAACTTTTTTGGCGCGGCCAAGGAAGCCGGCGTCAAGCCGATCCTGGGCTGCGAACTCTACGTCTGCAAAAATGAGGACCACCGCGCCCCGGCACAGGGCGACGACTACAACCACCTGCTGGTAGTTGCCGAGAACGAAGAGGGCTACCAGAATCTGGTGCGGATCACCTCCGAGGCCTCGCTGCATGGTTTCTATCGCAAACCACGCATCTCCAAAGCCTATCTGGCGCAGCACGCGAAGGGGCTGATCGGCTTCTCCGGCTGTTTGAGCGGCGAGTTGTGCGAAGAGCTGATGGCGGGGCGCTACGAGAAGGGCCGCGATGTGGCCCGGCAATATCGAGACATCTTCGGCAAGGGCAATTTTTATCTGGAGATTCAAGATCAGGGACTCGCTGACGAGAAGCGCATTCACGAAGCGCTGTTCCGACTGGAACGCGAGCTGGAAATCCCGATGGTGGTCACCAACGACTCGCACTATCTGTGCGGCGAGGACTCGCATGCGCATGATGTGATGCTGTGCGTGCAGACCGGCTCCAAGATTCACGATGCCGACCGCTTCCGCTTCGACTCCGATCAGTTCTATGTGAAGAGCGCCGAAGAGATGGCGCGGCTGTTTCCGGACTCCCCCGGCGTCACCCAGCGCACTATGGAGATTGCCGAGCGCTGCAACCTGAAGCTGCATCAGGTGGACAATCCATTTCCGCAATTTGATGTGCCCCCCGGCCACACCATCGACAGCTACTTTGAAGAAGTTTGCCGCCAAGGCCTGCAGAAACGCATCAACACGCACATCAAAAATCTGGAGAAGGCCGGGCAGTTGCGCCAGCCGCTCAGCGCCTATGAGGCGCGGCTGAACTACGAGATCGGCATCATTCACCAGATGCACTACTCGGGCTACTTCCTGATTGTGTGGGACTTCATCAAGTACGCCAAGGACCACGGCATTCCGGTGGGTCCGGGTCGTGGATCGGGCGCCGGATCGCTGGTGGCCTATTGCATGGAGATCACCAACATCGACCCCATGCAGAATGTATTGCTGTTCGAGCGCTTTCTGAATCCCGAACGCGTATCCATGCCTGATATCGACGTGGACTTCTGCATGAATCGCCGTAGTGAAGTCTACGACTATGTGGTGCGCAAGTACGGCCGCGACCAGGTAAGCCAGATCATCACCTTCAACACCATGGCGGCCAAGGCAGCCATCAAGGACTGCGGCCGCGCGCTCGATCTGCCCTATGGCGACGTGGACAAGATCGCGAAGCTCATTCCCGCTACCGTGGGTATGACCATCGACAAGGCGTTGGAAGACGTAGTGGATCTGAAGAAGGCCTACGACGGCGACGCCACGGTGCGTAACCTGATCGACACGGCCAAGAAGCTTGAAGGCCTGGTGCGCGGCTCCGGTGTGCACGCATCCGCCGTGGTGATTGCGCCGCGCCCACTGATCGAACTGGTGCCGGTGGCGAAGACGAAGAACGACGAAATCGTCACCGCCTACGACATGAAGTCGGTAGAGAAGATGGGCCTGCTGAAGTTCGACTTCCTGGGCCTGACCACACTCACCGTCATCGACGACTGCCTGAAGCTGATCGAGCACAACCGCGGCGTGAAGGTGGATATTGAAGCCATTCCCCTGGACGACGAGGCCACGTACCAGAAGGTCTTCCAGGCCGCGCTCACCAGTGGCGTCTTCCAGTTCGAGTCCTCTGGCATGCGCGACATGCTGCGCCGCTACAAGCCGGAGCGGCTGGAGGAGCTGACCGCACTCACAGCGCTGTTCCGCCCCGGCC
>Ga0207738_100060_pt1 | contig 25263 bp, 17 predicted proteins | sample LuqExpMetagenom9_FD_187767 | JGI IMG/M metagenome (GOLD analysis project Ga0207738, IMG submission 187767) | Tropical forest soil microbial communities from Luquillo Experimental Forest, Puerto Rico - Sample 9 (SPAdes) | ecosystem: Environmental > Terrestrial > Soil > Tropical forest ... | reverse complement strand
CGAGTCGCATGTGCCCGCCGATGTTGTGGTGCCGGTGCCCGACTCGGGTGTGACGGCAGCGCTTGGCTATGCGGAAGAAGCCGGTGTTCCCTTCCGCCTGGGCCTGATCCGCAATCACTACGTGGGCCGCACCTTCATCCAGCCCGAGCAGCGTGTACGCGACTTTGGCGTGCGCCTGAAACTGAACCCGGTACGCAATCTGCTGGAAGGCAAACGCGTGGTGTTGATCGACGACTCGATCATCCGCGGAACTACATCCAGAAAAATCGTGCGCATGGTACGCGGCGCGGGCGCCAAGGAAGTGCATCTGCGCATCAGTTGCCCACCGACCATCTCGCCCTGCTTCTATGGTGTGGATACACCCAGCAAGAAGGACTTGATTGCCGCCAATCAGTCGATTGAAGAGATCCAGCGTTTTATCGAAGCCGATTCGCTGGCCTATCTCTCACTCGACGGGCTGCTCAACTGCGTGCACGACGAGAAGAACGTGGGCTACTGCACCGCCTGCTACACGGGCAAGTATCCGACGGCCTGGGTGGATGTGGACGAGATCATACCGGCTACGGCGAATTTCTAGAACACACCTCACGCTCAACAACGAAGGGCTCTCCGCTAAGGAGAGCCCTTCGTTGTTGGTAACGTCTGGTTTTGAAAGGGCACGGATTGATCCGTGCCGCTCAAAATACGAAAGCCGACGGGTTTTAACCCCTGAGGGATGCTTTTGCCTACAATCCCTCCGCGCCTAGTGGAGCCTGCGGTGCGGCGAATAGCCCCACCGCAGGTGGTGGCTAGAAAACGATCTTGCCCGCCATCTGCAGCACACGCGCGGACAGCGATGAAGTGATCAGTCCAAAGGTTCCGGAGGTGGAGCTGGTCAACGCCGTCCCCAGGTTGGGCACCACTGTGTTGGGATCGCCGAAATTGGTTTTGTTGAACAGGTTGAAGGCTTCGGCGCGGAACTCGAAATGCGCCTTCTCCGTCAGGTTGAACTGCTTGGTCAGGCCCATGTCTACGTCCGCAAAGGCGTAGCCGCGCACGGCGTTGCGGGGTGAATTGCCAAACGGATTCGCGCCGTTCAGAGAAGGGCTGGAGAAGCTGGCCACGTTGAAATATTGCTTGTAGCTCTTGCTGGAGCTGATGGCCGCACCGCTCTGATTCGGACGATACGCATTGCGTCCATCCACCGTGATCAGCGGCGACACCTGCTGCGCGGTGTTGGGACTATAGGCAAAGGTGAGCGGATTGCCCGAGCGCAGTTGCAGAATACCGGTAGCCTGCCATCCGCCCAGAACGTTGTTGGCCACGGCGTTCAGGTTGTTCAGGTACTTCTGCCCTTTGCCCACAGGCAGAGTCCACACCGCCGTGGTGTTGTTCACAAAGGGATGGTTATAGGCCGAGATGCCGCGATCTGCCTGCCAGTTGTAGATGTTCTGCACCGAGGGAATGCCGTTGCCGCACATGCTGCAGTTGCCGCCGCCGTCGAGGGCCTGCGCGGTGATGTCGATGGCCTTGGACCAGGTGAAGGACTCCAGCACGTAGAGGCCTTGCGAGAAGCGCTTTTCGATCTTCACCTGCAGACCGTTGTAGTCGCTTGTGGCCCAGGGCAGCAGGCCGGCGATGGTGCCGTAGCCCGCCGCGGAGTAAGGGCCCTTGCCGCCGCCAACGGTGGCCTGGTTGATGTCATTCACAATCACTTCGTTCATGCCGTGGTTGCCCACATAGCCAACGTCCATCATCCAACTGCGGCCCAGGTCGCGCTGCACGGAGAAGAACCAATTCCACACCTGGGTGTCGGGCGAGTTCTTGGGCATGTACTGCAGCACAGCTTCCGCCGGATTGTAGCCAGTGGCGCTGGTCATGCTGGTAGGAAAGCCGCTCTGCGTATTCAGGTACGTAGAGAGGCTCGGATAAACAAGCCGCTGCGAGACAATGCCGAAGGGCGGGTTCATGGTCAGGTAATTCGACCCCACACGATTCCAATGCGCGTAGCTAATGCCGTAGCCGCCACGCAGCACCGTCTTCTGATCCAGCGCATAGGCAGCACCCACGCGCGGGCCAAAGTCCGCCTTGTTGGGATTCACGGTGTATCTATCGCTGGAGCTGGCCGCAACCAGTTTGCCGGTGGCGATGTCAAAGTTCGCCAGCTTGTTGTTGGCCTCAGCAATAGGCGACATGAACTCGTACCGCAGACCCAGGTTGATGGAAAGCTTGTGGTTCACCTTCCAGTCATCCTGCAGATAACCGGCCATACCCCACACGCGCAGATCGCTCTGGGTTGGCTTGGCGATGCCGGTCTGCGCCTGATAGCCGAGCAGGAAATCTGCATAGTCAAACATGCGATACGTCTCGGCCGTCTGCGTACCGGTAAAGTAGCTGCCATAGCCCGCGTAGCAACCTGCGTAGTAGCAGTAGCCGGAGATCTGCGCGGTGTAGGCATTGGCGCCCAGCACCGGATGCAGATCTTCCTGCGCCACGTTCAGCTTGTTGTACTCAATGCCAGTGCGCAGCGAATGATTCTTCCAGAGCCGCGAGTAATTCAGTTTGGGATCCCAGAAGGTGGGGTTCTGGTGTTGCGGATTGGTAATCTGGCGACCCAGATTCGTAAAACCACCATCGAGAAAATACTGATACGTGACGCCGCCGGTCCATTCCGGATCGGTGGGCAGACCGGGCAAAGCGAGTCCGCCGGTCATGGTGTTCTGGCCGCTCAGCACAGGGCGCTTTCCGGCTTGCATGGTGGAGAAGCCAAAGCGGGCTTCGAGCACGGAGACGGGGCTCAGCGTCCACGTGGCACCAGCCACGATCTGCTTCATGGGGGCAAAGACATTGCCATCGCCATCACCGCCCGCAGGCCCGGTGATGGTGCCCGGATCGAAGGCGTCCATGCGGCCCTGCGAGTAGCGCACGAACAGACGCAGGGTTTCAGTGGGCGTCCAATCCAGCTTCACATCGCCCTTGTCCTTGTTGACGCTCTCCGGATGCAGCACCACGTAGTTGTAAAAATTGTCGTAGGTAGCCGCCCGGGTTGGACTGGGAAGATAGCTCAACAATGCCTTGGCAAACGGAATCACGTCCGCAGCCGGAATCTGACCGGTTAAATACTGCGTACCGCCCACGGCCGCCTGATAAGCGGAGCCGCCCTGTCCCAGCCCCATGCCGAAATAGGTTTGCGAAGTGCACGGATTCAACCCCTTGTTGTAGTTGCAGGGATTGTCGATCGGCAACGTGCCGGTCACGCTGGTCTTGTCCAGATTGTCGATCGCGTAAATACCCGTCGAGCCGCTGCAGGTCGTAGTGCCCGCCATGCCACGTTCTGAGCAGGAAGGAATCGATGCCTGATCGGTGAAGGACTCCGTCTGGCGATAGCCTTCGAAATCAGCGAAGAAAAACAGCTTGTCCTTCTTGATGGGGCCGCCCAAGTTTACGCCGTACTGGTTGCGATGCAAGGCCGGCTTGCCGCCCACGTCGGGCTTGAAAAAGCCTTCGGCATTGAAGGCCGTATTGCGCACAAACTCCCAGGCACGCCCATGCCACTGATTGGTGCCAAAGCGCGTCACCACGTTGATGGTGGCGCCGCCGGAACGGCCAAATTCCGCGCTCTGATTGTTGGTCACCACACGAAACTCGGCAACGGAGTCCGGAGCCAACTGCACCACCTGATTTGAAAAGCCCTGGTTGGAGGTACCGTAAAAATTGTTATCCACGCCGTCCAGCAGATAGTTGCTGTAGACGCTGCGCAGACCGTTGATGTTGAACGAGCCATCGCGCGCCAGATAACCGGATTGCTGAGCCAGAGGACTGGGCACTACGCCGGTGGAAAGCGCCACCAGTTGCGAATAATTGCGGCCATTCAGCGGCAGCTCGGCAATCTCCCGGGCGGCAACCACCTGACTGTGTTCGCTGGAATCGGCATCCAGTTGCAATGCTTCGGCGGTAGTCTGCACCGTGGTGGCTACGGAAGCCATCTGCAGCTTGACGTCCACGCGCTGGTGAGCGCCCACCGTCAACTCGAAGGTGGCCACGGCAGCCTGAAATCCCTGCTGCGAAACTTCCAGCCGATAGGAGCCGATGGGAAGATTGGCAAACAGAAACTGGCCCTGATCACCGCTCTGCACAGTACGCTCCAGGCCCGTGGCCGTATTGCGGAGCTTCACCTGGCTGCGGGCAATCACCGCTCCGCTCGGGTCGGTCACCGTTCCCAACACTGTTGCCGAATCAAATTGCGCCACAGCCGGCAAGGCCGCGACCAGGAACAACACTAAGGCAACAATCCAACGCATTGCGCTTCTCCTCTCAAGCCGCATTCGAAATAGGAGTCGACGGGGCCTGACGGTCCCTACAAACGTACTTCAGACATCTGCAATGTAGAAATAGACAATCGCACTCGGGGGACCGAGGCATGCTGCATGACCCAATCGTTTCACTACCTAGAAGTTAGCGTTTAGAATGCCCGACCATTGTAAACATTCGATTGAAACTTCCCTACTGCTCCGCACGGCGCAACCCCGTGCCGTCCCGCATGCGTGAGAGTGGGCACAAAAAAACAACCGCCCGGTTTATCCGGACGGTTGCTGAATTTCATGCGAATTAATTTGCCCTTGGCCTCATCCGTTATCCGCGTACGGAAATGCCGGAGAAGGAGAGCACCGCCAGGCCCCGTACGGGCTGACCGAAGAAACGTGCCGGCTCAAAGCGGCTGAGCAGCAGCAGATTCTCCACCTGGGAGCGGGTCTGCGGATCGTTCGGTCCGCTGACAATGCGATAGTCATACATCTGACCATGGCCGTTGATATAGACCTCAACCACCACCGGTCCAGCCACGGCGCCAATATCGTCACCGCCCGCGCCAGACGAAAGGTAAAGCAGACGCGCCGGCGTAGCCGAGCCCAGCGGCTCGTCCTTGCTGGCCTGCACCGAACCCGGGCTCAACATGCCCACCATCACGGTGACAGTACCCAGCAGCAGCACAGCCGAGCAGAAGCCACCGGCCGCTTGCAGCAGGAAGGGGCCAAAGGTGTTGCGCCAGACCAGCGTCCACCTGTCCCATATGCTCTCGCGACGGCGAGCGCCCTCCTGGCTGATGGCCACACGGCAACGCAACAGCAAATCCGGCGGCGGCGCAATGGTGCCCAGCCCAGCCAGCGCGTGCTGCGTCTCCGTCAAGGCGTTCCACTCCCCAGCACAACTTGGGCAGCGGTCCAGATGGGCCGCGATCCGCTGCATTTCCTTGCCATTCAGGCGGCCGTCCAGGTATTCGGTAAACCGTCCCTGCACTCCACTGCAGCTCATCCTCGCGCCTCCTCTCCAAGGGGCAACGCAAACCCGTCCAGGTCGCTCGCAGACTTGGGTGCAGTCAGCAGGCTCTTCAGCATTGCCCGCCCCCGCACCAGTCGCGATTTGACCGTACCCAGGTTCACCCCTTGCATTTCCGCCACTTCCTCGTAAACAAATCCTTCAATGTCGCGAAGGATCAGTGTCGTCCTGAACGGCTCCGGCACCTGCGCCAGCGCTGCCTCAACCCGCTCGCGGGTCTGGGCCTGCGCCGCCAGTTCGTAGGGCGACTCAGACGGATCGATCAACCGGTCCCGCAGCAACACCGGCACGCCGGTGCTCCCGTCGGTCACTTCGGTTTCCATGGCGACTTCCTGCTGCCTGTGCCGAATCCACCAGCGCCGCTGATTGGAGGCCTCGCGCAGAGCAATCCTGTAGATCCAGGTGCGCAGCGAGGATTCTCCATGAAAGCTCTTGACCCCGCGGAAGACTTTCACGAAGACTTCCTGCGTCAGGTCAGCGGCGTCGGCGCGATCCTGAACGGTGCGCGCCAGCAGCGAAAAGATCGGTTGATGATAGCGCGCAATCAACCACGAAAAGGCTTCTTCGGAGCCGGCTCTGAGCTCTTCGATCAGGGCCGCTTCATCCGACTGAAGCACGAGCGCGCTGGCAACATTACCCATGGTGAGGTCCGCCTGCAAGTCAGTGTCCTCCCACATTACCGCAAACCGGGTAAACATCCGATAAAGTTCTATCGACCCAGTCCGGCTCAACTACGTACGCGAGCCGTTTGCGGACCGCCCCACCGGCACAATTACCGATGGAGTTCCGGTGTTTCCACCGGATGTGCGGGAGTCAGGACCATCTCATAACGTGAAGGCCCCGAACTCCCTATTCTCTCTTAGACACCGGAGAAGCCATTTGTGTTCCCGGTCACGGGTATGAAATCGATCTCTATTCGAAAGTCACCCCTGTCCCGGAATGCAGGAAGAACCCGCCCCAGTCTTCCACAGGATTTCCCCGGCTGCGGAAATGTTGTTGAAAACGCGGTCCCGCGCCCAGCAGACGCGGCGAAAAAGTGTCCGTAAATCATACAAACTACGCAGCATTCGAATTAGAGAGACGCAGTCCTTAACCCTTCAGCCCAGAGTCCAGGACAAAAGAAAACCGCCGCACGGCCGGAAGTTCACGGTCATGCGGCGGCGGGATTTTCAGGCGAAAAAAATGTGCACTATTTTTAGTGCACATGCGATTCAGAGCCGAAAACAGGTCCGGCGACCCTACTTCTCCTGCTCCACTTCGGAGGCTGGAAGGGTGTAGATCACCTCATCCGGGGCCGCCCAGTGCTGTTGCTCGCGGGCGTGATGCCGGATGGCCTCATCGTCGGTGGCCAGCTTTTCGTTTTCCTTCTGGATCTGCTCATTCTCCTGAGTCAGCTTTTTGATTTCCATCTGCAGTTCGCGGTCGGTAGCGCGCATTTTGTGCCAGCTAGAGAGCCCGTGTTGCCCACTGATAACGTGCCAGGTGACCAGCAGCGCCAGCGCAACCGCCACGACCGTACCGGCCGGACGCCAGGCACGTTCGGTCCACGGACGCGGCTCCTCGGCCTCGTGCGCGACTTCCTGTGCTGGTTGCTCGTGCTTGTGCAGCATGCTGCCTCCTGGTAAGGCTCGGGCAGGAAGCCTGCTGCGGCTTCCCACCCTCGCCACGTTGTCCGGTGTGCCTCAAGGGTGGGAACCAGCGTTTTGGTTCAGCCCTAACTCAGCACAAATTGCTTGGCCGCGGCGCTCAGCGCTTCCATGTCGGCCTCGTTGCGCGCTTCGGTGTAGGCCCTAACCACCGGTTCGGTACCCGAAAGCCGGTAGCAGACCCAGGATCCATCCTCCAAAATGAGCTTCAGGCCATCGGTGCGCACAACGCTCACCACCTTGCGGCCGCTCAGCTCAGTTGGATCAGTCCCTAACTTCTCAGTGAACCGGGCTTTCACCTCCGGGGTCAAGCGGAAGTTCTCGCGAACGGGATAGAAGGAACCAACCTTGGCAAAAAGCTCCTGAAGTTGTGCACTCAGGCTCTTACCACGGGTAGCCACCATTTCGGCCACCAGCAGGCCGGCGATGACGCCGTCCTTCTCCGGCACGTGGCCACGGATGGTGAGACCGGCAGACTCTTCGCCACCGATCGCGATCTTGTCCTGATTGATCAGCTCACCAATGTACTTGAAGCCCACCGGCGTTTCGAAAAGCTCCACCTTGTGGTAATCGGCGAGAGCGTTGATCAGATTAGTGGTGGCCACGCTCTTGGCCACGCCATTGCGCCAGCCGCGCGTTTCCACCAGGTAATCGAAGAGCAGAGCGATGACGTAGTTGGGCTGGATGAAGGTGCCGTCGGCGTCCACAATGCCAAAGCGGTCGGCATCGCCGTCGGTGGCCAGGGTCAGAACCGCACCGGTCTCCTTCATCTTCTGCTTGGCGTCGCCCAGCAGGTGATCGTCCGGCTCCGGCGCATGACCGCCGAAGAGCACGTCGCGATAGTCGTGCACGGCTTCAACGGTCACGCCAGCGGAGCGGAGAATGTCAGTGGTGTAGCCACGGCCCGCGCCCCAGAAAGGATCGTAGACCAGCTTGATGCCGGCCTTGGCAATCGCCTTCAAGTCGACCAGTTCGGCCAAACGCGCCAGGAAGGCGGGCTTCACATCGGTGGTTTCAAAGCCGCCAGCGGGCGCATCCGCGGTGGGAACTACGGCGCCAGAAGCCTGCAAAGCGGCAATGGCAGCCTCAATCTGTTTGGTCACCTCCGGCAGAGCCGGTGCGCCATCGGGAGTGGAAAACTTGATGCCGTTGTACTCCGGCGGATTATGCGAGGCGGTGAAGTTGATGGCGCCCGAGGTCTTCATGGTGCGCACGGCATAGGAGATGGCGGGTGTCGGGGCGGCATCGGGAATCACGATAGGCGTGATGCCGGCGCCGGCCAGAACCTTGGCTGCTTCCAGCACAAACGACTCGCCCAGGAAGCGAGGGTCGCGGCCAATCAGCACACGGTGGGGCGCTGGTAGCGTTTTCACATAAGCAGCAATGCCCGCCACTGCCAGCCGAATGTTCGCCACGGTGAACTCCTCGGCCACAATTGCCCGCCAGCCCGAGGTTCCAAACTTGATCGCTGTGCTCATCGTCCTGTTCTCCTCCAGATTCTTCCCTTCCACAATCGAAGAATCCTGCTCTTATGATGTTGCCTCACTGAACCGATCGGAGCAAGCCACACGGCCGTGCCTAGTTCCTTAGCACTATGCGCAGGCGCAACCTGCTGCGTGCGCACCTCCTCTCCAAACCTTTTGCCCAAACCTTTTGCCCGCTTTCTCCCGGCCGGGAACGGACGAAAGATTTCACGCGGATTTTTCTCCCCAACGGTATCCATTTGGGCATACAGTGTTGGGAGCAAAATTTCGCCCTGGGAGGCACGTATGCCTGTCAACGCACCTCAGGCACGCATTGTTCTTACCTCGCTGAATGGTCAGGAAGAAGCTCTTCGTCTTGGACAAACCATGGTGGAAGAAAAGCTTGCAGCCTGCGCCACCATCCTTCCCGGAGCCCAATCCATCTACCGGTGGCAGGGGCAGATTGAATCGGTGCACGAGACGATTCTTTTGCTTAAAACCGCTCCCGATCAGATTGCCGCGCTCGAAGCCCGTCTGCATGAATTGCATGGCTATCAAACGCCGGAATTCATTGTTTTGCCGGTGGAAAGTGGCAGCAAGGGCTACCTGGACTGGTTGCACGCTTCCCTCGGTCACGGCTGACCCTAGGCAGAATGCACGGGCCATAGCAGCGGCATTGCCGCGTATTTCTCTGCTTCCCAGGCTGGAGGTGAGAGAATATGGCCTGAGTATGAGTACGGATAATCTGATTGCCCTCAAAGACGACATGGTGGCCTTCATTGAAGGTCATGGACTAAAGCGCCTGCCTGGCTACGTCACCGAAGAAACACCTTCGGTGGTGTGGGAAGACATGGACAACCCCGACTCCTGGAAGGATTTTGTGGAGATGGCCAAGCACGTTGGCTCTCCCTTTATCACTTACAGCGAGGTGGTGCTGCACGAGGATGAACTGGACGCGCTGATTGAAGAAACCAGCGAAATGAACTTCCCCGACGAAGAAGCCGGCGAATTGCTGGAAGCCCGTTGGCTGCGCAATTATGCCGGAATGGTGGGCTATATTCAGTTGGGCTTTGTTTATCAAGGCATGGCCTTCCTGCATGAAACCACCACCGAATGGTACGAGCGTTTCCAGACGCTGATGGAAGACCTGGAACACATGAACGAGATCGTGCTGGACGACATCTGCAATCACGACCACGATCACGACGAGGAAGAATAGCTTGAACGCAACTGCGGCGGGCGCGGCGCCGCCCGCTTTGCCGCGTCAGCGCTGGGTCTTCCACACCGCAGCGCCCGAGGCCGCCGAACTGGCTCGCCAGGCCCGCATCCCCGAGGTTCTGGCAGAGCTGCTGATGGCCCGCGGCATTACCTCTCCGGCCGATGTGTGGACCTTTCTGACCCCCTCGGCCGACCATCTGCACGATCCCTTTTTAATGCTGGGCATGGAAGCCGCCGTAGTGCGTCTGGAGCGCGCCATCCAAGCACGCGAGCCTGTGTTGCTTTACGGCGACTACGACGTGGACGGCACCACCGCCGTCGTACTGCTGAAGACCGCGATCGAGATGCTAGGGGGCGTGGCCCGCTTTCATGTGCCGCATCGCTTGAACGAAGGCTACGGCATGCAGTCGGCGGTGCTGGAACAGGCCTGCCGCGAAGGCGTGCGGCTGGTGATTACCGTTGACACCGGCATGCGCGCGTTCAACGAAGCAGAGACGGCTGAAAAGCTCGGTCTGGATCTGATCGTCACGGACCATCACTTGCCGGAAGCGCACGAGAGACTGCCCAAGGCGCTGGCCATTCTGAACCCCAACCAGCCCGGATGCAGTTATCCGGAAAAGACGTTGTGCGGCGCGGCCATTGCCATGAAGCTGGCCCAGGCCGTGCTGGAACGACGCGACAAAACTCGCACCCGCGAGAAGACGCTGCCCAGCTTTTTGAAGATGGCGGCCATCGCCACCATCGCCGACGCGGTGCCGCTCCAGGGCGAAAACCGTACCATCGCCTCGCTGGGGCTGGCCGAGTTGCGGCGTCCGGCAGGCGCGGGCTTGAAAGCTCTGCTCAACGTGGCGGCACTCGATCCTACCGCCCGGGCGCTCACCGGATTCGATATCGCCTTCCGCATTGCGCCGCGCATCAACGCCGCAGGGCGCATGGACGTGGCCAGCGAAGTGATTGAGCTGTTCACCACACGCGACGCGTTGCGCGCCGCCGAACTCGCGGCCAAACTTGAGCGGCTCAACCAGGAACGGCGCGAGACCGAAGCTCAGGCGCTGAAGGCCATCGAAGAGAGGCTCGCAGGCGATGACCTGACCGGCTCCGACCACTTGCTGGTGGTGGATGGCGAAGGCTGGCATCGTGGCGTCATCGGGATTCTTGCTTCACGCGTGGTGGAACGCACCGCCAAGCCGGCGATTGTGGTGAGCGTGGAAGATGGCGTGGCTCATGGTTCAGGCCGCTCAGTGGATGGCTTTCATCTGCTCAACGCCCTCGAAAGCTGTGCCGGTGTCTTCACCCGTTTTGGCGGCCATGCATTCGCTATCGGCTTTGCCATGCCGGCAGAAAAACTGCCGGAGTTGAAACAGCGCCTGCGCGATTACAGCGCGGAAAAGCTGGCCAGCCGCGAGCCGGAACGCGTCCTGAAAATTCATGCCGAGCTGCCGCTGGACCGCATCACCTCTGTGTTGGCAGGCTGGCTGCGCAAACTCGAACCCTTCGGAAACGGCAATCCCGAGCCCGTGTTTGTGGCGCGCAAAGTACGTGTGGCCAGCGCACCGCGCGTGATGAAAGAGCGCCACCTGCGCCTGGAACTGGCTCTTCCTGGTGAAGCAAGCCGCCCCGCAAAGATGCGCGCCGTGGGCTGGAATCTGGCTGCACATGCCTTGGATCTGGGCCTGATGGAAGGCGACCTGATCGATGCCGCTTACCGCATCCGCGAGAACGATCATCCGGACTTTGGCGGGCTGGAGATCGAGCTGCTCGGCATTGAACGCAGCGAGGCCTGAAAAAACTTATCCCTCCTATCCAACAAAGAGACCCACGGATATCCGTGGGTCTCTTTTGTTGGCCCGGTGCGCGAACTCGAATTACTCACGCGTTGTGCCGTGATTGTGATTATCCTGCGTCGGCGGCTGCTGGTGCTGTTGTTGCTGCTGCTGCTGTTGCGGCGCCTGGCGTTGCTGCTGCGGCTGTTGTTGCTGGCGCTGCTGCTGTTGCTGCTGGAAACGCTGTTGCTGCTGTTGTTGTTGCTGTTGACGCTGGTCCTGCTGGAAGCGCTGCTGTTGCTGTTGTTGCTGCTGCTGGCGCTGCTGATCCTGCTGGAAGCGTTGCTGCTGCTGTTGTTGCTGTTGCTGACGCTGCTGATCCTGTTGGAAGCGCTGTTGCTGCTGACCCTGCTGCTGTTGGCGCTGTTGATCCTGGAACCGCTGCTGCTGTTGCTGACGCTGCTGGTCCTGCTGGAAGCGCTGTTGCTGCTGTTGTTGCTGCTGCTGGCGCTGTTGGTCCTGGAAGCGAGATTGCTGGCCTTGCTGCTGTTGCTGCTGCGGGCGGTTCATCTGCTGTTCGTAGTTGCGACGCTGATCCTGGAAGCGGCGCTGGCTATCGTTATTCCACCCCATCGGCCGCTCCTGGGCCGTATGCGTCGGGTGTCCATTGTTGTTGCGGAAGTAGGAGTTGCGCTCCTGCATGGCGCGCCGCTCGTGGTCGCGCTGGAAATCAACGGCATCGATGTGGCGATCACGTTCCGCCCAGCGTTCGCGCTCTTCCATGGCATGACGAACGCCACCCGGGCCGCCATTGAAAGCTACATGGCGATCACGCTCGACAAAGGCGCGATCGTAGTAACCGCGATCGCGGAAGGAAAAGTGAATGCTCGGTCCCACGCGGAAGACTTCCGTGTTGTAGTAGAAGTCGTTGCCACGCCACTGCCCGCCTTCAAAGCCGATACCGAAGTAGCCGCCGCCATAGTTAATACCGCCGTAGTAGCCCACGTGGTTGCCCCAGTAGCCGGGGCGCCACATATACATACCATCCGACCATCCCCAATAGCCAGGCGTCCACAGAGCGCCCATATAAGGGGCCGGAACCCAGGCGCCGGGCACCCAGTAATAGCCCTCTTCACCATAAGCCCAGTAGCCAGGCGTCCAGACCCATCCCGGCTCCGGGCAGGGGGGCACATCGTAAACCGGCAGAATCGGAGGTGCGAAATTCACACTGATAAAGACTCCTGCAAAAGAAGTGGCAGGAATCACGGAGAGCACAAACGCCACAAGCAACAGGCGGAGAGAGCGAAACTTCAACATAAACACCTCCCAGAACGGTAGACCACGGCAAACTGTTGAAACTACAAACCCGTATAGTCTACTCGTCTGGAACACGCACGGTGGGAGGAAGTTGTTGTGCCAGAGAAGTTTTCTCTGCAGGCTTGCGGCAGGGCTTTTTCCTACACCGTAACCACAGGACGTGAAACCCAGACCAGCCATTCGCTTAGCCACGAAAATGCCCTTGCCACCGTTCAGGCAGCAAGGGCATGGGGGAGCCGCAGCGGGCAAGCTTAATAGCGATAGCTGATTCCCATTCCCAACACGTTGCGCGCCTTCAAATCCACCGGCATGGAAACCGTGGAGGGATAAGGCGACGGCAGTCCGGTAGGCAACACGGCAGTGCCCACGCGGCCGGCCACCTGGCCCACGCCGATGTCGAAACTGAAGTGCGGATGTTCGGCCTGCGTGATGCGCACCGCATAGTCCATCGTGGTGGGCAGGTGAACACCGGCCGGCATGATGTACTTCATGTTCACGGCGGTCTTGGGTTCCTGGGTGAAGCCGGCCGACGGCACAATGGCCGTCTTGAACGGGCCGGGCAGCGGAATGCCCAGGCCGCCAAACAAACGTCCGCCAAAGCGCGTGCTCTGGCCGCCAATACCGAAGATGGTGGCGTTGGTGGCCTTCCATCCAAAGTTGAGCATGAAGGGCACGGGAGGCTTCAGGCGCATCTTGGTGGCCACAACGTAAACGTCGCCATTGGTGTAAGCCGTATCCGCGCCCAGGCCAAGCGACTTGTTCAGGTGGCCGGAAACAAAATGATCGTCGGTGCGAAGGACGCCGCCCACTGCTACACCCGGCATGGCCTTGCCAAACTGGCCTTCGTTGATGGCCACAACCTTGCCGTGAAAGATGTTCATGCCGCTGTAATCCCACAGCTTGCTGAAGGCGCCCTGACTGGTGGCGGTGGTCTCGCCCAGTTGATGATAACTGCGGGTGTAGCCCACTTCAGCGCGGTTGGCAAAGCCCTCGGTAATCGAGAAGGTCTGTATGCGGCCAATCACGGTTGTGGCATTGATCATGTGGTAGCCCACAGCAGGATGAGAGAGCACATGGCCCTTCTCGCTGGTCAACACGTAAGCCGTGGGAGTGATGAATCCGCCGGTTTGGCCCTCGAGGGTGAGGTGCTGGGCAGTAACAGGAAGGGAGGTTGCCAGAGCCAGAAGGGCACAAGCAGAAACGATGCGAAACGGACCAAAATTCACTTGCAATAACTCCAAAGGGGCTGAGCTGAACCCCGCTTTTCGGGATGGGTAGGTACCCCTCTTGTACCACAGAGCCAAGCCTGGAGTCTCGTATTTTCCGCCAAGGATTCAGACTTTGATAGGCTCTGCAAATCAAAGATTATAAGAATGATATTTCATTCTTTTCTTCTCTCACACCATCTAGGATTCAGAACTTGTCCTGGCGTTGACCGAGAAGAAATTCCAGGTCGTTTCCCTGCCCCGTCCGATGCCGGCCGCGGTGAATCGGATAGACTGAGGGCGATGCCGAGGGGAATCTTCATTACGCTTGAAGGACTGGATGGAAGCGGCAAAACCACCCAGATCCGTAAATTGTCCACGTGGCTCTCCAAGCGCGGGCTGGACCCGGTTGTGACCCGCCAGCCGGGCGGCACGGAGACCGGCGACCGCATCCGTGGCCTGTTGCTGGATGCCCGCTCCACGGCGCTTGCTCCCATGACGGAAATGGCCATGATGTTTGCCGACCGCGCTCAGGCCATCGCTGAAGTGATTGAGCCGGCCCTGGCCGCCGGCCGCATTGTGGTCTGCGACCGCTTTACCGACTCCACCGAGGCCTACCAGGGCGGTGGGCGGGCACTCGGCTCCGAGGTGGTGCTGGCCCTGCATAAAACCATCTGCGGCGGCCTGCAGCCGGACCTGACCATTCTGCTGCTGCCCTCTCTGGAGTCCTCGCTCAGCCGGGCCAGACGGCGCAATACCCGCACCGAGGCCGAAACGGGCACCAACGAAGACCGCTTTGAGCAGGAAGCCGACAGCTTTCATCAGCGCGTCTGGGAGAAGTATCGCGAGATTGCCATCCGGGAGCCGGAGCGCGTGGTGCGCATCGAAGGCGATCTGACCATTGAGGAAATTCACGAGCAGATTGCCGAGGCCGTTGCGGAACTGCTGGTGCTGCGCGGCCGAAAAGCCTAAAGCGGTTTCAGGATTACTGTCCCCACGAAGTGAAGCTGCCCAGTTGCCCCGACCAAAGGAAGGGCGGCAGCGGAAGCAGTCGGATTGGGTCTATCTATCCTGAAACCGCTCGAGCAGACGCTTCTTCCACCGCCACATCTGCCTCCAATCGCCTAAACTCAAGGTGTGAGCTTCCGCGACTTTCATGGCAACCAGGCAACGGTGACGCATCTGCGCGAGGCGGTGCAGCACGGCCGTTTTCCCCACTCTCTGATCCTGGCCGGCCCCCGGGGAGCAGGCAAATACACGCTGGCGCTGATGCTGGCCCAGACCATGAATTGCCTGGAACCGGTGGAAACCGACGGCCTGCCCGACGCCTGCGGGCATTGCTCGAACTGCGTACGCATTGGGGCATCGGCCAATTTGGAAGAACGCGTCGCCGAGGCAGTGGCCACGCGCGAGGACATGCGCGACGCCGACAAGCGCGAGACCCGTATTCTGATCCAGACCCATCCGGACGTGTTGATTGTTCCGCCCGATCCCCCACAACTGCTGATCAAGCTCGGGCAGGTGCGGCAGGCTATCCACGCGGCCTACTACCGGCCGCCGGTGGAAGCGCGGCGCGCCTTCACCATCTTTACGGCCTCCGCTTTTATGAAGGAAGCGGCCAACAGCCTGCTCAAGCTGCTGGAAGAGCCGCCCGAGCACACCACGCTGGTGCTGCTGACGGAAAATCCCCAGGAACTGCTGCCCACCATCCGCTCGCGCGCCGTGGTGCACCGTCTGGGCGCACTGGCGGCCACGGATCTGGAAACCCTGCTGGAGGCCCGGCGACCGCAACTGAACCCGAAGGATCGCGCACTGGTGGCGCGGCTGGCAGAGGGAGCGGTGGGGCGCGCGGTGGGCTTCGATCTGGAAAAGTATCTATCTTGCCGCAAGGAAGCACTGGTGATTTTGCATATGGCGCTGGGCGGGGGCGAGTACTCCGACCTGTTCCGTGCGACAGAGACCTACCGCGCCGGAGCCGATGGCCAGGAGAAGACCGTGGGCCTGCTGCGTGCGCTAGGCAGCCTGATTGAGGACCTGCTGCTGATTGTTGCAGGGACACCGGGGTTGATCCGCAACATCGACATGGCGGCGGAGCTGGCGCGCTTGGCGCAAGGGCTTACCGTGGAGTGGATCGATAGCGCGGCCCGCGCGCTGGGACAGGTGGAGCAAGGCATGCGCCGCAATCTGCTGCGCTCGCTCTCACTGGACGCGATGGCAACCACGCTGGAGCGGGGCTAGGGGCTAGGGGCTAGGGGCTAGGGGCTAGGGGCTAGGGGCTAGGGGCTAGGGAGGGGATTGTGCTTTAGGACGTTTTCACTTGCAAGCGAAAACCTCTGTATTTCATGGAAAGTTGGCAGAAAACCTCTCGGTTGCGGCCTTTCTTCTCTCCGGCTTCCATCCTGGTATACCTGCGCGCCGCCCTTCCTGATGGTTCCCTTATTTCTCGCGTGCTACAAGCAAGGTACAGGGTATTGCCGGTGGGGGATCAAGAGGTAGGCGGGTGCATGCATCCGCTCGGTGGGGGCACCCCTCGAGATCCTCCGGCGCCCTGGATTTTTGTCTAGTGGGGTACCCATAGACGATGCCAGCCGGTTCTTCCGTCGCATTCGACTCGCTGTTTGGAGACTACCCCCTGGATTGCGCCTACGATGAGATGCGCACGCCTTCCGGTTCCATACGTCCCCACTACCGGGCTCTGGCGGAGATGCTGGCCTCGCTGCCAGCCGGCGAGTTACAGCGCCGCAAGCAATCCGCTGACCTGAGCTTTCTCACCCAAGGCATCACCTTCACCGTCTACGGGCGCGACGAAGGCACCGAACGCATCTTCCCCTACGACATGCTGCCGCGGCTGATTACGGCCACGGAATGGGATCGCATTGAGCGCGGCTTGACGCAGCGCATCACGGCGCTGAACCTGTTCCTGCGTGACATCTACTCCGACGCCAAGATCCTTGCCGACAAGGTGATTCCCAGCGAATTGATCTACAGTTGCAAGCACTACCGCCGCCAGATGCGCGGGCTGGACGTACCCCGCAATGTGTATATCGCGGTGGTGGGTTCCGATCTGCTGCGATTGGATAATGGCGAATTCGTGGTGCTGGAAGACAACCTGCGCGTGCCCTCCGGTGTGAGCTACATGCTCACCAACCGGCGCGTTATGAAGCGCACCTTTCCGCAACTGTTCGCCAGTTGCGGCGTCAAGCCCATCGAGCAGTATCCGCAGCTTCTGCTGGCCACACTGCGCGCGCTGGCGCCGGAGGGACGGCCGGAACCGAACATCGTGCTGCTCACGCCCGGCGTGTACAACTCGGCGTACTTCGAGCATACGTATCTGGCGCGGCAGATGGGCATCGAACTGGTGGAAGGCCGCGATCTGGTGACGCACGACAACATTGTCTACATGCGCACCACCGATGGATTGAAGCGCGTGGATGTGATCTATCGCCGCGTGGATGACGACTTCTGCGATCCGCTGATCTTCCGCTCTGACTCGGCCCTGGGTTGCGCGGGATTGTTCAACGCCTATCGCGCCGGAAACGTGACCATCACCAACGCCTTTGGCACCGGGCTTGCCGACGACAAGGCGGTGTATGCCTACGTCCCGCGCATGATCCGCTACTACCTGAACGAAGATCCGATTCTGCCCAACGTGGAGACGTACATCCTGGGCGAGGATCGGGACCGCGAGTACGCGCTGGCCAACCTGGACAAGCTGGTGGTGAAGGCAGTGGGCGAAAGCGGCGGCTACGGCATGTTGATCGGGCCCCACGCATCGCAGCAAAAGCGCGCGGAATTCGCGGCGGCCATTCGCGCCAATCCGCGCAACTACATTGCCCAACCCACGCTGGACTTTTCGCGCGCGCCTTGTTTGTTGGACGGCAAGCTGGAGCCGCGTCATGTGGACTTGCGCCCCTACGTGCTCTATGGCGACAAGGTGCAGATTGTGCCGGGGGGATTGACGCGCGTGGCGCTGGAGAAGGGCTCGCTGGTGGTGAACTCCTCGCAGGGCGGCGGCAGCAAAGACACCTGGGTGCTCGAGTAAAGCCCCACCACGGAACGGGAGACAAAGCATGCTATCGCGCGTTGCCGACAGTCTTTACTGGATGAGCCGCTATCTGGAGCGGGCCGAGAATACGGCGCGCCAGTTGGATGTGACGCTGAGCCTGATGCTCGACACGGGCGGAGCGAGCGTGGAGTCGCGCTGGCAGCATCTGGTGGCCGCACTCGGCAAACCCGCGGGGCTGCGCGTCAGCGGCACCTCCGACGAAATGGCGCGGGCCATGGTCTTTGATCCGCTGACCCCAGCCTCAATCACTTATTGTGTAAATGCTGCGCGAGAAAATGCGCGCCAGGTGCGCGAAGAAATCTCCACCGAACAGTGGCAGCGGCTCAACCGGCTTTACCACCAGATCCACGATCCAGAGACAGAAGCGGGGTTCGAAGCCTCCGCGAGCGACACGCTCACCACCGTTCTCGATGGCATTCATCTCTTCCAGGGCGTGGGCGGATCGACGATGATCCATGGACAGGGATGGCAATTTATTCGCCTGGGGCGCTATCTGGAGCGCGCCTACTCCACAGCCACCATGCTGGAAGCCGCGGTGCCGGATCTGGCCAGCGCACAGGACCGCGAGAACTCCGCCTATCAATATCTCGACCTGGTTGGATTGCTGCGCAGTTGCACGGCCTTCGAGGCCTATTGCCAGGTGTACACCGCCGACATTGTGCCCGATCAGATTCTGGAGTTTCTGCTGCTCAACCGCGACTTTCCGCACTCCATCCGTTACGCGGTAGACAACATTCGTTACGCCATCGAATCCATCCAGCGCCACGGCGGCAAACGCGCGCCGGAACTGGCTGCGAGCGTGGGAAAATTGCACGCCATGATCGAGTACAGCTCCATCGGCGAAATTCTATCCGGCGATGCCTCGACCTTTCTGCACTCCATCCGCGAACAATGCCTGCGCATTCACGAGACCATCTATCGCAACTACGTGCAGTATTCCATCCAGTCCGCGCTGACGGTCTAGCCTCCATGATGCAAACCGTTCTTGGCCGGGCAATGCCCAGAGGAACACCGCGATGAACTTCTACTCGATCCGCCATCTCACGCGCTTCCGCTATGCGACACCGGTAAGCGAGAGCATTATGGAAACGCGCATGCACCCGCGTTCGGACTTCTATCAGCACTGCTTGTCGTTCTCGCTCTCGGTCTCGCCGCGCTGCAGAGTCTTCAGCTATCGCGATCACCTGGGCAACAACGTGCAGCATTTCGACATTCCCGGCGAGCATAACCAGTTGGTGATTGTGGCGGAGTCGATTGTGGAGATTCAGCCGCAACCGGAGATTCCCGCCTTTCTATCGCCGGAAGCATGGGACGAGCTCGATGCATTGGTGCAGAAGCGCGACTACTGGGAGATGCTGCTGCCTTCCACCTTTGCGCAGGAGACTCCGGCATTGGAAGGGCTGGCAAAGAAGCTCGAAGTGGCGCGGCGCGACGATCCCTTGATGCTGGTGCAGGAGCTGAACAGCAGGCTGTTCGAGTACTTTGACTACGAGCCGCGCTCCACGCGTGTGGACTCGCCCATTGACGAAGCCATTACCAACGGCAAAGGCGTATGCCAGGACTTTGCACACACCATGATCGCGCTGCTGCGTCATGTGCGGATTCCCGCGCGCTACGTCTCAGGCTATCTCTACCGCAGCCGCGAAGACCACGACCGCTCTACTCCCGACGCTACGCACGCGTGGGTAGAGGCGCTGATTCCGCAATTGGGATGGATCGGGCTTGATCCCACCAACAACCTGATCGCGCATCGCCGCCACATCCGCACCGCTGTGGGCCGCGACTACGCCGACGTGCCGCCCACGCATGGCATCTTCCGCGGCAAAACCGACAGTGAACTCTATGTGGCCGTGCATGTGGAGGCCAGTGAGAATCCTCCCGCGCTCGACCGCAAGATGCCGATCCCGGAAGACTGGAGCGTCCTGGTGGAGCATGCGCAACAACCGCCCGCGCCTATGGTGCCCTTCATCGACATGCAGCAGATGCAACAGCAGCAGTAAGGACAATTCCAAAACAAAGGGGACAGACTCCTAGCGAGCCTGTCCCCTTTTTGCGTTACGCTGCGGTGCTACTTGCCTGTGGCGGTTACGCCCATCACCTTCAGCCGGTTCTGCGCTAGTTGCCAACTGGATGTGGGCAGGCCAAAGGGCGACTTCGGTTTTTCGATCTTGCGGTAGTCGTTGATGGCCGTCTCGCGCTCACCGAACTGTTCCGCGATGCGTCCCAACACGTACCAGTAGTTGTCATCGGGCTCGTTGAGGTTCAGCTCATCCATCGCGCGCAGAACCATGTCATACGCTTCCTTGGTTTTGCCGCGCTCCGCGTAGAGGCAGGCCAGGGTATGCAGAATGCCCGTGGCCTCCGGCAGCATCTGCGTTGCCTTCACCGCCATCTCCAGGTCACTGTCTTCCACCTTACCGGTGAAGAGCGAGGCCCAGGCCACATTGTTCAGGATCTCGCCATCGGCGGTTCCCTTGGCCAGCATCTTCAAGCCCAGCGCATGGGTGGCCGCGTGATCTCCGCCGATGCTGAACACCATCGACTTCACCTGCAAGGTATCCGGATCGTCTTCGAGCTGCTTCAGGCGTTCATCGCACAGTGCGATGGCGTCTTTCATGCGGCCCAGACCCGCCAGCGCCATGGCCCGCACAATGAAAGCCTGTTTGGAATCGGGATATTGCTCCGCCAACGCCTCGCCCATCTTGAGCTGCTTGGCATAGTCCTCGCGCTCTGCGTAGGCGCCCACCAGAGCCAGTTGCAGGTTGGTCTTCTCGGTCGCAGTCACGGCGTGGGCCAGTGCCGGCTCAAGGATCGCCAGTGCCTGCTCCATGGTGGACTTATTGGCGGCCATCATGGCGCCTGCCGCCAGTTCCATCCGGGCTGCATCGGCCGCACGACCCTTGGTCCAGAAGCGTGGAAACACGACGCCGCCCAGTGGATCATCACCGCCCTCCAGATGCACCTCTTCGCGCACCCAGTCGAGGATGGCCTTTGCGCCCTTCAAGTCGCCGCGCTTGATGTGTGCCAGAACTTCCAGACCCATGACGGGCAGATACTGCACCTTGCCCACCAGCTTGTACTTGCCGTCTTCCTTCACCACTACATAGCTGTTGCCGTTGGCGCGCAGATTATGCGTGCGCACACGCCATGCCGTCTCATCGGAGCCTTCCGCAGTCACATCGAGCGAGGCCAGATTGCTGTCAATATACTCGTCGAGCGAGTCGCCCTCGTGCGCCAACTGGCGATCCAGCGCCCGGCCCTGTTCCACTTCGTTCTTGCGCTGTTTGGCGTCTTCGCCGTCAAGATCCATCTGCTCGCTTTTGGAAACGATGCTGCGCAATTCTTCTTCGGTAGCATTCGGCTCCATGAAGAAAACAAAATTGCGACGCTCGATGTCCTCGGGCGTATTGGCAAACTGAATCTCTTCATGTTTGCGCGCCGCACGCAGAATATTCGCCTCTGAAAGAGTCCGCGCCGCACGATCGCCGGCCGCGCCGGCCTCAAGGAAGTCCGCCGCCTGCTTATAGGCGCGAATGAACTTGAGCATGGCGCCAGCCGTGCGGGCGGTTTCCTTGTAGACACTCTCTTCCGAGGAACGCGTATTGGCTTCAGCCAGACCCGCCTTGGAGCCGTTCATCATCGCCACCGAGGCAGCAATCAGCGCCACCGGTTGCGGATTCAGCTTCTGCGCTTCCTTGTAGGCCTCTTCATACTGGCCGTTATAGAAATAAGCAAAGGCCAGGATGTTGGGAATACCCAGATCGCGCAGTTTGTCCTGACCCAATTTTTGATAAATTTCAATCGCTTCCTTCAGCTTGGCTCCGGGTCCGTAACGACGTCCTGCCTTACCGTACTCCAGCACAATACCGAGGTTCGCAAGCAGTGAATCGTCATTGGGATCCAGCTTGGCAGCAGCCCGGAAGGCCTCCGCCGCGCCCTCTAGATCGCTGCCTGCACGCATCTCACGGCCCACCAGATCGCGCTTGAGAATCTCGGCAAGAATTTTTTCGGCCAGTGCGGAGTTGGGTTCCAGTTTGACCGCCTGCCGCGCCTCCGCCCGTGCCGACTCGCCCATGCCCGCGCCGAGCAGCACGATGGCCACCTGCAGGTGATGCACCGCTTCCGTAGGATGCAACTCGATCAGCTTGCGATAGCTGGCCAACGCCTCGCCCACCTTGCCTTCGCGCAGCAAGGCCACGCCCTTGGCTTCAAAATTCACAATGATGGCGGGACCGTTGCTGATCTCCGCCACCTTGTTGCGCAACTCCGTTGCCTCCGCCACGGTGTAGCTTTTCTTCACGCTGTCAAACACAATGTGCGCGAGCACCGCGCCATCCTTGTCGATGGAGAACTGCTCGATGAGCAGAGCAGGACCTACGGCAATCTTCTGGTCCTTGGGCAATTCCTTGGCAATAAAGCCTGCGGGAGGAACGATGCGGTATTGCCACTCCTCGGCAACGGCAACGTTCATCTCCCAATCCACCGTACGCGGCGCGCGGTCGGACTCCCGCCCCTGCTTCTGTTTCTCCTCCTGATCATCACGCTGCTTGAGCAGATCGGGCAGATGCGAAAAGATGCCCTCCAAACGAATGGCGGCCTGAGCATTCTCCAGTCCGGTGTAGCCGCGCCGCGCCTTGTCGCACTTGATGGTGAGCTGGAACTGCTTGCTCAGATCGGCCGGATCGCTGCGCTCCACCGAAAGGAGGTTATCGGAGAGGTATTGGTTCTTGACGTAGTTGCGCAAGCTGTCGCGCACTTCCTGATCCGGCTTGTCGGCATAAGAGTCGCGATAGCTTGACTCGAAGACGCCTTGCGGCAGCGTGGTTTCCGTCACCATGGCCGGACCGTTCTCGCTGAGCCGGATTTCGCGCATTTCCACCATCACGTTTTCGCGCGCGCTGCCCACAGGCGTGAGTTTCAGGCCCGTGGTTTCAGGACGTGCAATCAGGGCGCGCCGGCCCTGGTCGCCGCCTGGCAACTGGCCCAGGCGCGCATAGCGGTCGGTAGCGTCGATCCACACCTCGGGCCACGCGTCGGCACCCTTGCCCGGTTTGGCCGGGACGTACACAATAGCGTGATCGAACAGCCCCATGCCGGGCATATCTTCCGGCACATCACTGCGGAAGCCGGACTTGAGCAGCGCCACGTAGGCAGGAATGCCTGCCGAACGCAGCATGGTCACCAGCAGGGTGGCTTTGTCTTTGCAATCGCCGTACTTCTTGGCCAGCACCTCAGCCGGATCGTGCGGCACAAGGGCTGCCTCACCAAATTCGATACCGGTGTAGCGCACCTCGCGGTCCAGGTAATCGATCAGAGCCTGCTGCTTTTCCGCGGCGGTTTTCTTGCCCGCCAGCAGAGGGTCCACGATGGCTTTCACCGCGGCCACATCAGCATGCGCATCCACAATGCGCGCATACTCGGCGGCCATGGCCTGCCATGACTTGGCCGTGGAATAACGGACCTCCGGATAGCGCAACAGTTCATGCGGGCGGAAGGGTTCGGCGGGGTCAATGCCCTCTGAGCGGCCCTTGTCATAGACAATGCTCACACGGCCATTAGCCTCAGTGCGCACCGGATGCACATCGTCCATCAGCACGGACGCGGTGCGCAGCGGAATGCTGGTGGGAGCCTCGAGGATAATACGGCTGTGTTCCACCGGCACCCGTTCGTTGCCCAGCAGGGTGCGGCCCACACGGCCCACGGCGAAGAAGGGCTGCGTTTCCGCCTGCACATACTCTTCTTCCACCACCACGCCGGGTGCGACGGCGGGAAAGGGAGCCCGCAGAATCTTGCCGTCACTGTAGCTTTTGTAGTCGCCGCCCCGGGCCGGAGATTCGGTGATTGAAGCGGCATCGAGCTCATGCACGGTAAAGTCCGGCGCAACCACGCGCACGCGGATAACCGGGCGCGCCTCATGCCAGGGCGTCCAGCTCACGCTGATCGAGTCCCAGGCTTCCGCGCCCTTCTCGTTGAGCACCTTGTAAATGTAATGTCCAACGTGGGTGAGCCGGCCAGCCTCGTCAAACGAGTAGCTATCGTCTTCTTCCAGCACCGCGGCTACAGCACCTTCCGGAGCCTGCACGGCCGACGCCGCCTGATACAACGCTTTGGGATCGAGAGAGAAATGAGGCGCGCGCGCAACCTCGGAAGGTTGCTGGGCAACCGCGGAGGACGCGGCCAACACGACTAGGCTGACAAGCGACAGACAACGGACAGAGGAGGAAAAAACAGGCTTCGGCACAGGACTCCCGCATGCTATGTGGACTGGCAACACGGTACACCTGCAGGCGCGGCAGTGCAAGTGAAGGAAGGCCTCCGCTTACTTGCCGTCTCAGTGCGTGGCAGACTGCCGGCCGCGCACAAAATAATCCACTACCCGGTAGTCATTGCGGCCGCTCTGATCCGTGAAGTGGGTAAAGATCTCCACCCGCATGCGGCCGTCAGGTTCGAGCGTGGCAATAATCTCACGGACGGCAAAGTGGAGATTGATTTTGGCTTGCAGGGCGGCCACCGCGCCTAGCTTCACCCCTGCGGTAAAGCTGCGCGCCTTGACCACACCCCATTCGCAGGGCTGCGGATGACATTGACCAAAGAGTTGGATGCGATTGCCCGTTACTTCAACCATGGTCAGGCTTTGCGCGGCGGAGTCGGCATTGACCCACATGCCGTCCAGCGGATGCGCGGCGCTGCTGGCCTGGGCATCCGGCGGATGCGCCAGCGCGATTGCCAGCCCCAGGCAGCTAAAAAACAAAATGGCGGCACTCCGAAGGGAACGCGCCGCCGATGGGAAATTTCGATCTTTCACCGCATCTCCTCCGCGCCATTCTACGCGCTTCTGGAGATTCCTGGATGCAGGGATTCAGGAACCATGGCCTGCACAGCGATCGCGCAGGCCATCCCCCGACTTACGCCTGGCGCGCCTTGGCTGCAATCTTGCGCAGTTCCGGCAACACGGCGCCCAGTGCAACCGGAGCCGCATCGCGGGTTCCGAGCGCAAAGTAGACACTGCGATAGAGCTGGTAGAGCTGCTCATAGGCAGCGGCAGAGGCCGCGTCGGGCTCAACCGTCCGCAACGGCAAACAAACCGCCTCCTGCGCCTCTTCGATGGTCTTGTACGTGCCGGCCGCCAGCAACGCCATAATGCCCGAGCCCAGGCTGGTGGGAATGCCCGAGGGCACCAGCACCGGCTTGTTCAACACGTTGGCGTAGATGTGGTTCAACACTTCGCTCTTTTGCGGAATGCCACCCGCGTTCACCACGCGGTCGATGCGC
>Ga0207738_100059_pt1 | contig 25523 bp, 21 predicted proteins | sample LuqExpMetagenom9_FD_187767 | JGI IMG/M metagenome (GOLD analysis project Ga0207738, IMG submission 187767) | Tropical forest soil microbial communities from Luquillo Experimental Forest, Puerto Rico - Sample 9 (SPAdes) | ecosystem: Environmental > Terrestrial > Soil > Tropical forest ... | reverse complement strand
TCTCTTCACGGCTTTTCGTGGAGGAAGGTGAAAGTCGAGGCGTATTTTCCCTCGCCCCTCCAAACAAGACCGCAAAACACCATTCCAGATCCGAATTGCGATCCTGCTTGCCCCGTCTTCGATTTCGCTGTGGCTGAATAAGTGGGTTGGCGATTACGAGCCAATAGATGACAAGCCTGTTTCAAGGGACTTATCGTCGCCGTATAATGCCGCATGCCCAAAAACATACAAAGCAATGACACGGATCCTGCGCCTACGAAGCCACCTGTTCAGCCCAAGGTATTCATCTCATACAGTTGGACGTCGCCTGGGCATCAGGACAGGGTCCGCCAGTGGGCGGAGCGCCTGGTACAAGAAGGGATCGATGTCGTTCTCGACATCTACGATCTCAAGGAAGGCCAAGACAAGTACGCGTTTATGGAGCGGATGGTTACTGATCCGCAGGTTACGCAAGTCCTTATTGTGTGTGACAAGGCATATTCAGAGAAAGCAGACGCGAAAAAAGCCGGCGTGGGAACCGAGTCTCAGATCATCTCAAGAGAGGTGTATGAGAAGGTGGAGCAGGCAAAGTTCATACCACTCGCCTGCGAGATCTCTGATTGCAGGGAACCGTACTTGCCGACCTTCTTAAAATCGCGTATCTACATAGATTTCTCGTCACTTGAGGCCGAGAACGAGAACTGGGAGCGCCTTGTCCGGCTCTTATACGGAAAACCTCTTTATCAGAAGCCTCAGCTTGGCAAGCCTCCTGTTTATATCACGGCCGATACAAAAACGCCTGCAAGTCCCGCGATTGGAAAACTTGCAACTCTAGAGCAGGCATTGATGCAGGGGCGCCGGGGCATAAACATTTATCGAAAGGACTTCCTTTCCGCGTGTATTGATTTTGCTGATGCACTCCGAGTCAGGGAGCGCCCTGCAGTCGAATCGCTGGGCGCGAAAATCCTAGAGGATTGTGAAAAACTCAAAGTCGCTCGAAATTCGATCATAGACTGGGTGCTACTTGAGAGCGCGGTGGACTCGAGTGGCGCGTTTCGTGAAGCATTAATGGACTTTCTTGAAAAGCTGCGAGAATTGAAGTCTCGTCCGGAGGAAGTTAATTCATGGAACGACGCATGGTCTGAGGCCCATTCGTTGTTTGTGTACGAGACTTTCTTGTATATAGTTGCTGCGCTTCTGAAAACCAATTCGTTCGAAACCTTGCACGAGATACTTACGTCTCATTACCTTGCACCAGCATCGGAGCGCTATGGTGATGAGAAGTTTGAGACCTTTGGATGTTTTTATGGCTATTCAGATGTGCTTCAATCGGCGCTTGCGCCACCTGGGCGCAGACTTTTTAGTCCCGCAGCGGAATTGGTGAAGAGGCAGGCCGATCGTACCGACCTCCCATTTTCATCAGTTATGGAAGCGGACTTGTTACTCCTCTTGATGGCCTTCGTAGTTCCGAATGTGCGTTGGTATCCTCAGACTCTTCATTACGCCTCTAGTTCCGAATTTCCTTTTTTCATTCGCGCAACCCAGCACAAGCATTTTCTAAAGCTCGGAGTCATCACCGGAATTCTCGATGTAGACGCTTTGCGAGAGGTGGTGAAGGCTGGGCACAAGCGATTGGGAGTCGACCAATGGTATGACTTTCAGCTAAGTTTTACTCCGTTCTGGAAGAGATTGAATATGGATAAGTTGGACTCCCTGCAATAGCTTCGCATTTTGTAGCGGATGCACTAAGTCCTTCGGCCCGCTTAAGACAAAAAGAGTGGCGGTCTCGATATCCGCCACGAGATCAGAAACAATAAGTCGGCTTCTATTCACCGATAGGATCTTAATTGACGACTTCAGCCCAAGGCACTCATTTGGCCCGGTCGCGGACAGAAAAGTGGGGCATGGTTGACCGATTCGCGCCGCCCCTCTGGGGCTCCGAATATTGTCTGGGCCTTTTCCCAGCACTGAAGTGCTGGGCTAACTTCGCGTGCGCCTACGGCGGTGGGCGTGAGCCCTCCGTCGCATTCAGCCCACATCACTCATCAACGCCACAAACTTACTTACCTGTCGTCAGTCCGGTGGAAGCGGCCTGTTCGTGCGCGTGGTAGCTGGAGCGGACCAGCGGACCGGACTCCACGTGGCGGAAGCCCATGGTAAGTGCCTTGGTTTTGAACTCGGCAAATTCCGCCGGAGTGTAAAGGCGCGTCATGGGTAGATGGTTGCGGGTGGGGCGCAGGTACTGGCCAACGGTCAGAATGTCGCAGCCCACGGCGGCCAGATCGCGAAAGACGTCGAGCATCTCCGCCGTCTCCTCGCCCAGGCCCACCATCACGCCGGACTTGGTGATGCCCTGGGGATTGAGTTCCTTGGCGTAACGCAGCAGTTCAAGCGAGCGCTTATAGCGCGCGCCAGCGCGGACAGCCGGGTAGAGCCGGGGCACGGACTCCATGTTGTGATTCAGAACGTCGGGCCGGGCTTCCACCACCAGGCGAATGGATTCTTCGTCGCCTTGGAAGTCAGGGATCAGCACCTCGATTTTGCATTGGGGCGCTTGTTGGCGGATCTCTTCGATGACCTTGGCGAAGATTTGCGCACCACCCAGCAGGTCGTCGTCGCGGTCCACACTGGTGATGACGGCATACTCCAGGTCAAGCTTGCCAATGGCTTCCGCTACCCGGCGCGGCTCATCCCAATCGATGGGCTCAGGCCGGCCCTTGGGCACGGCGCAAAAGCCGCAGCGGCGGGTACAGATGTTGCCCAGCAGCATGAAGGTGGCGGTGCGGTGATGCCAGCACTCGCCGATGTTGGGGCAATGTGCGCTTTCGCACACGGTATTCAAACCCAGGCCGCGGGCCAGTTGCTTCAGCTCGTGGTAATTTTCGCCCACGGGGGCGCGCGCTTTGAGCCACTCCGGTTTGGGCTCGGGGGCCTTGTGCTGGGTTTCGATCTGCACCAGTTCCATGCTTCTATTCTATCGGGCCTTGGAGCGGGCGAGCGGCTTAGCTGTTGGGGCATCCGAAGCGCAGTTGTACACTGCCCAAGTGCACAGGAGGCGAATGCGGATGAAGAGGTTTCTGGCGGTTGTTCTGGTTTTGGGTGCGGGATGGTCAGCGGGGGCCCAGTCGTCCTATACCCCGGCGGCGGAAAAGCCCCATGCCGTATTCGGTGCGCTGCGCAATAGCTGGATCAATGACTTACGAGAAAAGAAGGTGGAGGCTTCGGTGGCCTTGTACGCCCCGGATGCGGAGTTCGACCAGCCGGATGGCACTGTCGTGCGTGGCAAAGAGGCTCTTACCAAGCTCTTCAAGACAGTTACGGCCACCTACGACAGCAGGCCGTTCTTTTTCCTGAGTGAGGTGAAGGAGACCGAGGATAAGGCTGTCGATTCAGGGCAGTTTCGCGAACTGCTGACCACCCGGGCCGATGGCAAGCGGCAGATGATCGAAGGCGGCTATACCACCGAATATCACCGCACCAAGGAAGGTAAATGGCTGATCCAGAAGCAAAAATGGGAGATCTGGGGTAAACCTGTCGCGTTGGATCTGATGGCGCACCCGCAGATCGCCTTGACCTTCGACGACCTGCCTGCCGCAGGTTCCTTGCCCCAGGGGATGACGCGCACGCAGATTGCAACCGAGATCGTCTCGCACTTGAAAGCCGCGGACCTGAAAGGCACGTATGGTTTTGTGAACGGCATCCGCATGGTGGATAACCCCGATGCGCAGCAGGCTCTGCATGTCTGGGTGGATGGCGAGATGAACGTGGGCAGTCACACCTGGTCGCACCCGGGCCTGCCGAAGGTGACCGCGGAAGCCTTTATCGCCGACATCGAAAAGAATGAGGCAACGCTCGTTCAATACGGTCAGCAGCGCGACTGGAAGTGGTTCCGCTACCCCTTTCTGTGGGAGGGCGAAACGCTTGCCAAGCGTCACGCGGTGCGGAACTGGCTCTTCAGCCATGGATACCACGTTGCACAGGTGACGCTGGACTTTGAGGACTATGCCTGGAACGACGCTTACGGCCGCTGCCTGGTGAAGAACGATACGGCCGGCATTCAGTGGCTGCACGACAGCTATCTGGCCAACGCCGCCGAGTATGTGCAGTTGGGCCGCGAAGAGGAAATCATCGCCTTCGGGCACGAGATTCCAAATGTGCTGCTCTTGCATGAAACGGCTTTTACCACCCACATGCTGCCGGAGCTGATTGAACTGCTGAAGAAGCAGGGCTTCGAGTTCAAGCCCATTGCTCAAGTCGAGAGCGACCCTGTTTATGCGCAGGATCCGAATGCGGCGCTGGAATACGGCGGCACGCTTCCGGATCAGTTCATGGATGCCAAGAAGCTGTCGTATCCGCCCTTCGACCCCAAGCCGTGGAGCAAGCTGAACACGCTCTGCAAGTAGCTGGACGGCGGCTGTTCTGCATGCTTCAGAGCGAGTGCAGATAGGCCAGCAGATCGCTTAGCTGATCATCGGAGAGCTGGGTTGCGGGCATCATCATCCTGCCCTGGAGAATCAGGTGGGTCATCCGCTCATCGGTGGGCGGAGCGCCCGAGGGCATGGCCTTGAGTTTGGTGATGGCCTGCAGGCCGGGCCCGTTGAGGCCTTTGGTGGTGGTGGGGTAATGGCAACGGGCGCACTTCGCCTGATAAACGGCGGCGCCACGGGCTTCGGCAGGCGTCCACTCCGACTGGGGCTTGGACGGGGGCAGGGGTTTGCAGCCTGCAGCCAGCAAGAAGAGAGCCGCAGCTCCAACCATGGGTAGAGAAGAGACGCGCATTTTCCTCCGGTAGACAGCTTTAATTGGATGCGGCAATGGCCTCGGCGATGCGGTCGATGGCTTGCACTTCAGCCTCGCTGCCGGGCAGGTTGCCATTTTCAAGAATCGAGAAGGCCAGCACCTTGCCGTTGGCAGTGGTCAGATAGCCGGAGAGGGAGTTGGCTTCGTCGTGAGTTCCGGTCTTGGCCCAGAGCTTTTCCTTCAGCGGCGAATCCTTGAACCGGCCGCCCAGCGTGCCGTCCACACCGGCAATCGGGAAGGTCAAACGCCAATCCGAGCCCCAGGGCTGGCGCGAAGCATAGGCCAGCAACTGGGTAAAGCCGCGCGCCGTCATGCGGTCGTTGTGGCTCATTCCGGAGCCATCGTAGAGAAAGAAGTCATCGTTCCGCACGCCGGCGTCCACCAGGAACTGGCGCACCACGCGGGTGCCTTGTTCCAGGCTGCCGTCCGTGCCGAAGGTCTTGCCCAGCATGCGCAGGGTGAGTTCGGCATGGAGATTCTGGCTGGTTTTGTTGAGCACCGTCATGGCCTGCGCCATGGGCGGGGAAAAGTGCATGGCCACTACGCGGCGGCCATCCAGAGGGGCGGCAATGCGATTGAGCACCGTCGGCGCCAGCTTGATGGGCTTTTCGCGTTCGGTGGCGAAATCAGTGACCGCATTCGTGACGCGATGCCGGGGTTCCGCGGAGCCTTTGACGCGGATGCCGCGGGTGCGCAGTGCTTGCAGGAATGCCGCGGCCGTGAACTGCGCCGGATCCTCCACGGCAAGCGATAGCCGTAGACCGGCCGGGGCCACCGTTCCCCAGGCACGCACCAGCAGAGAGCCAGGAGCGCGATCCAGGCCAGGATGAGCCACTTCGCCGCTGGCAGCAGGCGTCATGGTGTTGTCCAGGGTGTAGTAGTCCACCTTGGGCGTCCATTCGGCTTCGACTCCGCCGGGGTTGGATCCATCGGCATGCAGATAAAGGCCGATGGTGTTGTCGTTGAAGCTCAGAGCCGAGATCGGCGCGCCATAACTCCACTGCAGATCGTCCCAACTCCAGGCGGAGGCCCAGGGTTCGTGGAGGAAGTAAGTGTCGTCGCCCAGCACATTGCCATCCACCACGCGGATGCCGGCCTGCACCACTTCCTGCGCCATCAGGTCCAGCGCGTTGGAGGCGGTGGGCACTGTGGAAGGCTCGGCGGCCAGGGCTGCTGCCGAGCGGTAGGGATAGCGCCGGCTGTTGATGGTGGGATCGCCCACGCCCAACAGGATTAAATCGCCATGCAATGTGCCGTTGGCATCCACTTCGCCACCCGCCACCACGTTGGTGGTCCAACCCATCGACGACACCGGCAGCAACGCGTAGGCTGCGGCGGTGGTGGTCAGCTTGACGTTGGAAGCCGGAACCATCAGCTTGCCGTCGTTCCATCCAAATACTTTGGCGCCCTCCAGCGTGGTTACACTCACCGCGAACTGGGCGTGTTCCAGGGCCGGTTCCGCCAGAATGGCGGCAAGATGCTCGCTCAGCGGGGATGCCGAAGCTGCAGGCGCGTGGCTCTGCGCCTGCGCAAACGGCCAAGTGAGCAACGCGGCTACCAGCGCGGCCGCCTGAAGTGACCGGAGATTTCTCATGGCGGGAGTGTAGCAGGCTTGCCATTGGAATCGGAGCTGGATCTTGCCGGAACTGGGCGCGCCTCGGCCGGTAAATTTTCTTCGGCTGCAATGTCCGGGCGGCAGCTTCCGTAAGCGGAGCATGTGCCGCAAGCCCAGGCTGGCTGTGGGAATCAGAGCGCCGCTTGCCCCCGTCTCCGTGGGCGGATGACCTATACTCTAGGTTGCATCCAGTGGCTGGCTTCCCACCACGCTACGGCCCGATGCGGAGGAATCTTGTCTTTCGATAGCTCCACAGCCCGCGCTCAACATCCCAAGATCCGCTCCACCACCGTTGTTTGCGTACGCCGCAATGGTTCCGTGGTGATGGCCGCCGATGGCCAGGTGACCCTGGGCGATCATGTCCTCAAGCATTCGGCCCGCAAAATCCGTCGCCTGTATCAGGAGCGGATTCTGGCGGGCTTTGCCGGTTCCACAGCCGACGCCTTCTCGCTCTTTGCGCGCTTTGAGTCGAAGCTGGAACAGTTTGCCGGCAATCTGAACCGTGCCGCCGTGGAGCTGGCCAAAGATTGGCGCACCGACAAGATGCTGCGCAATCTTGAGGCTCTGCTGCTGGTGGCCGACATGAACCAGACCTTCTTGATCTCCGGTTCGGGCGATGTCATCGATCCGGATGAGCCTCTGGCGGCCATTGGTTCCGGCGGCAGTTATGCCACCGCCGCAGCCCGTGCGCTGCTTGAAAACACCGAATTGAGTGCCCGCGAAATCGCCGAGAAGTCGCTGAAGATCGCTGGCCAGATCTGCATTTACACGAATGACCGCATCACACTTGAAGAGTTGAACGCGTAACAGGCGACGCACAGCGTTTGCCGCTGTCTGATGAACGCCTGGTTTCTGAAGTGCCGGATGTTTTGAAGAGGCATGACTTCAGGTCGTGCCGGTCATGCGGTACTTCGGTTGAACTGCGCGGGCTTAAGCTCGCGCGCCGGGCCCTCAACCCACTCCGGATTGAAGAAAAAGAATGGCTATTTACCTTCCCGCATCCGCCGAAGAACAGGATCTCTCGCTGGACGAACTGACGCCGCGTGAGATTGTTACCGAACTCGACAAGCATGTTGTTGGCCAGAAGGCCGCCAAGCGCGCTGTTGCCATTGCCCTGCGTAATCGCCAGCGTCGTCAGAAGCTGCCACCCGATCTTGCCGACGACATCATGCCGAAGAACATCATCATGATCGGGCCCACCGGTGTGGGCAAAACCGAGATTGCGCGCCGTCTGGCCCGGCTCACCAATTCGCCCTTCCTCAAAGTGGAAGCCTCCAAGTTTACTGAGGTTGGCTACGTGGGCCGCGATGTTGAATCCATGATTCGCGACCTGGTGGAGATCGCCATCGACATGGTGCGCGAAGAGCGGCTGGAAGAAGTGGAAGACAAGGCGGAGATGAATGCCGAAGAGCGTTTGCTCGACGTGCTGCTGCCTCCTCCTCCCGCGCCCGCTCCGGTTCATGAAGGGCAACTGATTTTGCCCGAGAGCGACAGCTACCAGCGCTCGCGCGAGAAGATGCGTCAGCAGTTCCGCGAAGGCAAGCTCGACGACCGCATTGTGGAGATCGATGTGCGCGAGCGGGGCATGCCGCAGATTGGCATCATCTCCAATCAAAGTCCCGAAGACATGGAATCGAACCTGCGCGATATGTTGCCGAACATCTTTGGCACCGGTTCCAAAAAGAGCAAAAAGCGCGTGGCCGATGCCTTCGATTACTTTGTGCAGGAAGAAGAGAGCCGGCTGATCGACATGGACGCGGTGACACGCACGGCGGTGGAGCGCGTGGAATCGAATGGCATCATCTTCCTGGACGAAATCGACAAGATTGCCGGGCGCGAAGGCGGCCACGGTCCTGACGTCAGCCGCGAAGGCGTGCAGCGCGACATTCTGCCCATTGTGGAAGGCACCACGGTGAACACCCGCTATGGCATGGTGCGCACCGATCACATCCTGTTCATTGCTGCCGGCGCGTTTCATGTGTCCAAGCCCAGCGATCTGATTCCAGAGTTGCAGGGCCGCTTCCCGATTCGCGTGGAACTGCAGTCGCTTACCGTGGAAGATTTTCTGCGTATTCTCACCGAGCCCAAGGCCTCGCTCACCAAGCAGTACACCGCACTGCTGGAGACTGAAGGCGTGAAGCTAGAGTTTGCTGAAGACGCTCTGCGCGAGATTGCGGAGTTTGCCTTCCGCGTGAATGAAACCACGGAAAATATTGGCGCCCGCCGCTTGCACACCATCATGGAGCGGGTGCTGGAAGATGTAAGCTTCCTTGCTCCGGATGTGGCCCGCAAGGCGCCGGACGATGAAGCTGCCGTGGCGCTGGCGGAAGCCATCAAGGCTGAAAGCTCAACTCCGTTGCCCTACCAGGAACGGGCCGTGGAAGGCGCGGCTGCGGAGAAGGTCTTCCGTATTGATTCGGCCTATGTGAAGCAAATGGTGGCCGATGTTGTGAAGTCGCAAGACCTGAGCCGCTACATTCTGTAATGCACGCAAAAAACGGCGGAACTCCCTGCGGAGTTCCGCCGTTTTGCGTGTGGAGATTCCTACGGAAGGAAATAGCGGAGGCTGGTAAAGAACATATTTTCGATGCCCTTGGCGCCTACGCCATTCAGGCCTGACCAGCCTTCGCGCACAACGTAGCCGTACTGCAGGCCTTGCCGTAGCCGGCCACGATCGCCTTTGTAAAGGTCGTACCAATAACCGCTGGTGATCTCTTGTACGTTGCGCGTATGTGCGCCGCAGGATCCCCCGGGGTAGTAGCCGGTGGAGGCGCCGTTATAGCCAGGTGCGGCTGTTGTCAAACACGCCGAGTTATCCAGCAACCGGGAACCGTAGCCCACTGCCGCTGCGGAGCTGGTGTAATGCGCGCCCCATGTGCCGCCGGCTGCCAGTTGTGCGGCGGAGGGTGTGGTTGTGCAAGCTGTTCCTCCGGTCGGCATAAAGCAAGCGGCCGAGGCAATCTTCAAGGTGGTTGCGCCGGTGTTCTGGAAGTCGCTGCGGCCGGCATAGTCGCCGCCGTAATAGGTGTACCAGGTGAGCCGCGGAGTCGGCGTGACTTCCAGCGTCAGCAATCCGGAAACGTTGTGGATTGGCTCCAGCCCGCCCCACGCGTTTGTCGTGGCATCGGGAAGCGATGATGTGCCGTAACGGCCCACGCCCGGCCCGAACAATCCCTTTGCGCCGGCTGACAACTTATCCTTGATCACCGGCACGCGCAGGCTGCCGCCCACGCCGCCCATCAGAATCGAGTTGTTGAAGTTGCCCGCGGTTGTCAGCGCTGCAACCACCGGTGCGCATCCGGTTGTACCCTTGGGGCAATTTAGATCGTAGAGTCCGCCATAGAGCTGACGATCGGTTGTTTCGCCGGGGTAGATGGTTTCATGAGCAAATCGCGCGATCCCGAAGAGCTCAAGATGACCCCATTTCGGATCGAAGGCTGTTTTCACCAGCACGTCTGGAGACTGGTTGAAGGAGATGTTGGCCAAATTTGTGCACGCGTTCACCGTCTTGTAGACCGGCACCCAGGTGCTCGTTGCTCCCGATCCCTGGTTCGTGTAGCTCACAATCGAGGTGGAAGGCGAGCAGCCGCTGATTGTCTGGTTCAACAATCCGCCACTCAAGCCGGCCGAGCCCAGTACCGCATAGGGCGTATTGCCGGCCAGCGTTGCGGCATAGAGAATTTGCGGATTCTCCAGAGACACCGCTACTGCAGCCTTGGCGAAGGATTTGGTGACGCGCACATTGCCGGCGCGCGTCCAGACCAGGCCGGTCACGTAGTTCGGGTCGATCTGCATGGGGAGCGCAATCGATGCGGCTGCGGTTGAGATGCCTTTCCGGTTCTCCGCGGCCAGCGACCATCCCTGCCCACCAGAAACAGTCCAGTGCGAGTTCGTCTCCAGTTCGGCCATCATCATGCGTTGCCGGAAGATGTAACTGGTGGATTGGTTGTCGTTCGAGGTTGTGCCTACGCCCAGAAAGTCGCCCTCAGCATAAGCGCGCAGGGTTCCCCATTTGAGCTTGCCCTCAATGAGCAAACCTAGCCGCGACTGCCGGCCGCTGAAGTATGTCTCACTCAGTCCGTACGAGTCGGCATGTTCATAGGGAATCGAGCTGAAAGGTGTAGCCAGCTCACCGCCGGTGGCATGAGAGCGCCATACCGTCTCGCCGTTGAAGAATCCACTGGGTGTCAGCGTAACGCCCTTGTAGTGCAATGTCGTTGGTGCCAGCAGTTCCTGCTTGATCTTGGCGGTGGTGTTGGTGAGGTTGGCATCGAGCGCAGTTTGTGCGCTGCGCAGGCCGGTCACCGCATCGGAGAGCTTGGTAACGGCCGCATTGTTTTGCGTCTCCGCCTGTTGGAAGGCCTGTGTGGCCACCTTCACTTGTTCGGCTTTGGCCTCGGCGCGCGCCGCTGCCTGCTCGGCGTGCTCTACCTGTGCGTCCTTCGCCGCTAGACCGGATTTCAGCTTCTCGATCTCCTGCGCCTGCTCAGCCAGCATTTTCTTCAGCTCTTCTACCTGCGCGTTCACGCTGGACGTGCTGGATGCTTTGGCTTTACTCTTCGCCACCGGTTTGGTGGGAGCGTTCTGCTGCGCCGTGGCGCATGTACCTGCACCGCACAACGCGAATGCCGCGCATACGACGAGAACCCATCTTGCGATTTGCATGCTTGTCTCCAGGAAGGCCAGCTCATCAGGGGTCGTCAGTTGCTAGTTCCTGTCTTTGGCTTTCGGCTTGCGCACGGCGATCTTGAAGCCAAAGTGACGGAATCAGAAAGATACGTTTCGAATCGGGACTCTGGTCTGGTTCTGGCTTTAACTCCGTCATCCGATCCGATTCGGAAACTTTCGGAAAAGAATCTCGTCGTGTCGTTGATGCTCCCAGGCCAATTGCCGACAGAAGACATAGAAGCTCGCGTTTCCCCGCTCGATCCCGCTCTCTCGTGGCTTCTGCACATGGTGAATATGAGGAAGATCGATGAATTGGACAATTCGTAAGAAACTCTACGCGGCCTTCGGGCTCATCGCGGTTTTGCTGGTCGCCTGCATTGTTGGATCGCATATTGCGCAAAAGCGTAGCGCCGTCACTGAAGAAGCACTGACACGCACCGGGAAACTCATCGCCGATCTTCAGCTCGCGCGCTATGACGTGGTGGCGATTACCGCCGCGCAGCGTGCCTACCTCATTAGCAACAACGAACACGACATCGATCCGATCACGCAATTGCGCGCCGAGTACAAGCCTGCCCTGGAGCGGGTTACAGCCGCAATCCAAGGGGATGTCGCCCAGCAGAGTCGCTTCAACAACGCCGTTGCCTCCATTGCCGAGCGCCGCAAGTTCGTGGACAAGCTCAACCAGGTTTTCAAGGAGCAGGGAGCCGACGCCGCTCGCCAACTCTTTGCCACCGGCGTAGACAATCGCCTGGCCGCACAGATTGACGGTTACTTTGCGGAGATGAAAGATGCTGCCTCGCAGCAACTGCAGGAGGAAGAGCAGGCCGATGCCCAACTGCAAGCCTGGGTCACGCGGATGCAGATCTTCACCATCCTCGCCTCGCTGGTTCTCATGTATGGCATGGCTCGCCTTCTGGTTAGGTCCATTACCCGCAACGTGGAAATTTCTGTTCGGCAATTAGCTGCCATCTCGGAAAAAGATCTCTCTCAATCCGACGCCACTCCGGCCAGCAATGACGAACTGGCCGAAGCCATTCTGGCCATCAACCGCACCCGCGAGTCCATGGCCTACGCTTTGTCTGAGGTGGCGCGTGCCTCAACCCAGGTGGCTGCAGCCGGCGCTGAGATTGAGGCCACCAGCCGCGAAATCTCTTCGGCCACTAACACCGAGAAAACCTCGGTTGACCACTTCGCTTCTTCGCTCACAGAGATGAATGCCGCAACCTTGAACGTTGCCGAGCACGCCGAGTTGGCATCCAGCGCCGCCAATGAGGCGGTGACCACTGCAGAGACCGGCCGCGATGTCGTCCAACGCACTGCCGAAACCATGAACCGTATCAACGATACGGTCCGCGAAGCTTCCTCTGACATCAGCGCTCTTGGCGAAGTCACGAGCTCCATCGGCGAAGTTGTCAAAATGATTCAGGACATTGCCGGACAAACCAACCTGCTGGCTCTGAACGCCGCCATCGAGGCGGCACGTGCCGGCGAACAGGGCAAAGGCTTTGCCGTTGTTGCTCAGGAGGTCCGCGAGCTGGCCGAACGCACCACGCGCTTTACAGGCGATATTGCCGCCAAGATCCAATCGGTGCAACTGGGCGCGGAGCGCGCTGTCAGCTCCATGCATCAGGGCGAGCAGGTTGTGGCGGAAGGCGTCGAGCAGTTCCACCTGGTTGCTTCGGCTCTTGATTCCATCACCCAGCGTATCGAGTCCGCGCAGCAGGGCATTGCCATGATTGCCGCTGCCACTACTCAGCAGTCGGCTGAAACCTCCGGGCTTACGCAGAGCATCAACAACATTTCCTCTGAGGTGACGCTGATCGCGGGCAAGGTCGAAGAGAGCGCGCAGGCATGTTCGGAGCTGGCGCATCTGGCCGGCAGCCTGCAACAGGTGGTGGATGAGTTTCGACTGCCAAGTGCGGCTTCGCATCGGGCGCGTGCTGTGCGTTCCTGAAACCAGTCTGCAGCTTGCTGGGCGCACAGGCGTCCAGCAAGCTAACTCTTGACCCGTTTCTCCAGTCGTCGGAGCGCCTTGAGCATCTCGGCCAGCGTGTTCTTGCCAATCTCTTCCTCAAACTCTTTTTGCAATTTGTCGAAGGCGGCAATCACGCGCAAGGCCGCCTTCTTGCCCTGTGGCTTCAAGGCCAAGAGAAAAACGCGCGCGTCTTCGGGGTCGATCTTGCGCTGCAGGCAGCCCTTGGCCTCAAGCGAGGAAACGGCGTGGCTCACATTGCCGCGTGTGGTCTGGAAGGTCTCGGCCAACTGCGAGGGCTTGATAGGCTTCGGCGCTTCAAAGAACAGCGCCGCCAGCATCAGTCCCTCCATAAAGCTCAATCCGTCTTGGGCCAGGACACGCGCACCCAGAGCCTCAAAGCGGCGGGCTGCACGGGTGACGGCAAACATGGGGCTTTCCCGTAAAAACGCGTCGATACGCATGATATTTTGCCTCTAGCTAAATAGTTTAGTCCATTAACAATTTAGAACACAGCCAAACCTTCCTTGCAATGCAGTCCAGGAGCGCGGATGCTGGAAGGGTCCATGATGAATCGAACTCATTTTTGCCCTTTTTTAGTGATTGTCCTTGCGAGCTGCACGCTGGTTGCCCAAAGCCCTCAGACTTCCACGACCAAGCCCATTCAGGCCGCCGAGACGCTGGTTGTGTTGGGTACAGCTACTCCTGTACCGCTGGCTGAATCCACGCGCCCCGTCACCATCCTGCCGGTGAGGGAACAAAGTCTTGCGGCGGAGTCGCCGCAGGATTTGCTGCGCGGGAATGCTTCTCTCTTTCTGGAGCAGCGCGGCGCTGGCGGCGGGTCGACCGATCTGGTGCTGCGCGGCGGAAGCTTTGCGCAAACGCTGGTACTGATCAACGGATTCCGCATCAACGACAGCCAGAGCGCGCATCACAATCTTGACGTGCCCATTCCGATGGAAGCGATGGAGCAGATACAGGTGCTGCCAGGCGCAGGTTCCACGCTGCATGGTGTGGATGCGCTTGCTGGGGTGGTGGACTTTCTGACCGCAGCTCCGGATCATGCTTCGTTGCGGTTGCGCGCGGCGGAGGGCAGCTTTCAGGCGAATGAGGAGTCGCTGCTTGCAGGCGGCGTGCGTGGACGTGCCAGCGCGCGGCTTACGGCGAGTCGCAACTTCAGCCAAGGGTTCCGCACGGACCGTGACTACCGCAACGAGGATGCGTCCCTCGAAAGCTGGACCGGGACGCGGCTGGGGTTGAGCGATCTGATGCTGGCAGCCAGCGACCGCAGTTTTGGCGCCGATCAGTTCTATGGCAACTACAACTCCTGGGAACGCACCAAGAGCTGGTTTACCGCGGCACGTCAGGAACTGGGCTCGCGCACTACCGCGGCGTTTGCTTATCGTCGCCATACCGATCAGTTCATTCTGCGCCGCACCAATCCCGCGGCGTATGAGAACAACCATGTGGATCGCTCCTGGCAAGCATCGCTCCGCCATACGATTCCGGTGCCGGCCAATTCACTCGTGCTGGTGGGGCTGGAGGCTGATGGCGATTCCATCCAGTCTTCGAGTTTGGGCGGCTATGCGCGCAATCGCGGCGCGGGTTATGTGGATCTGGATCTGCATCCCGCTGCTCAGCGCTGGAGGCTTTCAGTTGGCGCGCGGCAGGAGATTTTTTCTGGTGGGCAAAGCGTGTTCGCGCCGCAGCTCGCGGCAAGCTATCGTGCCGCCCCGGCACTGAAATTGCGCGCTGCGGGAGGCTATGGATTTCGCGTGCCCACCTACACGGATCTCTACTATGCAGATCCCGCAACTATCGGCAATGCCAAGTTAAAGCCAGAGAGTGTGTGGAATGGCGAAGGCGGCGTGGATTGGTCGCCTGCCGCCAGATTCTCGTTGTCTGCAACGGGCTTTTACGCGCGCCAGCATAACGCTATCGATTACATACGGGCATCGAGTGCGGATAAGTGGCAGGCAGCGAATTTGAGCGGGCTGCATTTTGCGGGTGTGGAAACCAGTTTGAACTGGGTGCCGGTGCGGACGGAGACGGTGCAAGTAAGCTGGACCGCGTTGCAAGGCGCACAAGGCGCGCTGCATGGCATGCAGTCCAAATATGTGTATAACTACCCGGTGCAGAATCTGCATGCCACGTGGACCGCATTGCTGCCGCATGCGCTTACGGTCACCAACTCCGTGCAGTTGGCGGAGCGCTATCAGCAGCATGTCTACCCGGTATGGAATGCCACGGTGGCGCGCGATGCAGGCCGCGTACGCCCCTATGTGCGGCTGACAAATTTGTCGAATACCGGCTATCAGGAGATTGTGGGTGTCGCCATGCCGGGTCGCGCAGTGATGGGTGGTTTCGCTCTGCAGTTCGGCAAGTAAGAAATTACCAGTTTGCCGAGGCGGGTTCTGATACTCTGTCCGCGTACCTCGCGAGTTCGCACCCTGAGCGGATTCTACCTGCATGCTCCTGCTTCCGGGGGCGCGTGGATGGAGGCGCCCGGAAGCATGCCGGGAGAGGTATGCCTGCGCTTTGGCGCTGCGTCGCCTTTCACCCCAACTGCTGGTTCAGGAGACAAACAACATGGCGAAGAATGCTCAGCACCATCGCATCAACTACATCGAATTCACCACGCCCGATATTGCGGCGACAAAGAAGTTTTACGCGGAGGTCTTTGGCTGGAGCTTCAAGGATTGGGGTCCGGACTACATTGACACTCCGGCAGAGAGCGCGGGCATGGCGCTGGGCTTTGCCAAGAGCGACGCGCCGCGTACAGCTTCAGCGCCCCTGGTGGTGTTGTACTCGTCGGATTTGCAGGCGACCGAAGCTGCGATTGTTGCGGCGGGCGGATCGATTGTGATGCCCACCTTTGGATTTCCCGGTGGCCGACGCTTCCACTTTTCCGACGGCGCGGGCAATGTGCTGGCAGTGTGGTCCGAGTAGAAGATCAAGCGTGCAAGAAGAAGAGGCCCGGCAGGTTCGCCGGGCCTCTTCTTCTTTGGGGTTACGACACGTTTGGGTTTACTGCACGCGGGGATGCGGCAGTTGAAGTTGAGGGAGCAGGTCGAGTTCTTCCCGCACCATGGTGAGGCCCAGAATGCAACGCTCAAAACTGGCAGAGAGCCGGGCAAAAAGAGGGGCTTGCTCTTCGTACTCAAAGAGGTTGAACTGGCTGACGATGGCATAGCTTTCTTTGCCGGCCACAATCAGTTCGCTCAGGCTCGGGTGGTTATGGCGCGATTTGCGCCGCGGGCCCATGGCCTCGGGGTACATGCCGGCGACAAAGAGTGCATAGTCGCCGATGTGTTTGCGTACGGCACGCTCCCGGTCAAAAGAAGAAGCGGTACCAAAGACAGGATCGGAGGCGCGCATCATCTCTCCGAGTTCTTCGATTGGCTTGCCTAACTCATCTTGCATACGGAACAAATGATCGGTTTCAGTGAAGTCGCAAAGCAGGCGGGCTACATAGCTGGTCAGTTCGGGATCGTATAAGCCGAGCTTTTCCACGTAATTTCTGTGCACTGCCTGATGAAAGAATGGTTCCAATGGATGGGATGAATGGGGATGCATTGCGACCTCCTGTTCTACGCACAGATGCTGTTGGATTGTTAGGCCTGGAATCCATCGTGCGGAGAAGTTCAGCAAGCCTTCTGCCATCGGTACAAGGAATGTATCGGACGCCGCGTGAAAATCCGGGAAAGAAAACCCAGATTGCTGGCAGAGGGAAGGGCCGAATGCGAAACAAAACAGGAGAGAGCGCGAGAGAAGGGACCGGCAGGTTACGTTGGGAAGGAAAAGACGCTAAAGCAGCCTGAGGATACGCCGACACTCAAGTGCGCATCGCGCATGCGGAAGATTGGGATGAGTAGGAAGGTGTTTCAGGAGAAGCGGATAAGAAAATCTGTGCTGTAATCTATGGTGCCGAAGAAGGGACTCGAACCCCCACACCCTTGCGAGTACATGGACCTGAACCATGCGCGTCTGCCAATTCCGCCACTTCGGCACGGGTACAAGTCTGGCAAGCTGCGCCAGACCGGCAGTAATACAAGTCTCGCATCAGCGAGGGCTTATGTCAAATCGATGGGGCCGGCGCCAGAGACGCTGGCCCCCAGGGATTTAGGCCAGCTTGGCGTCCAAAACAATCTCCGTATTGCCAGCAAACAGCTTGGAGATGGGGCATCCGGCTTTGGCGTCCGCGGCAGCCTTGGCGAAGACCTCCTGCGTAGCGCCCGGAACCACGGCGTTGGTGGTAAGCGCAATGCGGGTAATGGCAAATCCGCCGTCGGTCTTGGCCAGTGTTACGGCGGCTTGGGTTTCAATTTTCTCCGGTGTCAGTCCGGTTCCGCCCAACTGCGCGCCCAGCGCCATGGAGAAGCAGCTCGCATGAGCCGCGGCAATCAACTCCTCAGGAGTGGTGCCGGCATCGGCGCCCTCGAAGCGGGTTGCGAACGAGTAGTTGGCGTTGCTCAGAACACCGGTTGCCGTCGAGATGGTGCCTTTGCCTTCCTTCAGTGAGCCAGTCCAAACCGCACTTGCTTTGCTTGCCATGGTCCCTCCTTGGGGGATTGAAAGAGTTCGAAAGATTGGCGCGGGCTGTGCTTGCGGGGCGCCGAGCGCCAGAGGAAGCATGCAGCCTGTCCTATTGCGTCTGATGCGGGATAGAGGGATGTGGTTGCGGAAAAGCGCCCCAAGGGTCTCAGACCGTGCTACTCTGAGCCCCATGTTGCCGGAACACGCGAACGATTCACAACCCGATCCCAGCCAGCAGGCTCCCGAGAAGAGCATGGCAGAGGATCGCGCTTGCCCGGTGGAGCATCACTGCCTGATCTGTCCCAACTGCGGGGAACGGCTGCATAGCCAGCGCTGCAAACTGGTCTGCACGCACTGTGGCTACTACCTGAGCTGTTCGGATTACTACTAGAGCAGTCTCAGGATAGGTATAACCCAATCCGAGTGCATCCGATGCCGCTCCTCCTTGGGGTCAGGGTGACTGAGCAGCTTCACTTCGTGGGTACAGCAATCCTGAAACCGCAATAAAGGGAGCCCGAAGGCTCCCTTTGCAGACAGGCTACTGCATCCGGTTTTTCAAGCGTGCAGCTTCAAACTCATCGCCGGGGAGCCATTCCACGCGCGTGGATTGCTGCGCGGCCAACCAGCCCAGAGCAAAGCCGAATTGCGCCATGCGGGCGTTTCCGGCAAAGTCCCAGTCGGGCTGGATTTGGTCAGAAGGCTGGTGGTAGTTGTGGGTGACAAAGTCGGCCAGTTTGGCGCGGCCCCACGCTACGTCGTGACCTTCAAACAAAACGCCTTCGCCAATGGAAAAGCCGGGGATGCCTACGCGCGCCAGCGAAAAGTGGTCGGAACGGTAGGCGTGGCCGGCCGAAGGATTGGGATCGGGCATTAGCTTCAGGTGGAAGGACTCCGCCACCTTTTGCACGGTGGGCCAGAAGGTGGTGCGCTCGGCTCCACTCACATTGGCTGTTTGCGGAATGCCGATGGGCAGCAGCATGTCGTAATTGAGCAGTAGGGAGAAGTTGCCGGCCGGAATGGGCGGATGTTGGCCCAGATAGGCTGAACCGAGCAGCCCCTGTTCCTCGGTGGTGACGGAGACAAAGTAGATGTCGTGCTCCGGCTTGAGCTGGCTGAAGGCGCGGGCAATTTCGAGCAGGATGCCGCAGCCGGTAGCATTGTCAGCCGCACCGTTGTAGATGTTGTCGCCTGGGGCGTTAGTATCGATTCCCAGATGATCGTAGTGGGCGTTGTAGAGCACGGCCGGGCCTGCGGAGCGACCGCGCAGCCGCGCCAGCACGTTGGCGGATTCGTAATGGCGGACCTGGCTCTCGATATGCCCAGTGAGCCGGACCGGCAGCTCTACGGCATGGAAAGCGCCTGGCTTGCCCGCGGTCTCAATGGCTTTGTCCACATCGCCTAGTCCGGAAGCAGTCAGCAGCTTCTGCGCCACATCATGCGAGATCCAGGCTGCGGCGTGCAGCCTGGCTTCCGGATCGCCGTCCAGATAGCTCTTTTCAATCGCCTGGGAGTTGCGCACCACGTCCCATCCATAAGCGGCCAGATCGGTGCGATGGATCAGCAGTACACCCGCCGCGCCGCGCCGGGCTGCTTCTTCGTACTTGTAGGTCCAGCGGCCGTAGTAGGTGAGGGCCTCCGCCTTGAAGAACTTGGGATCGTTGGACGGTGGCTCGCCCACAATCATCAGTGCCACCTTCCCCTTCACATCCACCCCGGCATAGTCGTTCCAGTTGTACTCAGGTGCGTGAATGCCGTAGCCCACAAAGACGATGGGGGCATCGAGGCTGGCGGTAGATGCACCGGTCTGGTCCTTGGCCACAATCTCAGACCCGTAGGCCAAAGGCAGGGCGGGGCCGGTGGTGGGCGCTAACTGGAAGTGAGTCTTTTGCTCGTCGGTGTGCACGGCGTAGAGCGGCACGCGCTGGAAGTAGGTGCCGTTTTCGCCAGCCGGTTCCAGACCGCTCAATGCGAACTGCGTGGCAATGTACTCTGCCGCCAGAGCCGCGCCACGCGTGCCCGGGCCACGGCCTTCCAGCAAATCGGAGGCGAGAAAGGCCACATGAGCATGGATCTTTGCCGCATCGATGGCGGCTGCTGCCTGATGCGCTTCCGCGCTCATTCCCGGTAGCTCGGGAACCGTTAAGCGTTGCTGTGCCAGGCCGAGTCCAGTCAGCAGGCTGGATGCAACAAGTAGGGCGGAAGTACGAAGCAGCATGAATCCTCCAGCAGAAGTTGCCAAGCTGGCCTGTGGGCTCCTTGCAGCGAGCGTCCAGCAGGCCACTGTCTCAGCTTAGGTGGTTGCCGCATCCGGCTGCAATGCATCCATTGCGGGTCCGGGCAGCAAACGGGCGCGGGTGAGCACCTTGCGCGCGAGGCCGGTAAGCGGCATGGCGGCAGCGTCTTCCAGGCGGACCCACTGCCGGGTCGGACTGGTGACCGTCAGAGCAGGTATGTCATCTTCAAAAACCGTGCGGATACGCACGTAGTAGTTCACTTGCATGATGGCGTGGCGAACGGTCATGCGCAGCTCGCTTTCAGGAACCTCGGCGGACTTGAGCAGAGGCAGCTCCCACATGCCTGGCATGACGGTTTCAGTGGCCGGACGCTGCTCCAGCAGCACCTCGCGCCAGCCATGCTCCTGGCCCTGGCTATGGCCCTTGAGGCTGGGGCTGGTGCGAATCGACAAGGCATAGCCTACTTCGCGGCTCACCATCTTGGGGCGCGGCGCGCTTTTGTGCTCGCCCTGTGTGGCGCAATAGGCGGCAATGGGACAGGTGGTGCAGGAGGGGCTGCGCGGGGTACACACAACCGCGCCCAGCTCCATCATGGCCTGGTTGAACTGGCCCGGATTGCGCCGGTCCAGCAGCTTTTGCGCCTCGGCTGAGATCTGGCGTTTGAAGGCGGCATTGCGGGATTTCTCCACCGACCAGCCGGCCAGACGGCACACCACGCGTTCCACATTGCCATCCACAACCGCCACTGGCTCGCCGTGGGCGATGCTGGCAATGGCCGCGGCCGTGTAGTCGCCAATGCCAGGGAGCTTGCGCAATTCGGCGGCTCGGACGGGCAGGTTGCCCTGGTACTGGTCGGCGACAAACTGGGCGGCCTTGTGCAGCAGACGCGCACGGCGATAGTAGCCCAGGCCGCTCCACAGGGCCAGCACCTCCTCCTCGCGACCGAGTGCGAGCGCGACGAGGGTAGGGAAGCGGGTGAGAAACGCGGTGTAACGGTCAATGACGACAGCCACGCGGGTTTGCTGGAGCATGATCTCCGAAACCCAGATGGCATACGGACTGCTGCTTTGTCTCCAGGGCAGTTGCCGGTGATTGCACTCGTACCAAACCAGCAGGCGGCGGCGCAATTGGGCAATCTGCCGGGGTTCGCGGTCGATTCCTGGCACCCTTTCAGATTACGTCAAAGCGGCACTCTGGCTCACCTGCCCCAAAACGGTACCATGAACCTTCTCCGCCACCCGGAAGGTGATTGCGGGTCAGGTGGCCCGCTGGTAGGCTGGGGACAATCCCCGGACACATGCGGTGTGGAAGTGCCCATGATGCGCCAACCTGCGCCCCTGCCTTGCAGCAGGGTGTTCGGGCAGCGTCCGGATGAATCTGCCCATGGGCGATTTCTACTCTCTGGAGAATAAACGTGAAGAGACTTGCAGCAATTCTGGCAATTTGCCTTTTGGCCATCCCTGTTTTTGTGGGCGCGCAAACCACCACGCCTCCGGCGGAGCTGCAGAATCCGAGCCTGCGCCCCACGCCGAAGCCGCAAGTAGCCGCGCGCACCACCAACCAGGCTCTGACGCGCCTTGAAGAGCGCAAGAACGGGATCAAGCCGTTTTCGCGCATAGCGATTGGCGGCGGCATCTCCACCATGGGCATCAACATGCAGGTGGCCACCAACCTGAGCAGCCACTTCAACCTGCGCGGCGTTGGCAACTATCTGGATTACACGCTCAACGATGTGGAGATCGACAGCTACATGGTGAATGGCAATCTGAAATTTGCCACCGGCGGAGTAGCAGTCGACTATTTCCCCTGGGCCTTTCATGGGCTGCGTTTGAGCGCAGGCGCGATGTTCTACAACGAGAACAACGCAAATGCCAGCATCCGGGTGAAGGGCGGAACCACGCTCTCGCTGAACGATTACGATTACTACTCGTCTTCGACCAATCCGATTACCGGTGTGGGTGGCATGAAGTTCAATACCCGCAAACCTACACCGACTGTGACCATCGGCTGGGGAAACCTGATCAACCGCCGTGGCGGTCACTGGTCGTTCCCGGTTGAACTGGGCGCGGCCATGATGGACACGCCGGCCGTCAACATTGCGCTGAACGGCGGCCAGGCTTGCGATGCGTATGGCGCCAACTGCGTCAATGTGGCTACCGATCCTACGGTGCAAGCCAACCTGAATGCCCAGATCGACAAGTACAAGAAGAACCTGAGCCAGTATGGCTTCTATCCCATCTTCTCGTTTGGCGTGGGCTATAACTTCAAGATCCGTTAGAGCGGTAGGCAGACGTTCGCAACAAAAAGGGCCACTCGTTGCAGAGTGGCCCTTTCTGTATTCAGGAGGCTGTTATTTGCTGGTCTGTACCCAGGCGTAGACAAAGCCGGACCAGGAGCGTTCCTCGCCCTCTTCGGACAGGTGAGGAATCAGCGTCCACAATCCGATCCAGGCCAGGGCCACCAGGTTGGGGAACAACAGTGGCGCCATCGGCGGTGCGCCATTCACCATCTTGTCCCACAGGGTACGGCCGGGCTCGGCAAGATTCGCCATCAGATGGAACCAGAAGCCCAGCACGCCCACCGCGGCCTGCGCGAGCATTACCGCCATGCAGGCATCCACAAAGCGCAGTGAAACCCTCCGGACAAGCGGTAGCAGCAGAAAGCCTGTGGCCAGAGCGGACGAAACCACTGGGATCCATTCGGTCTTCACAAAGAATCCGTTCCCGGCATGGTCGGTGAGGGAGAGAACAAAGTTGCCGAAGAATCCTCCCAGGGCGAGAAAAATGACCCACTGCGACCAGCTCTTGGTGTGGGCCTCCACGCTGCGATTCATCAGCAGCAGAAAGCCCAGGCCCGTGTAGGCAAGTGGCGCGGCAAAGGGCGCGGCGTAGGTGAGACTGCGCAAAGTGCGTTCCAGAAAAAAGCTGCTTTCCAGATGCCACAGAACGCCGGCCAGCCCGGTGAGTACCGCGAGCCATCCTGCTACCTGCCCGCCATAGAGCCACAGCCCGTTCTTGCCCCAGCGCCAGCGCATCCAGATGCCGGCCAGCAGAATGGTGGGAGCCACAAGCGAGACAATCAGCGGAATAAACTCGGGCCACTTGCGAAAGCTGTTCATGGCATGCGCAATGCAGATGTCAGCCGCCAGAACGCCAAGGTTTGAGGTGGCGAACAGCTCCACCCAGAGCACGGGATCGTGCGCCCAACGCATCTCTTTACTTTGCAGGAAGCGGCGCACCTGAGCCAAAAGGCTACTTGTGCGCATGTTCCCTCCTCAGTTGATCGGCCTGATGCTGCAGCTCCACGGTCTTGGCGAACAGCTCGTAGTTACCATGCCACTGAACAAAGTCGGCACCGCCCATGAAGGCGCCATGCTTGCTGGTGCGTCCGTCGTAGTGCCAGAGGTTGAAGTAGGTAAAGTCGATGGGATCGGTGAACGGCTTGGCCGGCAGGATGCCGTCCTTGTGCAGCCCATCCATGATGGCCCTGGCATTGGCTACCTGGGTATTGGTGTTGGCCACCACACCGTCAGCCTGCTCATAGACCTTGTCGATGCGGTCCTGTGCATGGCATTGCGTGCACACTTGCTTCATGTTGATCTGCGCCTGCTGCCAGTTGGGCCGCCGGGTCGTGATCTGGTCCGCCAGATACCAGCTAAGGCGGTCGGAGGGATTGTGTGTCAGCTTCAGGCCGTTGATGCCGCTCATGTGGCAGGTGGCGCAGGTGGGCACAAACATATCGCGTGTGGTGAGCGTGCGCGGGCTAGCTTTCAGATTGATCAGGCTACGCTGCGCGGCAAACATGATGCCATGCTTCGATTCGTTGTAGATCTCAATCTGCGAGTGGTCCGGGCCCATGTGGCACTGGGCGCAGGTGGAAGGCAAGCGGGCCAGCTCAACTGAGCTGGTGTGGCGCGAGTGGCACTCGGTACAGCTACCGATGGAACCATCCTCATTCGGCTTGCCAATGGCATGGCATTTGTCGCAGCCGCTGGCCACGGCGATATGGCCTTCCGGCAAAACCAGCGGATTCGGATTGCGGCGGGTGCCTCCAGGCTGGAACTGCTCGCTGAAGTTCACCTGCTCAGGGGTCAAACCTTTTTCGCCGTAGACCGCGGCCCAACTGGGGGCAGCATGGCGGCTACGCGCAAACTCCTGGTAAACACTCTCATGGCAGGAGCGGCAGTTGCCCGAGGTCAGATGTGTGCTGATCGTAAAGCCGTGATGATCCTTCTGCTGCTGCCCCTTGGCAGCCTGATGGCAGTCCAGACAGGTGATGCCCTTCTTGGCGTGAGCGCTCATCTCGTACTCATGCACCACCGAGTACTGCTGGCGTGCGTGGCACTCGGCGCATTTGCCCGAGGCTTTGACGAACTCGGCAGACGGCTGATCGGTTTCGATCTTGGGACGGGCGCGATTTACCAGAAACGCGGCTCCAATCAAGGCAGACGAAATACTGACGGCGAGAAAGACGTTGAGAAAACGCATGGCGAGCCCTCGGGGAAAGTTGGGGAAGTCTGCATCGATTCGCTTGCACGCAGACCCGCGACAACACTCTAGCAGGAGAACGGACGGAAGACTAGACGTATTCGACACATACCGAACAACGCCAGGCCCGGACCAGCACCGGAGCAGGTCGTTCCCGCATCTCGTTCAGAGCGTAGGTGGCCCAGACCCCGCCGGCGAGGACTTAAGTCACAGCCAGATGAAAAATCTTCAAGCGGTTCTGCTACTCCACCAGTCGTAGGATGCCGAACACCTCAGGAGTATGGAAGCTGGGCCGGCCCGGGGCCTGCCAGGCAATGTACTTGCGGTGCGGGTCCGCTCCCTGGCAGCGGAAGAAGTTGACGCGCATTTCCTTGCCGGTGAAGGGCGGTTTCTCGTCGAGGGCGCTCCAGGGGATGCGCATGAAGCCGTACCAGGTTTTGGCGCTGGCATCGATGCGCGCGGCCATCTGGCAACGCGACTCCCAGACCCATCCCCGTTCGTGCGGCGGATCGTCCAGATTGACGTCCAGATCAACCCACTCACCCTGAGGCGAAACTTCAAACTCCGTGTAGTGGCGGATGTTTTCTGCATCGGCGCCAAGAAAGACTTCGGCTACATCCCAATTCCAAAGTTCATAGGTTTCAGCGTGCACCTGAGGATTGGGCTTGAGATGCAGATTCTCGTAAGGGCAGAGGAAGAGTAAATAGAGATTCGTCGGCGTCCATTGCAGCAGTACCTTGCTGGTGTATCCGGCAATGGGATTGCCGTAGAAGTCGGAGCTGAAGCGTGTGACGGAAGCGTGTTGCCAGAAGGCGGAATGCGGATTGGTGTCCGGTTCGGAATCGTACGGAACGCGCCGCGCCAGTGCTTCATTTGTTGGGATGCTCTCCACAGTTCGCCTGCCTTTCGGTACTAGAGCGGTTTCAGGATAGATATGCCCAACCCGATTGATTCCGATGTCGCCCCTCCTTGGGGTCGGGTCGACTAGGCAGCTTCACTGCGTGGGTACGGCAATCCTGAAACCGCTATAACTATAGCAACAGATGGAGGGCATGGCCGGGAGATATCGCTGAAAGGAATGGACGGAGGGAAGGCCGGTTCGGACGTTCTTTATCCGGAAAATGCCGCGCAGGGGTGTAGCCCCCTGCGCGGCATGGAGTGGCAAATAGTTTGTGGAATCAGGCGTGGGTAGCTTCGCGAGCGGCCACCTTCACTGGGGTAAGCCAGCC
>Ga0207738_100058_pt1 | contig 25688 bp, 21 predicted proteins | sample LuqExpMetagenom9_FD_187767 | JGI IMG/M metagenome (GOLD analysis project Ga0207738, IMG submission 187767) | Tropical forest soil microbial communities from Luquillo Experimental Forest, Puerto Rico - Sample 9 (SPAdes) | ecosystem: Environmental > Terrestrial > Soil > Tropical forest ... | reverse complement strand
CTTTGAGGCCATCGGCGCGCTCACCATAGGGAGCAAGAGCGGCAAAGGCTTCGTCAATGAGCCGCGCAGCATCCTTTTCGCTCTGCTCAATGCCGTACACGGCGGGCCAGGTGGCTTTTTCAACGGCCAGATCCTTGCCCGCAGTCTTGCCAAGCTGTGCGGAGTCGACGGTCATGTCGAGCACGTCATCGACAATCTGGAAGGCGAGGCCGGCCTTGGTGCCAAACTCGGTAAGCCGAACGACGTCGCTGTCCGTGGCGCCGCCATACACACCGCCCGCAACCACGGCCACACGGATCAACGCTCCTGTCTTGGCGCGATGAATGGCATGGACCAGCTCGGGCGTGGGCTTCTTGTGCTCGCTCTCAATGTCGAGCACCTGACCGCCGATCATGCCTTCCACGGTGCCAACAGCGTTGGCGATGAGGGCAATGATCTTCACCACCGCAGCGGGAGGCGCATTGAGCTCGGCAAGCACCTCAAAGGCACGAGTCTGCAACGCATCGCCGGCCAGAATCGCAATCGCCTCGCCGAAGGCCTTGTGGCAGGTGGGCTTGCCACGGCGCAGATCATCATTATCCAGCGCGGGCAAATCATCGTGGATCAGCGAATAGGTGTGCAGCATCTCCAGCGCCGAACCGAGATTCTCGATGCCCTTGGGCACAGCGCCAGCAATAGTAGCCGCGGCCTGATAGGCAAGCACGGGACGCAGCCGCTTGCCGCCGGCAAACACGGAGTGGCGCATGGCGCCATGAATCGACGCAGGCACGGTTGAGACCGTTGGGATCAATGCATCCAGCGCCTGATCGGTCAACTCCGCGCCAGCCTTCAGCAAATGCTTCACATCGACAGCCATAACTCTCCTATTTTAGCTGAGCCCGGTGCATGCGTCGTTCAAAGAAAACCAGAGCGGCAAGCAGGAGCAAGGAAAAGACGGTGATCGCGCGGCCGGCGAGCACGTCAGGGGTGGCAGTCCAGTCCACGCTGAGGGTCAAGTTTCCAGCCGGAACAGGGACAGCCAGCAGCCCATCGGCACGCTGTGGGAGCGCAGTCACTGGCAGGCCATTCACTCGCACAGCCCAGGCAGGATAGCGGCGCAGCCGGAGCACCATCGTCCCGGAGCTCTCTGCTCTGCCCTGCAAGGCAAAGTGTTCGGTGTGCCCATCCGCACGACTGGGCAGGAAGGTGAACACCTGCCGGCAACTGGCCTGCGCAGGCTGCCAGAGCGGCGGCGGGGGATCGTCATCGGGAGCGGCATCCGGCGGCAAAGGCTGATCCACACCCAGTTTGGTTTGCGCATCGGCCACCAAGCAGGCATCGGGTAGCGCCATGGCGGCCAGACTGTTCTCAGCTCCCGGAGGTACATACTCATCCATGCCGCGGAAGCCACGGCCAGCATTCCAGGCAGCGATGGAGCCTGCTACAGAGTCCTCATCACTGCAGCCCTGAAAGTACTGCTGGCGCGCATGCAGCACGCAGATCGCAAAAAGGGCCGCAGCTACCAGAATCACGCCTGCACGTTGCCAGCGTCCCTTCCGAGGCCATACGGCCGCAGCCAGGAAGATGCCCATGGGCGCTTCCAGCGCCACCAGCCAGCGCCAGGGGAACTGCAAGTAACGCAGCTTGGGCAGCAGCGCCCATAGCGGATAGGAAACAGGCAACTGCAACAGCAGCACAAACACCGGCAGCAGCGCCAGCAACAGCCACCAGCGCCGTTCGCCGGGCAAGCGGCCACGCGTCCAGCACACGACCACGGCACAGCACGTGAGGGCAACCATGGCGACAACGATCCATGAGACCTGCCGCAGAACAAAGTCGTGATACTCCAGCACCGGGTCGGCATGGCGCGCAAAAAGCCAGTTGTTGGTCAGTATCTGGCCGGGACTCAGATTCACCTGATTCAGATTCGACCAGGACTGCTCGAGTGCAACCGGAGCCAGATACACGGCGGTGAGTCCCATCCCCAGGCTTAGAGCAATCCCAGCACGCAGCAGCGGAGCCACAGCCCGCTCCATCCATGCCGTTCCAAGGGCCAGCGCCAGCAGCAGATAACAGGCCATGACGGCAACGGTGGGATTGGAGAGCCAGGCGCCGGCAATCACCAGCGTCAGCACGGCAGTGGAGCCATCGAAGGCCGAGCGCCAGCCGTTCCAGCCAGCAACAAAACGCCCCCGCAGAGCGTAGAGGATGAGCAACGGCATCCACAATCCGCCAGCCAGCTCGGCAAAAGCGGTGCGCTCATAGGCGGTAAAGAGCGCGTAGCCGCCGAAGATCGCCACGCATCCCGCCAGCACCGCGGCGCCCTCAGGCAGAAGTTCGCGAGCCAGCGCGCGTGCACCGAGCCCGGTTGCAGCCAACAGAACAAACGTGAGCGCTGTGGGCACCCAGCTCCAGGGCAGGATTGCTCCCAGAGCCGCGCCCAGCATCCAGGTCAACGGCGGATAGAAGACAAAGCGCGGTTCGCCCGCGCCCCAGTTGGCACTTGCCGCCCAATGAGGATACGGAATGCCAGCATGCCACGCACGCAGCGCATCCAGCCAGCTCATCAAGTGAAAATTGAAGTCGTGGCCACAGGAGTTGCCCTGCACCATCTCCGGTCCAACAGCGGCCAGCGCCGCCACCAGAATAACGGCAACGCCCTGCCAGCGCATGGAACGCGCGTGCGCCATGGTGTGGAGAGATGGGCTCGACATAGGTACGCTTCCCTACTCTACCCAGTGCACGCTGAGCGGCTTGCGCGGAGGAATGCGCGTATAGGCGCGCGTGCCTTCGCCCAGCATGAGAGCACCGCGCACGGTAAAGTCCTCCGGCACCCCGAGCAGGGCACGCAAGGAAGCATTCTCACTGGCAATGCGGGTCAGATAACCCGCCCAGCAAACACCGATGCCACGTGCCTCCGCGGCCAGTTCCAGGAAGGTGAGCGCAATGGCCGCGTCCTCCTTACCCCAGCGATAATTTTCCGGAGCACAAGCAATCGCGAGAGTGGGAGCATTACGCAGCACAAAGTCGTAGCCCGCATCCCACTGTGCCAGCAGCGACGCGTGCAGGCCAGAAACGCGTCCGCACTCCACTACAGCACGCGCAATCTCCTGCACCTTCTCTGGCCCTGAAACCACAACCCAGTGCAGCTTCTGCGAGTTCGATGCAGTGGGAGCGCGGCGCGCCACATCGAGCAGGGCCTCCATGGTGGTTCGATCCACGGGCTTCTGCACAAACTCGCGCACCGAACGGCGGCTATTCAGCAGGCCATCCATGGTGGCTGGCGCGGGCCAATCCGTCACCACCGGCAGAAAGTCCGCCGCCGGCAATTCCAAATGGGTGCAAGCCTCGCTTGGGCATACGGCAACGCAATGGCCACACAGCACACAGGTGCGTTCTTCCAGTTCCATGGGCAAACCATCGTCTCCCATGGCTAGATAGCGTGCTGGGCAAACCTCGACACACGCGCCATCGCGCAAACAGCGGTCCGCGTCAATTGCAATACGGCTCATCGAGCATCCTCTGCTTTCATACCCCGGTTGACGATGAACGCCAGCCTTTCGATTCCCAGTGTAAATCCCGGGCAAGCACATTACGGAATTGCAGCCGAGACCATGCCTGCCGCAAGGCAAAGCAAAAGCGGCGACCTCCCGAAGGAAATCGCCGCCCGGTTCGAGTGCTCCGTCGTTGTTATACGGTATAGGTGCTCGAGCTCACACGTCCGCCCTTGCCGGTCCAGTTGGTATGGAAGAACTCACCACGAGGCTTGTCAACGCGCTCGTAGGTGTGTGCGCCAAAGTAATCACGCTGGGCCTGGAGCAGGTTCTGCGGCAGACGTCCGGTGCGATAGCCATCAAAGAAGGCCAGCGCGGTGGAGAAGGCCGGCGTGGGAATGCCCAGCTCCACACCCGCCGCCACAGCCTTGCGCCAGCTAGCCTGATACTTGTTCACCAGGCCGGAGAAGTAGCTGTCCAACAGCAGATTCTCAAGCGCCGGATTCTTGTCGAAGGCTTCCTTGATGTTGCCCAGGAACTGCGAGCGGATAATGCAGCCGCCGCGCCACATGAGCGCAATGCCGCCCATGTTCAGGTTCCAGCCGTTCTCCTTGGCCGCGGCGCGCAGCAGCATGTAACCCTGCGCGTAGCTGATGATCTTGGAGCAGAACAGCGCGCGGCGCACTTCCTCGATGAACTGCTTGCGATCGACATCGAGCTTCTTAGCCGTAGGCCCCACCAACACCTTGGAAGCCTCAATGCGCTCTTCCTTGAGCGCGCTGAGGCAGCGGGCAAAGACGCTTTCGCCAATCAGCGTCACCGGCTGGCCGGTATCGAGCGCACTGATCACCGTCCACTTGCCGGTGCCCTTCTGGCCGGCCGTGTCGAGGATCTTATCCACCAGCGGAGAACCGTCTTCGTCCTTCTTGGCAAAAATGTCGCGAGAGATCTCCACCAGATAGCTGTCCAGCTCGCCCTTGTTCCACTCGGCAAAGACTTCGTGGAGTTCGTCGGCGGTCAGGCCCAGGCCCCGGGAGAGCAGATCGTAGGCTTCGCAGATCAACTGCATGTCGCCATATTCAATGCCGTTGTGCACCATCTTCACGTAATGCCCGGCGCCATTCTCGCCCACCCAGTCGCAGCAGGGGGTACCGTCGTCCACCTTGGCGCTGATGGCCTGGAAGATGGCCTTCACATGCGGCCACGCCTCGGGATTTCCACCCGGCATAATCGAGGGACCACGACGCGCGCCTTCTTCGCCACCGGAAACGCCGGTGCCGATGAACTGAATACCCTTGGCCTTGAGCTCGGCGGTGCGGCGATTGGAGTCGGTAAACAGCGAGTTGCCGCCGTCGATCACAATGTCGCCGGCTTCCAGGTGGGGAATCACCTGCTCGATCATCTTGTCGACCGTGTCACCGGCCTTGACCATCAGCATGACGCGACGCGGGCGCTTCAGCAGGCTGACGAACTCTTCGATGGAGTGCGCGCCAACCACCTGGGTGCCCTTGGCCTCGTTGTTGATGAAGTCGTCCACCTTGGACACGGTGCGGTTGAAGACAGCCACCTTGAAGCCGTGGTCGTTCATGTTGAGGACCAGATTCTGGCCCATCACTGCCAGGCCGATCAGGCCGATATCACACGATGCGTCTGCCATTGCGCCTCCAATTAAATTTGCCACCCGGATTTTATCACCGGGCAAGGGGTACGAGCGGTAGTGTACAAGAGTGGTCAGACCTCTGGCTAGACCGGAGATCGAAGATTGCGCTTGTTAGATGCAACAGGAGCGCGGCGGGGTGCGAGCGGACATCCACTGCGGGCAAGATGCCGGGGGTCCAACGCAGGGGATGAGTCCTTCCCCGTTGGTTCCGCGGCCAGATTCCGCATGAGCCGGCATCTGGTCCGGTTCACCGCCGCCGCGTAGGCCTTGGCTTGGGAGTAATTGTGGCGAGCTTGCCCGTGGCCGAATAGCTATGGCGCTCGATGGGCGTGGAGAGCACCAGGCTGGTGACGGGCGAGCCATAAGGCAACAGCGCCTCGATCAGGGCCTCCAGGTGAGCCAGATTCAGCACCGCCACATGCAGCAGCAGATCGTCGCCGCCGGTCAGGTGGTGGCAGGCACGCACCTCCTCCAAGGTACGCAGATAATCCAGCAGACGCAGGTAATTGGGTCCAGTGGAGCTGATGCGCAGGAAGGCCTGCGCATTGAGTCCCAACGCCTCGGGATCAATGCGGGCGGAGTAGCCCTGGATTACGCCTGTCTCCTCCAGTTGGCGCAGCCGTTCAGCCGTGGCCGTGGGCGAAAGACCAATGCGGCGGGCGAGTTCGGCAGTCGAAAGCCGCGCGTTAGCCTGCAGCTCGTCGAGCAGCTTTCGGCTAAAGGAGTCAAGCAACGTAGTTGATTCCATGCATACATTGTAAAAATTGAGTGGATTCCAAGGCAAGCGGCGGGGAGATTGGGTGGATTCTATCTGTACCTTCCGGCAACATGCGCCTAGCATTTTAAGGATGGATTCCGAAGCATTGAAGACTGTGGTTCTGGGAGGCCAGCGGCTTTCGCTGGCAGAGATTGAAGGCGTAGCGGCCAAGGGCTGGCGTGTGGAGCTCGATCCCGCCGCTCTCCAGCGCGTGGCCGAGGGCCGGGCATGGATTGAAGAGATCCTGAAAACCGGCAAAACGGTCTATGGCGTGAATACCGGTTTTGGCCGGTTGGCCGATGTGCGCGTGCCGGACGAGAGCTTGCGCCAGTTACAGATCAATCTGGTGCGCAGCCATGCCGGTGGCGTGGGCGAGCCGCTGAGTGTGCCGGAGGCCCGCGCGATGCTTCTGCTCCGAGCCAATGTGCTGGCCAAGGGCTGGAGCGGCTGCCGTCCGCAACTGGTGGAACTGCTGGCCAGCCTGCTGAACCAGGGTGTGACACCCGTAATTCCGGAGAAGGGCTCGGTGGGTGCCAGCGGCGACCTGGCGCCACTCGCGCATCTGGCGCTGGTAGTCATGGGGGAAGGCGAAGCCTTTTATCAGGATCAGCGGCTGCCCGGAGCCGAAGCTCTCCGCCAGGCGGGCTTGCAGCCTGCCGAATTGCAGGCCAAGGAAGGTCTTGCGCTCTTGAACGGTACCCAGGCCATGACCGCCGTGGGAGCACTGGCCGTGGCGCGGGCCGCGCGGCTGGTACGAATTGCGGATCTGGCCGGAGCCATGTCCTTGGAGGCGCTGATGGGAACACCGGCGGCCTTTGACGAGCGGATTCACCAGGCGCGTCCTCATGCCGGGCAGATTGCCGCCGCCGCGCACTTGCGCAGCCTGATGGCCGCAAGCGAGATTCGCGAGGCGCACCGCGATCACGACACCCGGGTGCAGGACGCCTACTGCCTGCGCTGCATGCCGCAGGTACACGGCGCGGTGCGGGGCGCACTGGCGCATGTGGCCGAAGTGCTGGAGGTGGAAGCCGGATCGGCCACCGATAACCCTCTGGTTTTCCCGGAGAAAGAGGAACGTACCCAGAGCCAGGGCGTGCTCTCGGGCGGTAATTTCCACGGAGCGCCGCTCAGCTACGCCTTCGACTACGCCTCGATTGCCCTCACCGATCTAGCCGGCATTACGGAACGGCGGATTGACCGGCTGCTGAATCCCGACATCAACGAAGGATTGCCAGCATTTCTTTCGCCGGAGGCGGGATTGAGTTCGGGCTTCATGATGGCGCAGATTGTGTCGGCGGCGCTGGTGAATGAGTGCCAGGTGCTGGCCACGCCCTCCTCCACAGGAACCATTCCCACCAGCGGCGGCAAGGAAGACCACGTCTCCATGGGCATGACGGGAGCGCTCAAGCTGCGCCAGATTGCCGACAACCTGGAGCGCATTGTAGGCATCGAGCTGATGTGCGCGGCACAGGGCGTGGAGTTTCGTCAGCCTCTGGCCCCGGCCAAAGCCATCGCGAAGGCCTGCCAGCTAGTCCGCCAGGTGGTGCCGCGGCTGGAACAAGATCGCGTGCTGGCCCCGGAGATTGCCGCCATGGCACAGGCCGTCCGCACCGGAAGCTTTGACGCCTGGTGCGAAATCGGGGAACCGGGCCATTCACTTTGACGTACTGACGTATAGAGCAGTCCGGAAGCGCGAGGCACGCTTTCGGCCTTCTTCAATACGACTTTGGGACCCACGGGCCATTCGGTCCGTGGGATTTTTTCTGAACGCGGAAGAACTGCTTGTAACCGAAGGGCTTGAGACGCACCGGGAATCCATCCCTGCGCACGTTTTGTTCTAGCGCTTTGGCGCGCGGTCCATGGCATCACGCAACGCAAAAAAGGCCGGTACGGGCTGATAGCTGTCATCGAAAGGCAGCGGGCGCTGGGCACGATTCGGCCGCTTTTTGCGATGGCTCTCTATCCGGTTCAGCCAGGTATTGCGATCCGTCAAACCCCAGGTGAGCACGGCCTTCACCGCGCGGTTTTCCAGAGCGACATCCAGATAACTGGTGTACACGGCAGCAATACGGCGGTCGCGCTCGGCCGTATCGTCTCCATCCACGGCGTCGTCGTTCACATCCATCTCGGTCAAATACACCTCAAGCCCCAGTGCCCCGGCATCGGCAATGAACCGGCGCAAGCCCGCGCCATAACTGGCGCCGGTGGCGGGCAGATGCGATTGAATCCCCAGCGCGTGAACCGGGGCACCCGCGGCCTTCAGGCGCCGAATCAGATCGAGCGTTGCGGCGCGCTTCTTGGTGGTGTCCTCGCTCTCGTCTTCCACGCCAAACTCGTTGTAGCAAAGCCGTGCGTGCGGATCAGCCTCATGCGCTGTTTTGAAAGCCAGTTCCAGATATTCCGGCCCAATGCGTTCCAGCCACGGACTCTTGCGCAAGCCATCGGAACGGCCGTCGGCCAGATGAACAGCTTCGTTCACCACATCCAAACTTTCCAGCTTGCCCTTGTAGTGACCAGCCACGGTGCGGATGTGGGTAACGAGCGTCTGGCGCGCATTCTCACGCGTCATGGTGGAGCTGAACCATGCGGGAAGATTCTCATGCCACACAAAGTTGTGACCGCGGACAGCAATCTTGTGCGCACGCGCAAAGGCCACCAGCGCATCGCTGTCCGCAAAGGCCCACACGCCGGGCTGAGCCTGCAGGTAGCCAAACTTCATGGCGTTTTCCGCCACCACGATGCTGCACTGCTCAGCCAGCAAGCGGCAAAAAGCAGGATCGGCAAGATCGGAAGCCGCTACCGCCGCACCTACCTTCAAGCCACGGCGCGCGGCATGAGCGCGGAGCGCGGCCTTGCCGGCCCTTCCGGATTCGGCCAGCAACGGTCGCGAGCCCAACAGGGCAAGCGAAGCGGCGGCGGCCACAGTCTGCTGCAGCGATTGGCGGCGAGTGATCATGCGCATCTCCTGACGTACACAGCCTGCGCTGAAGGCCAGGCTGATACAGCTTGATAAGAATCCGCGTTCCAAACCGAGTGTAGATCCTGGCGCTGGCGCGGCCTTCGAGTCCATGGCCGCAAACAATCCCTCGGATTGTTCGCATTAGAGCTTCTCCAGCAACGCGGCCGAATAACCTGCGACTTCCAGCGTGGAAGCAGACTGCAGATTGCCGGCAGGGGCAAACTGTACACCAGTCTTGGCATCGAGCGCCGGGCCGGTCAGATTGGAACGGTTCAGTCTGCCGGTGTTGAACGGAGCCGGCAGCTCAATCTGGACAGCCTGGGAGCCTTTGTTGACGAAGGCCAGCAACTGCCGTCCCTTCTGGTTGCCGCAATAAGCATTCAGGTTAGCGGCAGTCTCCAGCGGACAACGAGCCACGGAAGCGCCGGCAAAAGCGCGCGCAAACAACATGCCGTAGTACACCGGGCGCGGAGTTGCCAACGCCGTCTCCGAGCTTTCAATCGGCGTGTAGACGCCCTGGCCACCGCCATGCAGGTTGACGCCCGCAAAGCCTGCGGCCGCTGCCCGCAGCAGGTAGTCCGCCGCCCACAGAGCTGAGGCATAGGCATCGCTTACGCCCTTGCGCCCTCCGCCAAAACAGCTATTGCCTTCGTCCATGCGGTAAGGGACGCCGCCGCCCAACAGCCGCGCCTGCGCCACCAATTCAATCTGATGGTCGAGTTCCGGCGTCTGCTTCTGCAGCAACCGTTCGGCGGTCATGGCAGGATTGGAGGCTGGGCCCATGCCGTAGTAATGGCTGGTGAGCATCAGCAGATCGCCTTTGGTGCGCTGGGCAAAGGGCAGCACCCACTTCTCCACGTTCCCTTCGGTATCGGGTCCGGCAAAGCGCGCCTCGGGCACGCGGGCACGAATAGCCTTGACCCATTGCTCGTACTCCGCCATGTACGCAGGCGGGCCGTAGCTGAAGGAGCGGAAGACGGGGTCCTCGGCAAAGCCGTCCACTTCATTGCCGATCACAAAACCGGCCAGGCGGGGACCAACAATCTCGGCCACGGCAGCAGCTTCGTCGGCAGCGCGGGCAGCCGAGCCAGAAGCAAAGTTGAGTCCGTAAAGCAGCCGCCAGCTGGTGGCGTCCAGAAAACCGCGCAGATTTTTGAGGGCTTGCCGGGTGAGGATGCCGCGTTTGTTCTTCTGCACGGAAGGATCCACCAGCGGCCACTCCCAATAGTCCTCGATGCCGTGGCGAATGCCCTCCTTCTGCCTGGGCTCGTCGCGGCCAACACCTTCCCAGTCGGTGATGTTGCTCAGGTGGCCGCCCATCCGCAGCAACCCAGCGGGACTCAGGGCGCGGAACAGCTCAATCAATTGGCGATTGCCGGGCGAGAAGAAGTTCGCGTTATACAGTTGGCCCGTCTCGTAACTGAGGCCGATAAAGTCCAGCGGCATGGGCACGCCCGGCTCGGAGGGCAGATGAAAACGAACTGTGGCAGGCTCGGCCGACAGAAAACGACCAGCAAGGGCAGCGCAAGAGGCAGTGGCAAGAAATTCCCGGCGACGCACGATAATTGACCTTTCAGGAACCTGCCAGTATAGCTGGCAGCGAATTCCGCGGGCGATAGTTGGAACGATTCCCGAATCGACCGTGACTGTCTGGATTCCACACAGTCCGCCGCAAGCGATTGGGATGCCCCGCTCAACTACCCGCAAAGTATGCCGATAAAAGCACTGAGATCAAGCGTTCTGTCGGGGAGAAACTGCCCGGGCGAGCGCAGGAGAATATTGCCCGGCCGCTCCCATGTTCACCGCCGGGCCAGTATCTGTTGCTGGTTAAGATGTTCAATTGTCAGGCGGAACCGAGGTGCCCACAGCAAGATCACCGCAAACGGCAGGAAGAGACAACGGATTTCTACATTTGGAACGGAATTCTGTTACAACTCTCCGCAGATCCATCTGGCGCAGGCAGGCATCGATCCAAGTTGATCCAATCTGACATGGGCGAAGGGGGTACGCACAATGAAAACGCTGTTGAGCGTTGAACAGGCTTCTGAACTGATTCGTGGAGGAGCCAAACTGATGCTTGCCGGAGAAGAGCATCTGCTGGCGGCGCTGCCCAAAGGCGACTGGATCGGCGGCACCACGCCCTACATGATGACGGGCAATAGCTGCCTGTGTGCGCGCGACAAGATGCAGGCCGTGGTACTGCCGGAAACGGTTCTCTCCGTGAAGGCCCACATGTATACCGCCCCGCATCTGAAGCTGATTCCCAAGGATTACCGCGCCAACGGATTCTCCGTTGTGATCCTTCCCGCCTTCACGGATGTGCATACGACCTTTGCCAAGGACAGCTCCAGTTGGCCCGATGTTTTCAGTCTTCCGCTGGTAGGCTGGGTGGCAGGCTCGCACCTGGACGATACCGGCAAAGTAGCGCCCAAGGTTTTCAATGGCCAGACCGGAGAATCGTCGGACAGCAAGGCGGTTGTCCTGCATGCGGAACTGACGCCCCATCTGTCAGCGCGGATGAACACCGTCAACCTCTTCCAGACCGGCAAGGGCGATGCGATTGCCTTCCCCCAGGGCAGCTTTGAAACCACCGATTGCATCGTGAATGGCGAAAGACGCAACTTTGCCCAATATCTGACCGAGAACAAGATCGACACCAGCGTTCCCATGGTGGCCAATTACTTTGGCGCGCTGGTGAATGTGAGTCTGCGCGAGGTGAATCCGGAAACCGGTAAGGTCTCGTTCTTCGCCCCCATCTTTCCCGGCGTGCACTACCGGTTCGCCGAGCCTATCGCAGATTATCCCGCCGCATATCAGGCGAGGATGAACATCAATCAGCTATGGGCAGGCGATCCCGTGTGGTCCTGCAACTGCATTCTGAATTATCTGGGAGCCGAACTGGAGGGCAAGCCCTCGGGCAAGATGGTCGGGCCAATCGTCTTTGGTGAGATTGCCTACATGTTGCTGAACCACACGCTGGTGTATCTGACCTTCGAACCGCAGTAGAAGCCCCTCTACTAGCCGGCCACCAGGGCGGCAAGAGCCAGGACCACCTGCTGGGGAGTAAGCTGATCCACCACAAGAGAGTGATGCGCCTGCCGGTAAAGCGGCAGGCGGCGCTCGTAGCGCTGAGCAAGATGAGCGGCATCGGCCAGAATGGGCCGATCTGCTTCCGTGCCGCGGCAACGGAGCAGAGTGGTGGCGAGTTCCACCTCCAGATGAACCAACAGAGTCCGGGGCTCGGAAAGCAACAATGTGCGAACCGCCTCGGTTTCAATGGCTCCGCCTCCGAGCGCCAGCACCAGATGCTCTTCGGAAATCAGCCGCGCAATGGCGTCGTACTCCCGCTGCCGGAAGCCCGGCTCGCCATGCTGACGGAAGATTTCGGGAATCGAACAGCCCGCCGCGGCTTCAATCACCTGATCGGCATCGGCAAAGCGCCAGCCCAGATGCTGCGCCAGTAACGGCCCAACAGTGCTTTTGCCCGATCCCATAAAACCGGTGAGCACAATACGGTGAGGCGCGAGGTCAACGGATTCCATGTTCACAGTATAGGGAACCGCTCTAACGGGGACCGTCCGGTACGCTAACGGGCTCTTCGTTCACTTGAACGGGCTGTGGTTTGGGAGCCGGTTTCCGCTTCACGGGGACGTACGCGGGCTGCAACTTGCCAAACACCTGCATCCAGATCCGCAACATATTCCAGCCCAGCAAATAGGTGGTGAGTCCGGACAGGACAACGCCGCCCACGGAGATCAGCACCACGGGCGCCAGCAGAACATCGTCGAGAAAGCCGTTGGGAAAGAAGAACCCGGCGGTGCGCGCCTCATACCCAGCCACGCCCACGCTCTCCGCCACCAGCAGGAGCGCCTGCAGATAGAACAGCCCCATCCAAAAGCCGGTCCTGGGGCGCAGCCACTTGAGCAGCATGGGATACAGATAGCCGAGAAACAGCACAATGGCCAGAAACCCGATCTTGTTACCCGGGACGGGAAAGAAGCCTTGCGCGGAGCATATGCAGCAAACCAGCAATAGCAGCAAATGCACAAACGGGTGCGAGGGCGGCCGGACCGCCTTCTTGCGTTTTACCTTGACCTTTTTTTTGCTGACAACTGGAACGGACTCTTCTTCGCTCACCTTTCTAGTATAGGCATTCTGAACCAGTGGTTCGCAGAATGAGACGACTGACACCCTGTGCCAGACAAATTGTGGTCTCAATCGAATAGACTGCTTGGGGATGCAGACAGGGAAAGCAAGTCGTACAGCATTGCGCGTTGCCATTCGCCGCGCAGCTCATCAGTTGACCGACCAGCCCCCTGTGCTGGACGATCCGATCGCGCTCCAATTGATTGGTCCGGAGTTTGCACGCGACATGGAACGCGCCGCACACCGTGTGGCACGCGACTTCCGCGCCTATCTGGCCGCCCGAGCGCGCTATACCGAGGACCGGCTGACGGAAGCCGTCCGTTCCGGTGTGGACCAGTATGTGGTTCTGGGTGCTGGATTGGATACGTTTGCCTATCGCAATCCCTGGCCCAAACTGCAGGTTTATGAGGTGGACTTCCCTGCCACGCAGGAGTGGAAGCGTTCCTTGCTGGCCGAACGCGGCATTAGCGCGCCAGCCAATTTGACCTACGTTCCACTGGATTTTGAGCACTGCACGCTGGCCGACGGCCTTTCCGTAGCCGGCTTCAACACGGCTAAGCCGGCCTTCTTTGGCTGGCTTGGCGTAGCGCCGTATCTGACGCTGGATGCCTTCCGCGCGACGTTGTCGTACATTGCCGGTTTACCGTCCGGAAGCGGAGTCAGTTTTGATTACGTTTTCGCGCCGGAAACCCTTACGCCTGCCCGGCGTGCCATCTTTGAGCGGTTGCAGAAGCGCCTTACCGAAGCCGGCGAGCCTCTGCAGTTGTTCTTCCACGCCGATGCGCTGGCGGAAGAGGTGCGGCAGGCCGGGTTCGTTTGCTGCGATCAGGCAGACACAGAGCGGCTGAACGACATCTACTTCCGCGACCGCGAGGACGGACTGCGCCTTTCTCCGGTGCAGATCGGCATGCTGGCTACCGCCTGGGTCTAGCCGGACCTGCAAAGCATAGCGGCTCCCGGCCCAGGCAAAGCTCCCTACTTCCGCTTCTCGTCCCGTACCAGCATGTAGCGTAGTTGCACCTGCGCGCCGTCCTGAATCCGTTCAAACCACATTTCGTACGAATTAATGCCGGATTTGTGGGTAACGGTCAGGAACGGACGGCTCTCCCACACGCTCGTGTCGCTAAAGGTTGTGGCCGCGTAGCCGGGACCGATCTTCCACCCGCGCTTGAACTCCCACTCCAGCTTGGTGCGGTCGATGTCCAGACCCCAATCCTGCGCATGGTTCAGTGGCAGCGTGGGGTAGCCCACGATCTGCGCCGTCAGGTTCCGCCGTAGCTTCAGGTCAAAAACCGTCCAGAACCAGAACATGCGCTCGTTATGAGTTTTCTTTCCGGCAGCCTGGTTGGCATAAAGCTCCTCGGTCCACACCAAGTGGGGGCCGTGGATGATCTCAGCACCGCCGCCGCCAAACCAGAGCTGATGGCCGCCATAGCCATCGTCGTAGTAGCCGATATCGGGTACAAGCCAGCGACCGCGCTGCTGATTCCACTCAATCAGGCGGTAGTTGGTGCGGAACGGATGCTGGGCGTTCAATGCCGTGCGCAGCACCACGACGTCCGTTACCGGACTGGGAGTTGGATGCACGTCGCCTGTCTCGGCTGTGCAAGTGGAGGCGGAGAACAGAAAAATCGCGAAAGTGAAACAAAAAAGTCGAAGCAACTGCACAAATACCTTAATGAGCGAAAAGCCTCAACGAGTATACGCTGGCGGACGGGTGCTCGACGTGCGCTCCAACACCTTCATCAGCGGTCTGCCAGCTCGCTCCGCAGGCGTCGCGCTAAGATGGTTGCATGCGCTCCTTTGCCCGGGTTTTGCTGGCGGCTTTTGCCGCTCTGACCATGTTGACCGGTTGCGGTTACCACACGCTCGGTGCGGCCACCCATCTGCCGCCCGACATGCGCATGCTGGCCGTGCCGGTCTTTGCCACCCGGACCGATGCCTACCGGACCGAGACCGTGATGACCTCCGCCGTGATCCGCGAATTTGCCGCCCGCAGCCGCTTCCGTGTGACGCCCACAAACTCCGGCTCGGCCGACGCCGTGTTGCATGGCACCATTCTGAGAGAAACCATCTCTCCCTACACCTACAACTCCTCCACGCAGCAGTCGTCGAGCTTCCTGATTACCGTGATTGCCTCAGTCACACTCAACGCCCGTGATGGCCGCGTGCTCTACAAGAATGACAATTACGTCTTCCGCCAGCAGTACCAGTCGACAACCGATCTGGCCACCTTCCTGCAGGAAGATCCCGCCGCCATCGACCGCATGGCCCGCGACTTTGCGCGCCAACTGGTGGGCGACGTGCTGGAAGGGTTTTAGGAACAAGGAGGCGAGTTCCGGGAACGAACCCGCGCACGCAGCCCCTGGAACCTGCACTCTTCAACCAGCATCAGCCACCGTACCCTATCGCTCCCCTGCCCTCAGAGGGTATTCTTGGTCAAGATGATCGATCCAACTTTGAGCCGGGAGATGGCAGCATGAGCGGAGCGCGCTGGGGTGCAGGCTTCACGGCTGTGGGTCGTTTTGTGGCTGAAGTTGAGGCTGCCCAAAAGGGTCAGGGACAATTGCAGCCCGGCTACGTTTTGGTGGGCGATGAGATCTTTCTCTACGACCGCTGCCGCGCCGCCATTCTGAAAGCCTTTGTGCCGGAGGAATTGCGCGACTTCTGCCTCTCCGAACTCGACCTTACCCAGGTTTCCATCTACGAGATTCTTGATCGTGCGCAGACGCCATCCCTGATGGCTCCCTTCCAGGTCATCTTTGTCCGCAATGTGCGCACGCTCTACCAGCGCGGTGCCAAGAAGGACGAGTTCGCCGCTCTGGAAAACTACTTCCGCTCCCCTAATCCGCAGGCCGTGATCATCTTTGTGGCCGATTTTGTGCGCATTCCTTCCGACGTGCGGCGCATGGAGATGGACGACAAGAACCGCTACGAGCGCATCAAGGAAACTCTGGGCGAACATTGCGGTGTGGTGGAGCTGGCACGCGTGAACGAGGACGACGCTATCCGCTGGGTTGGAGCCACCGCACAGCAGCAGCAAGGCGTCAAAGTGGAACCGGACGCAGCGCGCGAGCTGGTGGACGCTCTGGGAGCGGACATGATGCTGATCGCCGGCGAGTTGGAAAAGCTTCTGCTCTACGTTCCGCCCCGCCCGTCCATCACTCTGGGCGATGTGGAAACCATGGTTCTGGGGGCCAAACAGCGCTCGCTCTATGAATTGACCGACGCCATCAGCCAGCACGAAACCGCGCGGGCCCTGGCCCTGCTGCAGGGCTTGCTCAACAGTTCGGATGCCGGCGAGGACGCGGCCATCGGACACTTGTACATGCTGGCGCGCACCTTCCGCCAGATGCTGGTGATTCTGGAAAAGAATGTACGCGATTCGCGGACCATCTGGCAGGCGCTGTGGCAGGGTTTCCGCATGCCGCCCTTTGCCGCTGAAGATCTGATCAAGCAGGCACGACGCTACAAGAGCCGCCGCGAACTGACGCGCGCATTGCGTCTGGTGGCGCGTGCCGATCTGGAGCTGCGCAGCTCACCGCCCGACAAGCGGCTGGTGCTGGAGCGGCTGGTTTACGATCTGGCCACCCCGCCCAAGCCGGCAACTCCCGCATGGCTCAACGGGCAACTCTCGTTTGAAGGCTAAGAATGGAATCGGATGGCGGACAGGTGCAGAACGAGTCCGCTGAAGATTCCGCGCATGGCGCGATGAGCGCTATCGAGCTATAGACGACAGCACTCAACGCTGGGTGATGAAAAGCCATCGGACAGCCTCCTCGTGGACAGACTTGAGGGGCTGGAGAATCATTCCAAAAACTATTTGACGCCTAGCTTGGTTAGAAACGCGCCGTACTTCTGATCTTCTTTCTGAATATGGTTGGTGAGCCAGTCTCTGAGAAAGTTCAGCAGGTGAAGGCTGACCGTGTTCTCGCCCTTCTCAAAGCGGACCAGAAACTCTGCAACCTGCTTGTTCAACGCAACGTGCTCGGCTTTGTGCCGGCTCAATTCCGGATAGCTTTTGGATGCCATCAAGACTTCTTCGGCAGAAAAATGGCGTTTGGTATAGTCGGCCAGCTTGCGCAGCAACGGCCCGGTAACCGACTGCGCTTTGCCCTGCATCATGGCCGCATGCAGATCGTTGATCATGTCAAACAACTGGGTGTGCTGGGTATCCATCGCGTGAATGCCGACGGAGTATTTATTGCTCCACGTCAAAAGGGGCATGAATCACCTCACGAGCTATGGCTCGTCAGCGATGATATCGGTGAAATTTCGGAGAAGTTGAGTTGGAAAAGAAATTTAAGGCAAGAAAGAATTCCATGCCTTGAAGCCAGCGGCCGTTCAGGCAGCGGTGCAACGCCGCAAACAACAGCCGCCAAGCGGCGATCAAACCTTCAAAAAGCTAGTAGATTCCCAGGCTGTTCAGATACGGACCATAGAGCCGGTCGACCTGCTCCATATGGTCAAGGTAGGTATCGCGCAACAGGTTCAGCAGAAGATGCGTCTGCGCGCCCTCACCGTACTGGATACTGCGGGCCCGCAGAATCATCTCGCTGAGCAACTTGTGGTGCGCAACGCGATGCTCTTTCAACTGCGGGTATTGGTTCTGCTCCATCAACTGCTCTTCGCTCCAGAAGTGCATGCGCGTGAATTCGATCAGCCGGTCAAAGATCTCCATCACCTGCTCACGCCCGCGGCCCCGCACCAGGGCGAGCCGCAGTTCGTTGAGCGTATCCATCAGGATGCTGTGCTGGTCGTCCATGGCGCGAACGCCTACCGCACAATCATGGTTCCAGGTTAAAAGCGTCACATCTGCCTCCACTACGCGCTAATGGAGGTATCGGTCTAGCGTCCTAGGATCGTTACGCACCAGAGGTATGGGTGGATGACTTCGGTTAGGTGAAGTTGTGGAAAAATTATTCGATCAGCAAAGTCGGTTCTGCATCGTGAGACCGCAAGGTCAGGGCCAAGGCCGCGCCCACAATCAGCGAACCGCCCAGCCAGGCGAACGGCCCCAGCTTCTCGCCCAGCAGTTCCACGCCCAGCACAGAACCGAGAGCCGGCTCAATATTCAGGAACACACCCGCCCGCGAAGCCGGCACGTGGTGCAATCCCCAATTCCACAACAAAGTGGTGGAAGCCGTGCAGAGCACGCCGCTGGCCGCCAGCGCCAGCCACACCTTCAGGCTGACCCGGGCAAACGGAAAAGGTTCGATGGCGACATGCGTCAGCGGAGCAGCCAGTTGCTCCACGGCGACCACCGCAGCCAGCATCAGGGTGCCGGAAAAGATGGTGGCGGCGGTAACGGCGGGAGCGCTGTGGCTTTGCAGCAGCTTCTTGCTGAGCAGAATCCAGGCCAACGCCACCACCAGCGAGCTGAGCACCAGGAGATCGCCGTGCAGGGTAGGCTCACCCTTTGCCGCGGGGCCGCGATGTCCGCCCAACGTAACCAGCACCGCGCCGATGGTTGAAGCCACCATAATGGCCCAGCCGTAGCGGTCCAGCCGCTCCCCGGCAAACAGGGCGGCAGCAGCAGCCAGCAACACCGGCATGGCGCCCACCATGAGTGAAGCGTGGCTCACCGTGGTCATGGCCAGGCCATGAAACTGCATCAAAAACTGGATGGGAATGCCAAAGCTTGCGGCCAGCAGCAGATCCCGCAACTCGCCGGGCGCAAACCGCACCTTCAGGCCGGAGCGCATCAGCCGTACCAGCGCCACTGGCATCATTCCGAGGCAGGCAAACAAAAAGCGGTAGAGCACCATATGCTCCACGCTCATCTCATTCAGCGCCAAGCGTCCAAAGTAAAAGCCGGTGCCCCACAAGCTTCCGGCCAGCGCACAGGCACCGTAACCGAGTAGATAATGTGGAGCTTGAGGCGCAGCCTGATTCCGCGCGGGGGTCATTTGTTCGCATACCGGCTGATTCGCCATCGATTCTGTCCTGTCTCCGTGTTCTCTTTTTATTGTCGCCCATGGGATTGGGGCCCGTATCACAGCGCCGGGGTGGGGCCATAGGTGAAAATAGGTGTGAGATGACGATGGGGCAGGCCGCGCAACGCAAACACAAGCTAAAAACAGCAGGGAAAAGGGCGGCCATCGTTCTGCTGGCGGCAGCCTCGTCTTCCCTGCTGGCCGATCCTGGCGCCAGCACGGCGGCCGGCGCTGGCAAGCCTCGTACCGTGCATGTCCGCACATTGCCCGGCGGTGTGCCATCCGCCCCCACCTTCAAGCCCACCCTCTCGATTCCGGTGGCGCCGCTCGGCTACACCGTGCCGGGAGCCTTCTACATGGGCCAGCGCGCCAGCCTGGTTTCTCTGGACTTTGTGGATGAAAACCGCATTCTGTTCACCTTCCGCGTACCGGGTTTGCTGCACCGGGAAGCCCATGACGCGCGGCAGGCCAGCGGAGACGACAATATCCGCCAGATTCGCGCGCTGGTTTTGCGATTGCCAGCCGGCACCATCGACACAGAAGCCGTATGGACCGTTCACGACCATTCCCGTTACCTTTGGATGCTTGCCGATGGCCACTTTCTGTTGCGGGATGGCGATACACTCCAGCAGGCCGATGCCAGCCTGGAGCTGAAACCGGTGCTGCATTTGCCCGCCCCCATTCTCTGGCTTGAAATGGACCCCGAGGAACGCATCCTGGTCACCAGTTCCCGCGAGCCGGAAGCCGGAGCGTCCAAATACGGCATCCACGCCAACGATGCCCCCGAAAGCAAGCCTGAAATTCTGTTGCGCGTGGTGCGCCGCGAAAACAACCAGGTAATGGTCGTCAGCCGCGTGCGCACCCTCACCCATCTGGCCTTCACCAGCGAGGGCTACGTGGAGGCACTGCGCAGCCGCGGCATCAACTGGATGCTCAACCTGAATTCCTTTTCCGGTGGCAGCAGCCGTGTGCTGGGGCAATTGGAATCCACCTGCATGCCGCGCATCGATTTTCTAACCTCCACGCAGATGCTCACCAGTTCCTGCAGCCTGAACGGCGCGCGGCGTCTTGCCGGCATCTCGACGGCAGGCGAGTTGGAATGGATGGATGAAGTTCAGCCCGCCTCGGTATGGCCGGAGATGGTGCGCTCGGCCAATGGTGCGCGCATCGCCCAGACCACACTGGAATCCACACACGCCATCAGCGCCACCGCGCCGCTGGGTCCCGACGACATCAAAGGGCAGGCTGTGCGCGTGCTGGAGGCGTCCACCGGCGAACTGCTGCTGGAAACCGCGGCCAGCCCGGTCTACGATGCCGGTGGGAATGTGGCACTCTCGCCCAGCGGACGACGCCTGGCTGTATTGAGCCACGGGGCTCTGGAAATTTTTGACTTGCCGGCGGCAACAGGCACCGCGTCCCCCGCCACGGTACAGAATCGGCAATAACGCTCCGCCCCTTGGAAAAGCTGTGTAAACTGGGCGATGGGAGAAACTTCGTGTCCTCGGCACCCCTCCAATTAACGGCCGCAGCCGCCACGCATCGCGGGCGCAAACGGCCTACCAACGAAGACGCCTTTGGCTTCTCGGTGGAACACGGCGTCTACGTTGTTTGTGACGGGATGGGCGGCGCGGCGGCTGGCGAAATTGCCAGTTCCCTGGCCGTCGACGAGATGATCCGCCTGATGAGCAATCGCACCACCCAGCCGCTGAACGATGTAGCTCTGGATGCGATTCAGTGCGCCAATACCGCCATCCACAGCCGCTCGCAACGCAGCGCCAAGTTGAGCGGCATGGGCACCACGCTGGTGGCGCTGGTGGCCGACGACGCGCATCTGTGCGTAATGAATGTGGGCGACAGCCGCTGCTACCGGCTGCGCCAAGGCGAACTGGAACAGGTAACGCTGGACCACTCGCTGGTGGAAGAACAGGTGCGCATGGGGAACATGACTCCCGACGAGGCCCTGCGCTCGCCCCTGCGCAACGTGATTACCCGCGCTCTGGGCACGCAGCGCGAAGTGACCACCGACGTCTTCGAAATGCAACCCGAAGCCGGCGACCTGTTTCTGCTCTGCTCCGACGGGTTGACCCGCGAGCTGAGCGACCTCCAGCTAACCCAACTCCTGCTGCAGGATGAGCCGCTGGATCAGCTAAGCGGGACCCTGGTGGCAGCCGCCAACAAGGCTGGCGGCCATGACAACATCACCTGCATTCTGGTTCGTGTTGAAACGGTACCCGGCTCCTGAACCAAAGCCTGCACCCTGTCCGACCCGCATCAGCGGTATTCTGTCCTTGACCATGTTCAGGAACGATGCGCTCGTGCGTTTTACCAGGGCTCTCCAGGCGACTGCCAGCGGGACACGTCTGCGCCCTCTTGCGCGCTATTCTCTCTTCACTCTGTTGGTTCTGGTGGCACTGCTGCTCCTGACCACGGGTATTGGCGTACTCTGGCTGCGTTCGGTGACCCAGGCTGCACTGCCGGTGCTCGATGGCGATCTGCATGTGACAGGGCTTGCCGCGCCGGTAACCGTCCGCCGCGACGCCCACGGAGTTCCGCACCTGGACGCGGCCAGCGAACACGATCTCTTTTTGGCCCAGGGCTATGTGACCGCGCAGGACCGCCTGTGGCAGATGGATGCCTTGCGCCGCAATGCCCGTGGCGAACTGGCCGAGATCCTGGGCCACTCCATGGTGGAACACGACAAAATGCAGCGCGTACTGCAGTTCAAGACCACGGCCGAACGCGTCTACCGCAACCAGCCGGAAGCGGAAAAGGCGCGCTTCGATGCCTATGCCGAAGGCGTGAATCTCTATATGGCCGGGCACGCCGATGCCCTGCCCCCGGAGTTCCGTCTGCTTGGCTACAAGCCTCGGCCATGGACCGGCGCCGATTCGCTGGCCGTGGGCCTGCTGGTGGTGCAGATGCTCGACACCCATTGGGAGACCAAGCTCACCCACCTGCATGTGGCCCAGAAGCTCAAGGATGAACGGCTGATTGCGGATCTCTATCCAGTGAGCTCCTGGCGCGACCGCCCCCCGACAGGAGAACGGCGCACCTATGGCACGCCGCCCCCGCCACGCGCAGCGCGTGACACGGAATCCAGCGACGAAGACGACACCCCCAACGAAGCTCTTGCCTTGCCCCAGGGCCTGACCCCGCAGGATCTGGCCGCTGTTGCTCCGGTCATGATCGATCCGCGCGCGCTGCGCGCCACCATGGGCCTGCCCAGTTGCGACGGCTGCCAATCCGGATCCAACAACTGGGTGGTGAGCGGCGCGCACACCGCCAGCGGAAAGCCTCTGCTGGCCAACGATATGCATCTAAGCCTGACGGAGCCCAACATCTGGTACATGGCCGACTTGAAGGCGCCCGGTTATCACGCGGCCGGCGTCACCCTGCCCGGCATGCCGTTCGTAATCGAGGGCCACAATGAGCATGTGGCCTGGGGCATTACCGCGCTGATGGGCGATGTGCAGGATCTCTACGAAGAAAAGCTGGACGGCAAGGGCAACTTCAACTTCCATGGAGCGGGATGGCGGCCCCTCAAGATGCAGCGCGAGGTGATCCATGTACGCGGCTCGCACGCGGTGAAGCTGGATGTGCAGCTCACCGACCACGGTCCGCTGCTGACGCCCATTCTGCCCCGGGGCGAGAAGCCCTACGCCTTGAAATGGACCGTCTTCGACGAGCATTTGAACACCATGCCCATCTACCGCGTGAATACCGCGTCCAACTGGACGGAGTTTACCGCGGCGCTGAGTGATTGGGCCTGGCCCTCGCTCAATATGGTCTATGCCGACGATCAGGGACACATCGGCTACCATGCCGTGGGCCGCATTCCGTATCGGCCCGCGCGCTACCTGGGCGGCGATTACCCGCTGCCCTACGATCCGCTGAACACACGCAACGAGTGGGGCAATCCTGGCAAGGACGCAAAGCAACTCCAGCTCTACATCCCTTTTGAGCAGATGCCACAGGCCTTCGATCCGCCCTCGGGTTTTCTGGCCACGGCCAACTCCAACGTGACCACGCCCAAGAGCGCCACGGTTTCCACCAACTGGATGGATCCCTACCGCACGGAGCGCATTTATAAGTCCCTTGAAGGCCGCGATGGCCTCACCGCAAAAGACATGCTTGAGGTGCAAACCGACATCTACAGCGAGCTGGATCAGCAGATGGGCCAGCGGATCGCCTACGCCTTGGAGCACGCCGCCGCCAACGACAGCAATCTACAACAGGCCGCGAAGCTTCTGCACCAGTGGGACGGAAGGCTTTCGACCGACTCGGCAGCCGCCTCCCTTGTGACCCAGACGCGCCGCGCTCTCTGGCCGCTGATTCTGGAGCCCAAACTCGGCAAGGAATGGACCGAGTACGAATGGGGCGAAAAGAACTTTGCCGAGGAAGAGATTGTGATGCGCGCCAAGAAGGCGTGGCTTCCCAAGGGCTACCGGAACTGGGACCAGTTGCTGGTGGCGGCCGTACGCAGAGCCATTGCTGAAGGCAAGGCTCCGGCTGACCTGACGCAGTGGAACTATGGCAGTTGGCACGTAGTCGATATCGAGCATCCCATCGGCCGTTTGCTGCCGCTGGTAGGGCGCAAGGCCGGAACCGGCGAATGGCCGCTTTCGGGCGATACCACCACCGTCAAGCAGGTGGGACGCGCCTTTGGCCCCTCGCAGCGCTTCACTATGGACTGGAGCAATGTGGATGGCTCTACCCAAAACATCGTGCTGGGCCAGAGCGGCAATCCCATGAGCGACTACTATCGCGACCAGTGGAACGATTGGTATGGCGGCACAACTTTTGCCCTGGCCTTCACAGACCAAGCCGTTGCCGCCACCACGCACCACACTCTGCGGTTGTTGCCATAAGGCCGGATCCCGCGGCTGCAACCGGAATGCTTTCCTGACCCACAAAAAAATGCTCCGCAGACCAAGCCGCGGAGCATTTTTGTTCTTGTCCGAACCAGTATCGGAATCCGAAGTCGCTTAGCGCAGTGTGGCCAGCGGAGCCGGATCCATGTCGGCATAGTCCAGATTCTCGCCGCCCATGCCCCAGCAGAAGCTGTACGCGCGGGTGCCGACGCCGGAGTGGATCGACCAGAGGGGCGACGCCACAATTTCCTTGTCGGCCATCACAATGGGGCGCAGTTCCTGCGGCGAACCCATCATGTGGAAGACGCGCGCATCCTCGCCCATGTTGAAGTACATGTAAATCTCCGAGCGGCGGATGTGGGTGTGGGCCGGCATGGTGTTCCAGTTCGAGCCCGGAGCCAGATGCGTTACGCCCATCACCAACTGGCAGCTCTTGGCGCCGCCGGTGTGGATGTACTTGCAGATGGTGCGCTTGTTGCAGGTCTCGAGCGAGCCGAGCTCCATGGGCGTGGAGTCTTCCTTCTTCACCACGCAAACCGGGTAGCTGGTGTGCGCCGGATAGCTCATGATGTAGAAGATGGCCGGAGCAGCCGCGTCCTTGGACGCAAATACAATCTCCTTGGATCCACGGCCAATGTAGATCACGTCGAGGTTGTTCAGCTCATAGCTCTTGCCATCCACGGTCACCGTGCCGGCGCCGCCGATGTTCAACGCGCCCAGTTCGCGGCGCTCGGCAAAATACTCGGCGCGCAGCTCGGGATAGGTTCCGAGGGTGAGCGGAGCAGCCACCGGAGCGGCATAACCGACCACCGCACGATCCAGCTCCACGTAGTTCAGGTTGATCTCGCCGGCCTTACACAGCCCATCCAGCAGAAACATCTCGCGGATCTCGGCCGTCGTCATGCGCTGGTAGCGCACCTGGTCGGCCATGGTGATCATCTTCATCGTCTCGTTATCCCTTCTGTTCTGCCCGTCGGCATTCCGCTGTCTGGCAGACTCGTCCACTTTTATTTTACCCCTGAATCATTTCGCTTCGGCAGTCGGGTCCCAGTTGTCGGAACCCTTCAGGAAGGTGGCCGGTTCCCACTTTTTTGCCTCTTCCGGGGTGAGCTGATGCATGTGCGGATCGCGTTGGCCGGGATGGGCTCCCGGGCCGGTGGAGTCAAACTCCGCATAATAGACAGTTTCGAGCGAATGCGTTTCCCCGGGGTGCCATTCCCGGAAGCCGGCGGGCGCAATATGCTCCCCCATCTCGGTATGCAGGTAGACGACGGTGGCATAGGGCCGCCAGGGACGTCCGAGGAAGACCGGGCCGGTAACGCCCGCGTCCTGGGTGAGCTTGCAGCGGTTCAGCACAAAGCCGGAGTCCTGCGCCGGATAGTGCTTGCTCTGGGCGGTAATGTAGCCGCCGGCATGAGCCGTGGAACGGATCTCACAGCGGTCGAATACGGCCTTGCTGTCGCCAAAGATGAAGTCGACGTTGCCGGAGATGAGGCAATCGGAGAAGTACTGGCGGGTAGGTGTGCAGTCCTTGCCATCGGGCCCGCAGTTTTTGGTGGCGGTATACACGGTGTCTTGATTGCCGAGCAGATGCACGTTGTGGAAGATGGCCCGGTCGCCGGTCACCAGCACCGCCAGCGCCTGCGAACCCTGCGTCTTCTGCTCATGTGTCTTGTTGAAGTCGTTCTCGATGGTAATGTTCTCGGCCTTGAAATCATCGGCCAGCACATTCACCGTGGCGCTCTTGAAGGTGCCGCCATTCTCGCCCGCGTTGCGGTCCAGCACAATCCGCGTCAGCGAAGGATCGGACTTGTGGCTGCGGATGGTGATGTGCGGTTTGGTCACCGTGATCAGCTCGCGATACTCACCCGGAGCCACCGAGATGG
>Ga0207738_100057_pt1 | contig 25811 bp, 12 predicted proteins | sample LuqExpMetagenom9_FD_187767 | JGI IMG/M metagenome (GOLD analysis project Ga0207738, IMG submission 187767) | Tropical forest soil microbial communities from Luquillo Experimental Forest, Puerto Rico - Sample 9 (SPAdes) | ecosystem: Environmental > Terrestrial > Soil > Tropical forest ... | reverse complement strand
CCGATGGTACTGCATGGGCGACCATGTGGGAGATTAGGACATCGCCGGCATAATATCAACACAACAGCCTACCCCAAAGGGTAGGCTGTTCTGCGTTCGGCGGATATTATTAGATTTACGGAACTAACTTCTGCTGCCCAGGAGTTTAGATGAATTGCCCAATCTACCAACTTGATGCTTTTACCAGCACTCTGTTTGGCGGAAATCCTGCTGCAGTTATGCTTCTTGAGGAGTTTCTTCCAGACTCTCAACTTCTGGCCATAGCAGCGGAAAACAATCTCTCTGAGACTGCCTTTTTGGTTCGATCAACTGCCGGCTACAAGCTCCGCTGGTTTACACCTGCGTGTGAAGTTCCTCTGTGCGGCCACGCCACTCTAGCCAGTGGCGCGGTGGTGCTCGAACGGCTTGAGCCTACTTTGAACGAGGTAGCGTTCGAGACTGCCAGTGGAGTCTTAACAGTTAAGAGAGCAAAGTCTGGCTATCAGATGAATTTTCCCGCGTACCCCGTTGAACAGGTTTCTATTCAGGCTGGAATGGCGGAGGCGCTTGGTGCTGCGCCCTTGGAAGTGTGGCGCAATGATCGCTTTACGCTCGTCCTTCTCTCGGATGCAAGTGTGGTGCGTTCCCTGGCCCCCGAATTTTCCTTGGTAGCGGATCTGGACCCGCACGGCGTTATTGTGACTGCATCTGGAGACGAAGGCTATGATTTCATCAGCCGATTCTTTGCCCCACGGATGGGTATCAACGAAGATCCTGTGACCGGATCCACTCATTGCGTTCTGACGCCGTATTGGGCCAAACGTCTGGGCAAATCCACCCTGCATGCCTACCAGGCATCGCAACGCGGAGGTGTGCTCACCTGCACACTCGCGGAAGACCGCGTTTTGCTTCAGGGTGACGCCGCTTTCTTTTTCGAGGGGACTGCTGCCTTGCCCCAGGCCACTCTCTCCGCATGATGCAACAAGGATGCCTCCCTTTTTCATGCTCAAGGAACGCTGTGCTTGGCGGTGTGTCGAGTGGAAGTACGGGGTGTTCTAGGTCAGAACATAGGATGAGCTATTTGGAGAGCTAGAGATGTTTTTGTAATTCCTATAACTTAAGCGCCAGCAGGATAAGGCTTCCTTGCGGTGTCTTTCTATCTCCTTATAAGAAATGCCTTGGTCCCTGAGTGCATATTATAACTATCGTGTAAGTGGTCGCTCTATGGCGCAGGTATATATGCTGCACTCTTCATGCTCGTTACCAGAGCAAGGCATGATATGGAAGAGCGGCGGAGGGAGTGCAGCTGATGCGCTTCCTCCGCTCTGTATGATCTAAAGACCGGATGCCTAAGCAGACACCGCTCTAGCATGTTGAGGTGCAGACATGCTCAGGCGGCAACTGGCTCGATATTTTCAACATGGATCATCTTGGCTTCCTGATCGAGCTGGCCCGTCACCTTCACCGCTTTGCCGTCGAAGGCCTTTGCGCGTTCGGAATCATCCAGCGTGTAGGTTGTGCCGGACGAATCGCGCAGCACATATTGTCCGCCGCTGTGCGAGATGGTGCCGGTGAATGTAGTGGACTGCTTCTGATTCTGAGCCTGGCCGGGTGCAGGGTCCTGGGCAGACTGACCGGGAGCGGGCTCCTGTGCAGGTTGCTGAGCCAGCGCGGTTGACGAGGTGGCATACGAGCTTCCCAAAGTCAATGCGAAGGTGAGAGCGAGCACACTGAAAACGGAGCGACGCACGAAACTGTTGCGCACGGATTGCATGGGGACTACCTCCAGGGTGGGATTCTGTCGCGGCTCGCGTCTAACCTGTGGCCGGACGCCTACCTAATAGCACCTTGCATTCCAAAGTTAAAGTGGCTGATTCAATTGAGCCTCTGCCATCCGCACGCAAATGCATGCGTAAAATCTACGCATGTGCACTGGGTAAAAGTTTCCTGTGCCGGTAAGAAGTCGCTGGAGCAGAAGTGACAAATCCATCATCGCGTGGATGCACGCAGCAATAAATTCAATGCACCGCTGGAACCCGCGTGCGCTCTGCAGATTTTCTGTTGGCACGAATTGCTTGAATTTGCCAGACGCATACTTCCCTTCGCATGCGAATCTAATTTCTCTGCGTTCTATGCGTCACTTGGCAGTCAACTTGCATGTGAAATTTCATTGGCGTGCTGATTCAAGATGAACCGGAGGAGGTTACACGTGTCATTCTCCTTTCTTCGCAGTGAATGGCTCTATGGCATCGCGCTGCTCGTGCTGATTGCGGTTCTGGCCAACTACGCGCATCGCTTCCTTTTCAAATATCTGCGGAAGCAACAGAGCACAATTCGCGGACGGTTTGGTCTGCAAAAACATCTGGCGCGCCCTACGCGCGCAGTTCTTCTTGCCATCGGTTTACGGATTGCGCTGAGCTTCATGAGCAAGATTCCAGCGGGTATTCTCGATGGGTTGGATCAGCTTGCCGAATGTCTGTTGGTACTATCCGTTGGCTGGTTTGCTGTTGGAGGAATCGCGGTTTTTGAGGCGGTGTTCCTTAGCCGTTACGACACCAGCGCGGCTGACAATCTACTTGCACGCCGTGTCCATACGCAGATCCAGTTCTTTCGCCGTATTCTGATTGCCATTGTGTTTCTGTTGGACGCGGGTGCCTTGCTGTGGACCCTGCACGATGTGCGGCTGTGGAAGTTTGGAACCGGATTGCTTGCGTCGGCGGGCCTGGTTTCACTGGTTATGGCAGCGGCCGCAAAATCCACCGCATCCAATTTGATTGCAGGTTTGCAGATTGCGTTGAGCGAGCCGATCCGGATTGATGATGTGGTGGTGATTCAAAATGAGTGGGGGCGCATCGAGGAGATCACCAGTACTTATGTTGCCGTAAAGATATGGGATGAGCGCCGCTTGGTGGTTCCACTCAGTTACTTCATCGAACAGCCCTTTGAAAACTGGACACGCAACACAAGCCGGCTGCTGGGTACAACCTTCCTCTATGTGAACTATTCCGTTCCCATCGAGCCGCTGCGTGAAGAGTTAAGACGCATTGTTTCTGGCTCGCAGCTTTGGGATGGGCGGGTGTGCGGCCTGCAGGTTACCAATCTGACGGATCACTCTGTGGAGCTTCGCTGCCTGATGAGCGCATCCGATTCCTCGCGCATGTTTGATCTGCGCTGTCTGGTACGCGAGAAGATGCTGGCTTTTCTGGCAGACTACTATCCGCATGCCCTACCTGCTCTGCGTGTGGCTGTTCAGCAGGACAAGGAAAGCGCAGTGACTCCCTCTGAAACAGGGGGCCACGGCGCTTTGCCTGGCGAACAGGAGAATGCAGAAGGTGAAGCGTCAGGCGGTCCGCGCGGGGCGCTCTGAACCTGGCGATGTCTGAGACGGCGTTTCCTGGATGCGTACCGCGCATAGATCGGTCACAATGTCAGAGGCCCAGCGGTATACGTTGTGCTCCTTGATGTGTCTGCGCATACGCTCCATGCGCGCGAGCCGTTCGTCAGGCGGCATCTGCAAGGCTTCATGGATGGCATCGCTCACCTGTGCAATGTCGTATGGATTGACGATCAACGCATCCTTCAATTCCTGTGCTGCTCCCGCAAAACAACTCAGCACCAGCACGCCGTCGCAATCGTCGCGGGCTTCCAAATATTCCTTGGCGACAAGGTTCATTCCATCATGCAAGGACGTGACCAGGCAAAGATCGGCTCTGCGGTAAAGATGCTGTAATTCTTCCCGATTGCACTGGCGCTGCACCAGGATGACGGGCTTCCAACGCGGAGTTTGATAGTGCAGATTGATCCGCTCCACCATCTCTTCCACTTCTGTTTTCAATCTGGCATAGGCCGGTATGGTTGATCTGCTAGGTACGGCAATCTGAATAAAAACGATCTGCTCTTCATACCAAGAATGCTCGGCAAGAAGCTGCTCAATGGCCAGCAGGCGTTCTGGAATTCCCTTGGTGTAGTCCATGCGGTCCACGCCCAGAATGACTTTCTGCCCTTTGATGTTGGGGATGAAATCCAGCGTGGGGCCAGCCCAAGATGCAGAACGCGGTTCATGGGGAAAGGCTACCACCTTCTCATCTTTGGACGCAGGCTGATTCCAGGCCACACTGATCGGATACGGCCGTACCGCGCTCAGATGGCCACGACGGCGAATGCTGAAGTCCTGCCAATCAGTTCTGGCTTCCAGTACGCGGTCTACGGTATCCATGAAATTGTTGCAGTGCGACTGCAGATGAAAACCAATCAGATCCGCGCCCAGCAACCCATCCAGCAATTCGGCTTGCCATGGGCAGATGCCGAAGGCCTCGGCGTTTGGCCAGGGAATATGCCAGAAGATCGCTACACGCGCATCGGGGCGAGCCTGTTCAATCATGCCTGGTACAAGGGCAAAGTGATAATCCTGCACCAGCACAACCGGCTGTTCGGTGTCTTCCATTTCCTCCAGAAGAGCATCGGCAAAGCGCCGGTTCACGGCACGGTAGTATTCCCAGTCACTTGCTCGGAACACTGGCCGTGTGTGCGCAATATGGCAGAGTGGCCATAATCCTTCATTGGCAAAGCCTTCGTAGTAGCCCGCTTGTTCATCTGCGCTGAGTGCAATGCGGCGCAGCGTGTAGCGCTCGTCATGCGGAGGAACGCGCAGCCTGCCTTTCGCATCGGTGTGTTGGAAGTCCTGGTCGCCACTGCCGTGGGCAATCCATATGCCATCGCAGGCCAGCAAGATAGGCTCGATAGCTGTGACCACTCCACTGGAGGGAGTGATGCAGCGTGTCTCCCGTCCCTGGCGTATATGTGCATAAGGCTCGCGGTTGGAAACAACGAACAGTTTTCCATTGCCCAGACGTTCACGGACATGCGCGGCAAGACGTTCCGATGTCCACATTCCTTCAGCCTGATTGCGCAGAACGGCTTCTGTCTTGGCGGCTTCGCGTGCCTTGCGCAGGTTCTCGGCCAGAGAGGTCACCTCGCGCGCCAGGGGCACCAGATAGCCGAATTCATTGACACCTTCCTCTGCATTCGCCTCGCCATGGCGCACGCGCCGCAGCCACTCTGCTGCCCGCTGAATCGGCCTGTAGAGAAAGAAGCGCACCATGGTGAGGGTCACGGTCACGATCACCACCATCATGGCCGCAATTCGCCAAAAACTGCGTTGCCACATGGCAACACCTTCCGCGCGAATCCAATCGGCATTGGCAAGAACAACCAGTGCTCCGTTCACGCCCTGCTTGCCATGCAGCGGGAGGACATCTTCATACCACTGTTGCGCCGTGCCGTTTGTATCGCGAACACGCACGAAGGCATCGCTCTCGGCATTTGTGTCGAAGGCACGATTGAGAATACGTCCAGGCAACATACGCGGCGCAGGCATCTCGCCGGCAGTTCCCAATACCTCGCCCCTGCTGTTGTAGAGCAGAATGGCAGGCTGATCCGGCGAGGAATGCAGGTCGCGCAGTTCTTCCGACCAATTGGTTGCGGCCTGCTCGGCAAGAGTACGCTCCAGTTGCGGACGTATCCCCACCGCAAACCACTGCGCTCGCCGTTGCAGATCCTTGCGCAGAAGATGCTTGTGGGCGAGCACATCAAAGTAAGTTGAAATTGCGGAAATCAAGGTGATTCCCAGCAGCATGGCGGCCACGAGCCGGAGTTGGAAGAATCGCATCGCACCCATCCTTGCTTACATGCATATGCACCGCGCCCGCCAAACCCTAAATTCGCTAAGCCTTCCAGATACAACCAGTACAGGGTCCTGAGCTTGCAGCAAGACGGAAAGAGTTACATGACGCATGTAAGAATTGCACGTTTCTGGATGCGCTGTGACTCCCGTACGGAGATTCTCTGTAAGGCACGCTCTTGAAGCATGGGGCGTGCAAGGTGCGTCAGCGGTTGCGTACGGGAACAGTTGCTTGGAGTCGGCGGAACTTTCTGCTGATCCGATGGAGAAACAGACCTGCCAAGCCGTACAGGCAGGTCTGTTCGGAGAGAAAACGTTGCTTCGGTTGTGGGCACTGGCCCGTAAGTTGAAATGGTGTGCCGTAACGTATGGGGTGAGCTTTAGGGCACAGTGTAGATTGCAGAGGAAACATTGCTGGCTGCTTCGCCGCTGGTGATTGCAAGCGCTTTGATCACTGCGGAGCCTGCCAAGGCGATGGGACCGTGATACCAGTTTGATGTAGACGTGGGTGTGGAACCGTCGGTGGTGTAGCGGATTGTGGCGGCGGCATTCGCATCCGTGATGGTGATCAACTGGCCCACAGGATAAGCACCTGGAGCCGGACTGATAAGCGGTGCAGGGGCTTGCGCCACAATGCTGTAGGTGGCTTGCGCAAGCCAGCTCATGGCAGAACCGTTTTCGATTGCAACTGCGCTGATCGTTATATAGCCGGAGGGGATAGAGATCGGCCCGGCATAAATCGGCGAGGAGGCTCCTGGCGTGCTGCCATCGAGTGTGTAGTGCAGAATCGCATGGGGAGAGGCATCGCTGAGCGCTACGGATATGCCGCCGGTATACTTCCCGGAAGGAAGCGAAAAGACTGGGACTGCGACCGGGTCCACGTTTTGCATTACACTGGCTACGCTTGGGGCGAGCAACTGGCTACCAACATAGCTAGCCTGCACCTGATGCGTCCATGTAAAAGATTCGAAAAACTTGGTTGAATAGGTTGCGGTGCCTGCCTCGGTGAGAGGCACGCTTGCCTTAAAATTACCATCTACACTGAAGGCGACAAAACCTGAAGGTGATGAGTTGGAATCGCCGCTACTTACCGTAGCAACGTAGGTAACAGGGTCGCTTGAAGTCAGGTGATTGGCACTGGTGTCAAGGATGGTTGTTGTCGCTGTTCTCAGACTCTTGGAGTTGAGGTCGAGCTTGGTTACGAATCCTGATGAGCCTATCCCTGGGCGTGCTGTGTCAAATGCGCCTGTAGTCACTGGGAAATCGCCCGAGTCCGTGTATCCAGCTACATAAGCACTTCCACTTGGATCAAGCGCAATGCTCTGCGCAGAGTCATTCCACCCACCTCCGAGAAAGGTGGAGTACAGCAGTTCTGTTCCTTCGGGATTCAGGCGTGCCACAAATGCATCTCTACTGCGGAGCTCATTCTGGAGTGCACCTGGAGTTAGGGGGAAGTCGGTCGATCCGCTGTCTCCTGCTACAACTGCGTTTCCTGCGGGGTCGAGAGCGATAGAGTTTATGCTGTCGATGTATGTGCCGCCCAGGTAAGTTGCATACATGAGCTGTGTTCCGGAAGGATTGAGCTGAGCAATAAAGCCGTCACCTTCTCCATGATATGTGGTTTGCAACGCATTCCCTGTAACAGGGAAATCTGTGTCGGAGGTAATTCCAGCAACATAGGCGTTGCCTAAGCTGTTCACGGCTATCCCATGGATGGAACTGCCTGAGCTTCCACCCAGATAGGTGGAGTAGAGGAGACTTGTTCCCGATGCGTTGATTTTGCTAACAAACCCAGAAGCTCCGTGCCCAGGTTTTATGGGTTGAAAAGCATTGGAAGTCGTGGGAAAGTCAGCGGATTGTGCATCTCCGGCAACGTAGGCTGCGCCTGTGCTGTCCGTGGTGATCGCATTCCCTGTGTCGAAGCTACTGCCTCCGAGAAAGGAGGAATAGAGCAAGGCTGTTCCATTGGTGTTCAATTTGCTGACAAAAGCGCACTGCGCGTTGGATGGGTGCGTAAGCTGGAAAGCGCCTGGAGTCGTAGGGAAATCAGCCGAAGCTACGGATCCTGTAACGTAGGCATTACCTGCGCTGTCGAGGGCAATGGCACTGGCCCAATCCCCTATTGTGCAGCCGTCCCCAGAACCGGAACAGGACTGTCCCGAGCCTCCCAGATAGGTAGAATAGGCCATGCCACCTGCAGGATAGAGTTTGGATACATACCCATTCGGAGTTCCCCAGGGAGCCTTATGGACGGTCTGAAAAGCACCTTTTGTAACCGGAAAGTCTGATGAGGAAGCAGAGCCGGCCACGTAGGCATACCCAGATGGACTCACTGCGATGCTGGATGGGGTATCGTACGCATAGCTTCCGCCTAGGTAAGTTGCATAGAGAAGAGCCGAGCCGGAGGCATTCAGCGCCGCAACAAATCCTGTAAGCGGAGAGAACTTGACGCTGGATTTTCTCACCGGAAAGTTCCCTCGAGTATATCCAGTCAAGTAGGCATTGCCTGCGTTGTCCACGCCGATAGCGATGATCTGATCATCATAATCGCCGCCAAGATAGGTGGAGTAGATGAGCACAGGGTCGATCACAAGCGGACGCGCGTGGTCGTATGCACCCAGAGAAAAGCCCACCGTATTGTAGGAGAGAAGGGTAAAGCGCCCTTCCACCTCTCGATGCTCGCCATCGATATCTTGATAGACGACAGGCTTATGGAAAATCACCTGGCTATCTTTAGTCTGTACGCGCAGTCCGCCATCCTGCGCCAGACTCAAGCGATCTGCACCTGAAAAGCCAAGTTGGATTTTCGCGGGGTTAGCAAACGGCGCTACGACAAAATCGTATTCTAGCTGCCGCTGATTGCCATAGTAGATCAGATCGATACCGCGATAGACCTCGGCAAATCGCACTTTGGAATACGTGGGAATATCTGTATGCCACTTCGACGCATCGTTCCCAATGTAATAGTTCGCCACTCCGGGCAACTGGTCGATGCCGGCAGATTGCGCGTTAGGATTCGATCGCAGAAGCTGCATGCGAAGTACATCCGCTTTGGGCGGGCGTACACGATGCCTTGCGAAAGAGAGGTTGTCTCTCGTCTGAGGACCGCGGAATGGCAAAGCTGGTTTTTGGAGCACGAGTAATGCAGCCTGACTGGATAAGTAGACGCCATACCCGTTGCCATGCGCGGCGAATTGCACGTGTGCGTCTGCTTGTCCTCGATTGGGCTCGAAGCTGATGGGAAGCTTGCCGTAGTGTTGAAGGATGTCCGCGTGTGCATCTTGCCCGGCAGGCTGAGCCGCTGCTGGAGTGGCTGCCGGGATGGCTTGAAGAACCTTCTCTGGTTGCGTGCGCATTTGTGCAATGCTGTGATTTTGGCTTGTGACAAGCACCGCCAGTGCAAGGAGGGAAATGTCACACAGGTAAGGGACGCTCCGGACGATTCGCATAGTAACCACCTCAAAATGATTGAATGCAGATCATGGAGGAATGAGGACGAGGAATATGGTTTGAACGTCCCTAGACGTCTGGCCCATTATAGTCGGCAATTGTTGCGGACGCAGTAAATCATCTTGTATTGCTTATAGTCTCTATAGGCTAGCTCGTAAGATCCATTTATTGCGGGATGTTTCTAGTCTGGAAAGTCTGTGGTTACTTTTCTGTTAGATAAAGGGATAACTTGTTGTTGCGTAAGCGCGTTGCATGGGGATTCAAAGAATGTCAGAGGGGATGGGAAGATGAAAGGCCTTCGCGGGGATGAACGTTTAGGCACTATCGATGACTTCGTTCTCGATGGCCATTATTGGACAGAGGCTTAGGACTTCCTCAGCGAGTCTTCATCGGGAAATTTACTCAATCCTATCGCGCAAAGTCGGTTCTTGACCCCGCAAGCTGGCAAAACGTCGCGTTGCTTGGAGTCTAATTTGCGCGCGGAGGCTGTTAGCCTGCTGCATGCGGAAGGAACAATGACTCATTAGGGAGTATAGGGCCAGGTACAGACTGAATTCTTGGAGCCATTTCTTACTGTTAATGAGTAAAAGAAAGTGTAGCTTTGCGGGGCAGACAGGGCTATGAGTGATAGTTATCTGTAAGAAGCTGTGATGAAAATATAAATTTAGGCCGATCAGTAGGACAAGAGATGGCAGGGGATCGCCGATGAGATCGTGTTGGAATGCAGTAGCTCGAATGCTGACGAAGGCGCGGTTTGGGCGGAGCCCCATTGTCCTTTTTGTCCTTTCGTCCATTTTCGCGGCATGCGGAATTGGGCTTGGCTATCTACTCGGTTGCATGGTGCTGCAAGAGCGCGCGGAGATGGTTGCGGATGAGTTCGATCTGCGCATCCAGTCGGTCATAAAAGCTTCGCTGCACGAAGAATATAAAGTTCTTGAGGAACTGAAGAGCTCGCCTTATCCGTTTTGTTCAGACAACGATCTTGCCTGGATGCGGATGCAGATCTTGCATGCGGACTATCTCAATGAAGCGGCGCGGATGCACGATGATCAGATGCTCTGTTCCACAACATTAGGGCGTCTGGCAGCAGGCAGCAAGCGCTTCATGCCTGTCCTGATTTTGCGCAATCAGATCCGCGTTTTTCTGAATCCTGATCCATATCAAAGGCAGAATCTGGTTATCCTCGGTGTGCAGAAGGGCGATGGCCTGGTCTTGTTTCGCCCTACGATCCAGGTCTTCTTTGAAGCCGCGCCGTTACATTTTGCCATCTCCATCCTGGACGAGCAAGGCCAGGTTTTACGACCGGTCTTCGGAAACCTAGGCGATCCTCCGGCATGGATTCTCACCCAGCCAGGAAGAGTGCGTTGGAGAGACGCCATCTTTGCGACCCGCTGCGAAGCTGGCTTCCGGTTTTGTGTGACTGCCAGCATTCCGGTTGCCGATGCCATGCGCTACGGAGGCTCGGGGATTGCTGTGACCGCAACGTTTGGCGGAATTCTGGGTGCGCTGATTCCGCTGCTCACGTATTGTCTTAGCTCGCATCACAGGGTGATGGCGTGGCAGCTCCGGCAGGCAATCCGCGACGATGAACTCCAGGTGGTCTATATGCCCGTGGTCGATCTATGCAGTCGTCGTGTGATTGGTGCGGAAGCGCTGGTTCGATGGAAGGACGAAGAAGGACGGCCGGTATCGCCTGACACCTTTGTCCAACTTGCGGAAGAGCGCGGCTTTGTGAATGAGATTACGGAACTCGTGGTGCGTCATGTGCTGCTTGAATTTGGCAGCTACCTTAAGACGCATCCTGAATTTTGCATCAGCATCAATGCCACGGCCAGCGATTTTGTTGACGAAGAATTTTTGCCGATGCTGACGCGCAGCCTCCATAAGGCAGAGGTTGCGCCGCACAGTTTGATCATCGAAATCACGGAGTCTTCAACCGCACGGCAGCATGTGGTGAGGGACAGGATTCGTCAGCTTCGCGAACAGGGATTTCATGTGCATATTGACGACTTCGGGACGGGATACTCCAGTCTGGCTTATCTGCATGAGCTCTCGGTGGATGCCATCAAGATCGACAAATCGTTTACCCAGGCGATTGGAACAACGGCAGTGACGGTCACCATCTTGCCGCAGATTATGGCCATGGCCGATGCTTTGGAGCTAGAGGTTGTAGTGGAAGGAATTGAAACCGAGGAGCAGGCTGCCTATTTTGCCGACCTGGAAAAGCCACGACTGGCGCAGGGATGGTTGTTTGGCGCGCCGGTTCCAGCGCACGTGTTTACGCAGCTTTATGCGCAACAGAAAGCGTTCTCCCCGCAACAGCGTGGCTGAGTAGCACGGCACCGTGGGAAGTCGTGGCAGGCCTTGCGCCTCAGGCCTGCCATGGTTGTTCCTGCGGCTATTGGATGCTGCTCCTGCCTGTAACGAGTAGCAGCGTTTCGTAGCCGGCCAGATTCAAGGCGACGGAGAGCATGCCATTCACCGCAGGCTTTGCGGCGAGCACCCTTGCTTGTCCGTTTTCCGGCAGCCATTCTTCCACTTGCTGGCTGCCCCGCAACTGAAGCTGTCCGTGGGCTTCCTGGGGCAATTCGTTGAACACGAAATAAACCTCCGCGTCTGCCAGGCGACGATGTATATACCGCACTCCCTCTGTCGCGGGGAGCACCTGCAAGTCGGCCGCTGGCAAAACCTGTCGCACGCGCGCGGTTAGTTCTTCTTGTGTTTCCAGGGTTGCTTCCTGCAGAGTGGGTGCGGGATCGAGAGTCAGCAGCGTGTTTCCCACCGCCTTATCCGGCAGCGAACCGAAAAAGACCACGTGCCCGCCGGCCTGCAACAGGGCCTCCAACTTGTGCAGAGCGCCGGTGGTCAGCAGCGATCCCTGTGGAACAAGGACGGTACGCAGAAGATTTCCCGATGCGGTTCGAAGTCCGCCTGCGTCGCTTCTCATGTTGTTGCGCAGCGAGTCATCGTCGATAAAGTCAAAGTCGTACTGTGCCGCCAGCAGTTTGTGTGCCAATGCCAGCAGCCGAACATTGGCTGTGTTGTTCTGCAGCCAGAAGTTCCGCGTGGGAACGTAGAGTCCCACTTGCGCGGTGGGCTGTCCCTGGCTCAGCAGTGCCGTAGTTCGCCGCACCTGCAGCATAAGTTCAGGCAATCCTGGATCGGTCATAAAGGGCGCGGCATGGTCGCCGCTCAGCGAGCCCATCACTTCCACCAGATTGATGCCCCTCACCATCTGTTCGTTCAATATGAAGCGGGCCTGCTCCAGATGAGGCGCGGGCGCATAAGCGGCAAAGCTTTCCGTGAAGGCGCGCGGGTAACCGCCGAGGTGCGCTGCGGAAGAGGCCAGCTTGGGGAAATCCGGTGCAATGCCTGGCCAGATTTGATGCCAGATCGTATCAACTCCGGGAAGTTGCACAGCGGTGAGATTGCGCAAAAAATCGCCTTCCGTCACAGCTAGCCGAGGCAGATCATCCTCGTGATTCAGGTGGACCTGATACTCCAATCCATGCGCCTGGCACCATGCAGCTTGCAGAGCAAAAAAGTTATCCCGAAACATCGCGGACCAAACATCCGCATAGTCTGCCGCCATGCGTTGCACCTCGGGCGTCAACTGAGGGAGCAAAATCGCTGCCGCCATAGGTTGCAGATCGTAGCCCTTCTGCTTCTTGAATTCGGCAAACACATCGGGCGCGTAGGGCAGGCCGAAGAAAGAAAAGTCTGGTTCATCGCCACGAAATCCGAGGACTGTTTTGCCGAACTCTTCTCCAATGGCCTTACGGTATTGCTCGTGTACAAACTCCAGATACTTTCGTGTGGCGGCCGCGTCCAGATAGTTCTCGAGCGATTGCGTATCATCTTTCGCGCCTGTAGGGTTAGTCACCGACCGGGTGAGCGACGTGCGATACACGTGGTCTGCGATCACCACGCGCCATCGTCCGGCGGGCGGCATGAAGCGAATGTGCTGGGCCACCGCCTTCAACGGGCGCATCTCGCCACTGTCAAGGTTATAGGCAACAGCGGAAACAAAACCTGGCGCCACCACATCTTCAAATTCCATGCCGCTGGTCAGATCGATCTGGTTGGTTATCGAGAGTGCCTGCATGCGAAGCGAGGGCGCGTCGGAGCTGAAGCGGCCACCGGCAAAGCCGCTCGGGTAGCCTGCGTCGTCTACAATCCACACGCGCAGATCGCGTTGCTTTGCCTGCTGTACCAACTGCTTTACCAGCGCGAAATATCCATCGCTCAGATAAGCAACGGGCATGCCGCGTCCAGCCTGAAAGGTTACCGCGCGAAAGCCCAGGGCGCGAATGCGATCCAAATCCTGCCCGATCCGCCCCACTCTCGTTCCATCCAGTTCGTAATAGATGTCTGGACCATACTCCGAGGGTGGATCGGCAAACAAACGCAAGGCCTGGTCATGGGTTGGCATCTGGAGTGTTTGCCAAGGCTGTTGAGCTTGGACCAGAAGGCTATGCAGAAAGAACAAGGCTGAGCAAGACAGAAAAATCCTGATAATTTTCATGATTCCGATGTCATTCGTTTTGTGATTTCTTGAAAAATGGGCCCGGCCATGCACTGTTTGGGCAGTGCATGCCCGGGCCGTGGAGTGTTCGAGGCTGTTAGAAGTAGAATTTTCCGGACACCTGAACAATGCGGCTGGTGGTGTCAGACGCGCCGCTGCCCAGCATGCCAAAGGTTGAGGCGTTACGGGCCAGACTGACCTTGCCGGGGTCTGGGTTATAGCGCATCCACAGGTTGAAGATGTCAGCGCGGATCTGGAAGTTTCGCTGATCGCCCAGCTTGAAGCCCTTCACAGCCGAGAAGTCCTGATTGAGCACGCCCGGCAGACGCACTGCTCCAGCGCGGCGCGAGTTGCCGAAGGTGCCCGCTGCGGCCTTCTGGAATGCGCTGGGATTAAACCACTGCTTGTAGGTGCGGCCGGAATAGAGTGAGGCTCCGGGCACAACATCAGGCCGTGAATTCAGACCAGTCGCTGTTACCAGAGCCGAATCGGAAAGGCCGGCCGCCGGTCCCGATTGCGCGATCACGATGGTGGAAAGCTGAAAGCCATCCGCCAGCAATTTGACCACGCCACGCGTGTGGTTGAAGAACGGTACGTCATAGAGCACAGTACCTGCAAAGCGGTGAGGCAGATCAAAGGCGGCTAGTGAACGGTCGCTCTTGATGTCATAAAGGTTCAGCGTGTTGGCGCCCAGCGTGCCGTTACCAACAAAGCCGCCTGCATCTCCAGGGCCTGAGATGGCCTTGGACCACGTGTAGGATGCCAGTGCCGTCAGTCCATGGCCTACGCGCCGGTCAAGCTTGGTCTGCAATGAATGGTAGTTGGATGAGCCGCGCGAGAAGTCGCCTTGCACCGCGCGCAGAAAGTTCTGGTTCGGACGCCGCGAGTTCACGGAGTAGTTGCTCGGCAGCGTTGCCGGGTCTACCGGCGTGGGCTGGTTCAGATCCGAATACCAGACATAGTTGTGTGTGCCCTTCGCGCCTGCATAGCCAATATCGAACAGGATCTTGCCTGGCAAAGACTGTTCGAAGGTCAGGTTCCACTCCTGCGCATACTGTTCCTTCAGATGCGGATCGATCGCAGGCAGGAAGGGATAAGTAGTGGATGTTCCGATCGTCACACCCGGGAACGGATTGCTCATGGTCAGATTCGGAATTTGTGCGTTGCCCGTTAATCCCGCGCCAGACTGCGCCTGCGCGCCCTCCACCAACTGATAGAAGGTGTTGGGCAACTCCGGTACAAAGTAGATGCCATACGCACCACGCAGCACGATGCCGGCCGCAGTGCCGAGCGGCTGCCAGTTGAAGCCTACGCGCGGCTGAAAGTCCAGCTTGTGGGTGTTGATCAGTCCCCGACCGAAGCCGGAATTGGAGGGCGTGTATACGCTGTCGATGTTGAGCCCGTTAGCGGCCAGCGTGAAGTTGGCCATCTTGTCGTTGTCTTGTGTCCACTGGCCCCAGTGATCCCAGCGCACGCCCAGGTTCAGAGTCAGATTCTGACGCAGCGACCAGTTGTCCTGAATGTAATAGCCTTGCGTAAACTGGCTAATGTTCGTGAAGGTGTGCGTGGGATTGATGCTGTCGGATTGCACATAGCCCAGCAGAAAATCGGCCAACGCCGAGCCGGTGCCGGCGATTGCCTTGCCGTTGGAATCGTAGCCCGTGGTGTATTGGCCAGTGAAGGTAAAGCTGCCTTGCGGTCCACGAATCTGATCGAAGGTGTCATTGCGGCGAGCAATCTCAAAGCCAGCTTTCAGGAAGTGGTGTCCTCGTTGCCAGCTCAGCGTATCAATGCCCTGATCGATGGTGTTGGAGCGGTCGCGCGGGCCCACGCGCGGGGTATGCGGCGTGACGTATACACCATCGGAGCCGCTGATGGTCATGGTCGGTATGCCGTAGAAGCGCGGATCGCCGGAGGCCAGAGGAATGCCCATCAGGTTGGCCACATCGTAGGACTTGTCGTTCGTGTAGCCAAAGAACTCATGCTCGTTGAAGTTGTCGCGGCCATAGGTGAAGTCGTTCACCAAGGCATCGGAGAAAACGTGCGTGTAAGTGACGCCAATATTCAGCGTCTTGGCCATGTTGTTGTCTTGATCGCCGCCAAACAGCGGTGCGCCGGCCAAATAGGTTTCGTCATGAATGTAGTGGCCATGCACTGCATTCTTCTGGTTCATGGCGTGATCGATGCGGATGATGTAATCGAACTGATGACTCAATACCGGAAACAGAGGAGTCAGGTAGTTCGAAGTTTGGCTGGTGCTGGTGGCTGCCGGTACATACTTCAGGAACGTCTGGATCGGCGTGCTCCACCGCGCCTGCGGAATCTGATTACCGGTGAAGGGAAGTCCGGTGGTCGGATCGTAGACCACCGCAGGCTGGCCCTTGGCGGTGCCGCTTGCATACACCAGGTTGCTGAAGTCGCCCGTGCGAGTTGCATTAGGCGGCAGCAGTTCCGCAGTTTGCGCCGCAGTAGAAAGATTGTATCCACCTTCCGCATTGAAGAAGAAGAAGGTCTTGTCCTTGCCGTTATACAGATGCGGAATGCGCACCGGCCCACCCACATTGCCGCCAAACTGGTTGCGGTTCAAACGCGTTGCGGTAATATCCTTTTGCGCAATAAAGTCGTGGGTGCTGGTGAAGTAGTTGTTGCGGTTGAACTCCCACAACGTGCCATGGTATTTGTTGGTGCCCGACTTCAACACCAGATTCACATACGCGCCGGTGGCACCGCCAGCTTCGGCACCGCTTCCCGTTGTGTCCACCTTGAACTGCGAAATGGCGTCCACAGAAGGCGAAAACGAGAAGGTGTAGGCGTCGTAGTCCATCACTTCTACGTTGTCAATAAAGTAGCGGTTCTGCGTGTCGCGTTGGCCGTTGGCCTGTGCCGATGTGGCGCCGAACGAGGAGTCCGACTGGCCAATTGAACCGCGCCCGCGTCGGTCTGTAATCGAGCCCACGGTGCCAGGATTCACGCCGGGAATCAACTGCGTGAGCTGGACAAAATTGCGTCCGTTCAAAGGCAGATCTTCCATCTTCTTGGCGTCTACCGTGGTACCCATGGTTGGTGTTTCGGTTTGCAGCACAGCCGCATTCGACGCCTCCACGTTTACCGTCTGCTCCACGGAGCCCGGCTTCAGATTGAAGTCGATACGCGCGGTCGCCGTTGCCAGCAGAATAATCTTGTCGGTCTGCTGCGAGGCGAAACCGGCAAGGGAGACATTCAGCCGGTAATTGCCTGCCGGTAGCGCGGGAATCGAGTAAGCGCCGGATGCATCGCTCAGCGATGTGCGTACCGTGTTGGTGTCAGTATTGGTGACCAGGATCTTGGCGCCCGGCACCACCGCCCCCGTTTGATCGTAAACATTGCCCACAATGGTGCCGCTGCTTTGCTGTGCATGCGCCACGATGGGCAGCAAGACCGCAATCAGCAGAGCCAGCAATGCGCTGTATAGAATATGGCCCGTGGATCGGGAGTTCATGGTATGCAGCACTTGAACCGCCTCCTTGTTGAAGTTGAAACAGAGAGCCCTTCTGCGTTCTCGCCGCGGGCGGCGGACGCTCTTGCGCAGTGCGCGCATGGAATGCGCGTTTTCCACGCGAAGAGAACTTTAGGTTTCAAAAAAGGAGGTGTAATCCTACTAAAGTCGAATGAGTTTGCTCCTGCTCAAAGTTGTTCCAGCCGGATGGTCCTCAAAGATGAACCAGACCGCGCCGTAAAGCTGCCAGAACGGCCTGCGTCCGGTCCTCCACATTCAACTGCTGCAGAATCACGCTGACATGCCGCTTCACCGTCGCTTCGGTTATTCCCAGAAGATCTGCAATGGCTTTGTTGCTCTTGCCTTGTGCCAGATAGGTGAGGACTTGCTGCTCGCGGCCGCTCAGTACCGCCATCGGGTTGCGCTCCTCCAGCCGCTTGGCTATCTCCGAGGGAACGTATTGCCGGCCTTCGTATACCTGACGGATGCCCTTCAAAAGCACATCGTGCGACATGCCCTTGACCAGATATCCGACCGCACCGGCTTGCAGCGCTTGGAAGATGTCTTCATCGCCCTCATAGGTCGTTAGCACTAGGAATTTAGCTTCAGGATTGCGCATGCGAATGGCGCGGATGGCCTGCACGCCACCCTGTCCGGGCAGACGCAGGTCCATGAGCGTCACATCGGGCGTCAGGCGTTCGAACAGTCGTACCGCTTCATCACCATCGGCTGCTTGGCCCACCATGGACATGTCGGTCTGGGCATTCACAATTGCTGCGATTCCCAGCCGAACAATCGGATGATCGTCCACAATCAACACGCGAATCTTTTGCTCACTCATCTAAAACTCCAAATTCTGGTTGGGCCGATGTTCCAACGCGGATCGTGGGACAACAATCTCTATGTGCGTTCCTTTTCCGGGTGCAGTGTGTATCCGCAACTGGCCTCCGATGTTCCCGATTCGTTCCCGCATGCCACGGATGCCATAGTGTCCGCTTGGTTGCGCCGTGACGTCTTCCAGCTCAAAGCCCCTTCCGTTGTCGTTCAAATACACGGTGAGCTTATGGTCGCGGCAGGCCAGCCGCAACTCCACTTCTGTTCCGCCGCTATGCGCAACCGCATTGAGCAGTCCTTCGCGAATTGTCATCAGCAGCTCGTAGGCCATGCGGTAATCCACGGCGAGCGGTGCGCCGTCGTAGCTGTACTGCACCGCAATGCCCGCGGGTTTTACGTGTTGCTCCAGAAGCCGCTCGGCACACAAGCCAAAGTCACACTGCTCGTATTCGTGTCCGCGCAGGTTCCACATCGCGTCGCGGGTTTGCCCGATCAACTCGGCCACCTGCTGCCGGGCACAGTCCAGCAATTGGCTCCGCGAGTCCTCCGTGGAACCTGGACTGGCGCATGCTTCCAGGAGTGTTGAGATGCCAATGGTTCCTTGCAGTAGTGTGTCGTGCATTTCGCGAGCCAGACGATTGCGTTCGCTGGCAATTGCTTTTAGCCGCATCTTGATTTGCTGCACACGCAGCCGGAAGATGCCAATGCCGGCTGCTAGTCCGGCGGTTAGGCAGAGGGCCCAGAACCAACGTTCCTGGTAGAACGCCGCCTGCTGCACCACCTCGATGGTGGCTTCGGCAATTGGGCCCTCCGCGTCTGGCGAGAGCGCCTGTACGTGAAAGGTGAACCGGCCCACCGGCAGGCTTGTGTACACCGCCGAATGTGCCAGGGTCGGTTGACTCCAGCCATCGAAGCCATCCAGCTTTTGCTTGAACTGAATGCCTGCCTGCGAGCTCAGAAGGATTGGCGCATAGTCAATCTGCAGTGTTTTGGTGCCCGGTTGCAACAGGACACGCTTTTGCTCGGCGGCTGGTCTGCCATCGATCAGAACCTGCTCGATCCGCAGCGGCAGGAAAGCATGCATCTGCCGCTCGGAAGGCGTCAGATGCACCGGCCCCACGGACGATGGATACCATGCGCTGCCATCGCGATCCAGAAGGCCGGCAGGCTGCATGCCACCATACAGTTCGGCCGCCGGCAACTCGCTGGACACCAGAAATAGATCATGTGCCGGAGCCTCGCCTGTAGTACGATTCGCCGTGGCATTCAGCGCGTTGCGACTGTAACGCGCGGCGCGGGTTGGTCCGCTCACCCACATCAGGTCGCCCCGGCCCAGGATTTGATACACCGCACGGGACGGACCACCCAGCAGGTCTGGAAAGTGGAATAGGTGGCCTTTTTTGAGCTGGTACATGCCCGCGCCAGTGCCAATCCACAGCACGTCCTCCTCATCCGTATGCAGCGACCAGATGCTTTCTTCGCGCAGCGGTTCATCCAGCTTCAGTTTTTCGTAGTTGCCGTTCCGGAAGCTCATCAGGCCACGCAGTGTGCCTACCCAGAGCCTGCCGTCTCTGTCTTCGGCCAGCGATAGCACCAGTCCATGCGGCGCGGCGGGCAACTCGTGGTAGTTCTCCATCTGTCCGTTGCGATAATGCCCTATGCCGCCATCGGTGGCAATCCACACACTGTGGTCGCGCGCCTCCAGGAATCCGCGAATGTAGTTTGTCCCAATCTCCCAGGTATAGTGGTCCATCCGCCCATCCGGTTGCATGCGGTAAGCGCCGCGCCCTGCAGTGCCGATCCACAAAGCGCCGGTACTCTCGCGGTACAGCGTGCGGATGTCGACTTCGGGAATGTTGGGGAAGCGATAGGGTACAAGCCTGCCGTTGCGCATGCGGAATAAGCGGCTCGAACAGACCCACAGCACACCGTCTGGATCGCGCATCAAGGTTCCGGAATCCGAATCGAGTGCATGCGGCAATTGCGTCCATTGGATTCCGGTGCGGCTCAGGCGCATGAGACCAGCTTGCGTGCCGATCCACAGATTGCCTTCCATGTCGGATGTCTGGCTCAATACGGTATTGCTCGGCAGAGCATCGGGGGCCTTCATCTGCGCAAAGCCAGAGCCATCCTGGACAAACAGTCCCTCGCCTACCGTGCCCGCCCAAAACGCGCCGGAAGGCAGATGGCCAAAGGTGCGCACCGTGCCGCGAACTCCCGCCACTTTGGCAAATGCTCCCTGCGCGGTCTGACGGAATAATCCCGACACCGAGCCCACCCATACTGCTCCGTGCTCATCTTCGGCCAGCGCCTTGATGCGCATTGATCCATTCTGTGCAGGCAGCACAAACTCATCCAGTTTGCCAGCGGATATACGCAGCAGCTTGCTCCCGCCCAGCCAGATTGCGCCATGGCGGTCTTCAAGAAGGCTGGCAATCCCCAGGTTGGGCAATTTGTCTTCCGATAGAATCTGTTCGAATCGCTCGCCTACGCTACGAAAGCAACCTCGATCCGTGCCCACCCACAGTCTGCCTTGATGGTCTTCCAGCAAACTGCGCACAATCGAGTTTGTCAGTCCGGCTTGCGCGCCGAACTCCTGCATCTGTCCTTGACGCAGACGCAGCAAACCACCGCCTTCCGTACCCACATAAAGGGTCCCATCCCGTGTTACCAGCAGCGCGGTCACTCCATGGCTCAGCGCGGTTACGCCTTTGCTGGCATAGGGAACAAAATTTCTGCCATCAAAGCGGATCAGCCCTTTTGTGGTGCCGATCCAGAGGTAGTGGTCAGGGGTTTGCACCAGCGCCTGGACTACCTGATCCACCAGGCCATCCTGTACATGCCAAACCCGCCGGGTGGCGTCATACTGAAGCGCTTCGGCGTGGCAGAACAGCGCCATCGCCGCCAGGACAGCCAACTTGCTCGCAAAGTGGAAAGGCTTGATCATGGGCAGTCGCAGGCATACTACACCCTCGCCCCAGGCGAAGTCTTGCTACCTTGGTAGCATCTTCGTTCGTGGAACGATCCGTCGAGGATCAATTCTGAGCTGCGCTGTGCGAGTTTTTCGCATGCACGAGACGGTCACGTGGTGTTAGGAACAGGGCCGACTCGAATGCCGAGCCAGTAAGATTCTAGGCACAACCTAGATCGAGATTGCTAACCAGTTGGCTGCCATTCCAGTCACCTATAATGAGGGCGCCCGCTATAGCAGTCTTTGCACGCTATGAAAATGCTCGGTGGCCGCTCCTGGAGCGGGGATGGATGCCGAAGGTGCCTTCTTTTGGGTAAAACCATGGGAGGATGAAGGACTGGTTACTATCCCGCGGGGCAGGCAGGCCAGAGGCTTTTGGTGGAGATAGGAAAGCATACGGCTCTCGATACGAATTTACGGAACAGATGAGTCTGCAAGGCCGTATGAATGTCTTTGAACGTATTTTTTAGCAAGCGGCGCGTTGCCAGACGCGGCCTACGGGATTTGCTGCTCGAAAGCAGAAAGGATGTTTGCGCAATGACGAGGAAAAATGCGACGTGTGGGGTGCGCGCTGCAACCAGCAAGCCGCTGCAGCTTGTTCTTTGTGCCGCGGTATTGGCCTGTATGGTTCCGGCTTCCGGCCTTTGGGCACAGGCGTCCGCGCCTGCTCAGACGGCCAGCACGATAGAGATCACCGGCATTTGGCAGGGGAAACTGCACATTGAGCAGGCCAACAGGGATCTGCGCCTGGAGATCCGGGTGGAGAAAGCTGCCGCGGACTATAAGACGACCCTTTACAGCATCGATCAGGGCGGGCAGCCGATGGTGGCCTCCACAACGGTCTTTGCCAATGGCACCTTCAGTTTTTCGGTTGCCGCCCTCGGCGCCAAGTACGAGGGGAAAATAAGCGCCGACGGCAAAAACATCGTAGGAACTTTTACGCAGGGACCGATGCCTCTGGCTCTGAACCTGGAGCGTACCGCGCCCGATGCGGCCTGGCCAATTCCCGAGGCCGTCAAGAAGATGGCTGCAGATGCCAGTCCCGCATTTGATGTGGTGACCATTAAGCCCAGTAAGCCCGGCGCACAGGGCAAAGGCTTCGGTTTCCGTGGAACCCACTTCATGACCATGAACACCAACATGAACGATCTGATTGCGTTTGCCTACGGCGTGCACACCAAGCAGATTGTTGGCGCACCGGAGTGGTTTGGATCGGACTTGTTCGACCTGGATGGCGTGCCTGATACGCCAGGCCAGCCCACGCTCAAGCAGATGGAACAGATGGTGGAGAAGATGCTGCCCGAACGTTTCGCGCTCAAGTTCCATCACGAGCAGCGCGAGCTGTCGGTTTACATCGTCAGCGTGACCCCGGCCGGCGCCAAGATGGCCAAAACGACGGCAGGTCCGAACGATCAACAGGGGTTCGGCTTCCGCGGACTGGGCGACCTGGTGGTGCGCAATATGAATATGACGGAGTTTGCCAGTTGGATGCAGACTGGCGTGATGGACCGTCCGGTGGTGGACCATACTGGCTTGAAGGATAAGTTCGATTTCACATTGAAGTGGACACCGGACGACTCGCAGTTCCAGCAGTTCCGTACCGTAGTTCAAGCGCCGCCGGCCGCGAGCGACAATCCGAATGCGCCGCCCAGCCTCTACACCGCTGTGCAGGAGCAACTGGGATTGAAGATCGAAGCCGGCAAGGCGATGGACGACGTGATTGTGGTCGACCATGTAGAGAAGCCCTCGCCGAATTAAAGAAGGGGAACCAACGCAGATGCGCCGTGTTCGGAAGTTGTGTTGTGTTTTTGCGTTTCTTGCCCTCACATCCCTCGCCCTGGCCTCACCCTACCGGGGCCAGGTGACCTTTGGCGGATTGCCGCTGCCTGGCGCAACGATTACCGCCACGCAGGGATCCGCAACATTGACGGCTATCTCCGACGCCGACGGCGGATTTGCCTTCGATGATCTTGCGGACGGCGGATGGACAATCGATGTTGCCATGCAGTGCTTTCAGCCGGTTCATACCCAGGTGGCAATATCTTCCTCTCTTCCTGCTGCAACCTTCGAAATGAAGTTGCTGGCTCCGGGTGAGATTGCAGTGAATGCTCTGAAGCCTGCGGCAACTCCGTCTGCTTCTGCTGCGCAGAGCCAACCGTCAGCGCCCAGCACGGCCGCCAAGCCTGCGCAACCTAATGCACCGAGCGGCGCGCAAGAGATTCCCAAGCCGCAGGAAGAGAACGAGCAGGGTGCCGATGGCATTCTGGTGCAAGGCAGCGTGAACAACGCGGCCACCTCGCAGTTCGCCACCAGCGCGGCCTTTGGCAATACGCGATCGGGCACACGGGCGCTGTATACCGGTGGTTTGACGGTGATGGAGAGCAATTCCGTGTTGAATGCGCGGCCCTTCTCGTTGAGCGGTGTGGTTGCCACCAAACCCGCGGCCAACAACTTTACGGGCATTGCTGCTTTGCAGGGACCGATCAAAATTCCCCACGTGTTGCGGCGTGGACCCAATTTTTTTATCTCGTATCAGTGGACGCGCAACAGCGATTCGGTGGTGTTGCCGGGCCTGGTGCCCACGGCCGCCGAGCGCGCCGGCGATTTGGCGGGGCTCACCAATTCATTGGGCCAAGCCATCTCGCTCTATCAGCCAGGCACTAATCTGCGCTATGCGAACAATCAAATTCCGGTTAGTCCGCAGGCCGCTGCTCTGCTCAAGCTTTATCCTCAGCCGAACATAGCAAATCTCGCGAGCTACAACTATCAGTCTGCGCAACTGAGTCAGTCGCACGTGGACGCACTGCAATCGCGCTTCGATAAAAACCTTGGCCGCAAAGATAATCTGAACGGCAAATTCGCCTTCCAGAGCACGCGCTCTGACGGCGTGAATCTCTTCGGCTTCACAGATGAGACCGGAACATTCGGCATCAATGCCAACGTGCAGTGGTCGCATCGGCTTTCGCCCCACATTTATCTCTATACCAACTACGCTTTCAGCCGTCTACGCACGGAAGCGACGCCCAACTTTGCGTATCGCGAAAATATTTCCGGTGCTGCGGGCATTACGGGCAACAATCAAGACGCGGCTTACTGGGGTCCGCCGTCGCTGGTCTTCAGCGATGGAACGGCTGCGTTGAGCGATGGGAATAGTTCCTTCAATCGCAATCGCAGCGACGCGGTTTCGGTTTCCACGCAAATCTACCATCGCAAACACAATATCTCTGCGGGAGGCGAATTTCGCAAGCAAGAGTATAACGACCGCTTTCAGCAGAATCCACGCGGCACCTTTACCTTCACCGGCGCTGCCACCGCGGGTACTGCAAGCAGTGCAGCCAGCGGCTCGGCGTTGGCGGATTTTCTGGCAGGCGTGCCTGACACCAGTTCCATCGCCTACGGCAATGCGAACAAATATTTCCGCGCACCCGTTGCCAGTGCTTATGTGAGCGACGATTGGCGCTTGCTGCCGATTCTCACCATCAATGCCGGCCTGCGCTGGGACTACAGCGCCCCGCTTACAGAGTTGTTCGGCAACTTGGTGAATCTGGACGTGGCGTCTGGCTTCACCGCGGTTGCACCGGTTGTGGCCAGCAATCCGGTAGGCTCGGTTACGGGTAATCATTATCCAGCCTCGCTCGTTCGTCCGGATCGACGCATGATCGAGCCGCGCCTTGGCGTAACCTGGCGGCCGCTTCCTGCATCGAGCATTGTCATCAAGGCAGGCTACGGCCTGTATCCCGATACTTCTGTCTATCAGAGCCTGATCTTGAACATGGCGCAGCAGGCGCCGCTCTCCAAAAGTCTGAGCGTACAGAACAGCACTTCATGTCCGCTGACACTGGCAAACGGATTTGCCTCCTGCGGCACAGGCGCAAGCGCAACATTTGGCATTGATCCGAATTTCCGCATTGGATATGCGCAGAACTGGCAACTCTCCGTGCAGCGCGACTTGCCTTTTGCACTGCAAGTTTCGGCAACCTACAGCGGCATACGGGGCACGCATGGTGCGCAGCAGATACTGCCCAACAGTTATCCTCTGGGCACGGCGAATCCATGCCCAAGCTGCACCTCGGGATTTATCTACCAGACTTCGGGTGGCAATTCCATGCGTCACGCCGGGCAGTTGCAGTTGCGACGCAGATTGCGCAGTGGCCTTGCCGCATCGTTGGTCTACACCTATGCCAAGGCCATGGACGATGATGCCTACCTGGGCGGCGTGGGGCATGTGGGCGCAAGCACAACGCAATCGGCAGGGCTGACCACGCCTTCCGCATCGATTGCGCAGAACTGGCGCGACCCGCATGGTGAGCGCTCGCTTTCGAGCTTCGATCAACGCCAGCTTGTGAACCTGCAAGCGCAGTACACCAGCGGGCAAGGCCTGGGCGGTGGCACTTTGCTGAGTGGATGGCGCGGCCGCGCACTCAAGGAGTGGACGCTGGCAGGCAATCTGATCATTGGTACAGGCATACCGGAGACACCAATCTATCCCGCGGCTGTACCGGGCACAGGCTTCTCGAGTATTCTGCGTCCCGCGCTGACGGGCGCTCCGATCTATACCAGCGGATCGGCTGCACACTTGAATGCCGCGGCCTACACGGCTCCGGTAGGCGCATGGGGAACCGCAGGCAGAAATTCGATCACCGGCCCTGGGCAGCTCACCTTCAATACGCAGATGGCGCGCACCTTTCGTCCGCATGGCAAGTGGTATCTGGATGTGGCCATCGGAGCGAACAACCTGTTGAATCATCCCGCTTACACAAGTTGGAATAGCCTCATCACCAGCGAGCAGTTTGGCTATCCAGCGTCGGCCGGCGCCATGCGCAGCGTGCAGACAACCTTTCATCTGAGGTGGCAATAATGCGGAAACCTGCAATCTTCACGCTGCTGTTCGTTGCCA